>Ga0209992_10001302_pt1 | contig 27033 bp, 27 predicted proteins | sample 2SBtaG_2_FD_182564 | JGI IMG/M metagenome (GOLD analysis project Ga0209992, IMG submission 182564) | Deep subsurface microbial communities from Kolumbo volcano to uncover new lineages of life (NeLLi) - 2SBTROV12_ACTIVE470 metaG (SPAdes)... | ecosystem: Environmental > Aquatic > Marine >... | reverse complement strand
GCGGCAAGGCTACTGCCCTGCTGAGTTCGACTATTATAAACACTTTCTTTACCGTGTCAACTAACACCTCAAACTTATTTTTTTCTGCTGCAGCCCGGAAAACTGCTTAACCCGAACTGAGCCGCGAATTATACAGCCCAGAACCCAACCGTCAAACCTTTATTTGGCGTTCTTTAAATTAGATGGTCATTAGCCCAAAACGCACCACAACGCCTATCGCAGATTACGTTTACCTATTAAATAGCTAAGCCCTACTTTCTACGGGCTGACTATTAAACTGCAAGTCGTATAGCCTCTTGTAGGCTACCCCTGTTTTCAATAAGTCACTGTGTGTGCCTTGTTCAACAATCCGCCCCTCCTCCATAACAATAATGACATCAGCGCTTTGTATAGTTGATAATCGATGGGCCACTACAATCGTCGTTCTATCCTTCATCACCTTGTCTAGCGCCAGTTGTATAAACCTTTCGGACTCGTTATCTAATGCCGAGGTTGCTTCGTCCAATATTAAAACAGGTGCATTTTTTAAAAAAGCCCTTGCCAAGGCTAACCGCTGCCGCTGCCCTCCTGACAACTTCAATCCATTCTCACCAATTTCCGTATCCAATCCTTGAGGCATTTTTTGTATGAATTCTATCGCATGCGCATCTGTTGCTGCCTTCACTACCTGATCCCTTGATACACCCTCTAGGCAGCCATACGCAATATTATTGGCGACGGTATCATTAAACAATGTCACATGCTGTGTTACCAATGCCATTTGTCCCCGCAAACTCATCAACGTATAATTTTTTAAATCAACCCCATCCAAATAAATTTCGCCATCCTGATTATCATAAAATCGGGACAATAACTTAATCAACGTGCTTTTCCCGCCCCCCGACACCCCGACTAACGCAACCGTCTGTCCCGCCTTTATTTTCAAATTAATGTTATTAAGCGCCAACGCCTTTTCTTTTGCATACGTAAACGATACGTTCTTAAATTCAATCCCCCCTACTACCCTGTCTTTTTCATAACTCCCGCCATCCTCCTCCAAGGGCTCGTCTAATACTTCGAACAATGACTCAGCGGCAGCCACTCCCCGGCGCATCTCGCCATTAGCTTCACTTAGCTGTCTTATCGGCCGAGGCAATAAAAATGCGGCCGTCAAATAAGCAACAAACTCCCCTGGACCTGCGTCCTCCATCAAAATTAATGCCAGATACATCATACCAGCTAGCGCCAATGAAATAATAAACTGTATTAGCGGGTTATGAATTGACATGGTCATAACCAATTTTAAAAATTGCCGCCTATTATTTAAACTCGCCTGTGCAAATCGTTTTCTTTCATACTCCCCCCCTCCAAAACTTTTAACAACCTCCACCCCAACTACCATTTCTGAGGTAACGTGAGTCATATCTCCGACCGTTTCTTGCATCTTTTTACTTAACTGCTTTATACGCTTACTTACATATTTCACCAAAACAGCCACAAGCGGAGCAACCAGAAAAAAAACCAATGATAACTGCCAATTTGCATATATCAAATATGCTAACAACCCTATAACTGTTAATCCTTCACGCACAAAAGTCCGAATAGAATCGCTAGTGGCTCTAGTTACTTCACCTACGTTATAGGTAATACGTGAAATCATATGCCCATTGTTATTTTCAGAAAAAAATGAAACCGGCAAACAAGTATAATGATTAAATATTTCACTCCGTAAGGTATGTGTAACATTGGCGGACACTCGAGCCAAAAAATATCGCCCTAAAAAAGTCCCCAAACCACGAGCAAAAAACAAGCCCACAAAAAAGAGTGGTAAATACAGCATTCCTTCTTTGGCCTCTGTCCCCAGCGTATCAATAATATGCTTAATAACCATTGCAAATAATGGCTGGGTTGCCGCATACAAAGCAAACCCAACGAAACTAATTACAAAAAACTTCCAGTATGGTGCAGCGTACTTCAAAAGCCTCTGATATGTCCCCCAGTCTGAACCTTTCCTTACACCCTTACTTCCTTTCATCTAAATTACCTACCTTAATTATTTATCAAACCAGCTAAGTCTACAAAACCCTCTCACTCTATATTTTTTCTCAAAGACTCTTGTAACAATAAAAAACGAATTAATTACAGATTTTAAGCTTACATTTTACAAACCCAAATCAACACTACTTTAATTGATTTTAATACGGCATTTTACTAAAGTAACCTTAAAGCCCCTCTACTATAATTCCCTTAATCCCACGCCAGCCTCTTGAAAAAGAAAAACTTCATTAGATCAAAACAGCTAATAACCAACCCAAACCACAAGAGGCCTATGGAACACTGAGTTACCTTAGTTGTTAAGTTAAAAATTGCGTATAACGATATTTTAAAGCCAAAGAAAGAAATTACTCTAGCAACGACTTTTTACCGCTCGCTTGTAACGACGAAATACAGCTAAAACCCATAGAAATTGCATCAAAGACATTTAACACAACATGTTTTATAACTCGACTTTTGAGCGAACGATCTCAATAATCTCAATCATTGATATTAAGGGAACTCTTTTAAAATACTCAATACGACAAATATCATTAAACTTATCCTTCCAATCATCACCCATAACTAAAACGTCCGCTTTATACTTAAGAATATATTCTCTTCTATTTCTAAACTTTCCTAAAAAACTCATCAACAAACCTTAAACTATTAGCAATATATAGGCGCTACTGCTCATTATATATGGGGGGTTATTTGTTCCTTAGAAAAGTTTAACGCATCAGTAGAAACACCAACAATTAAATGATACCCAAGTGCTTTTGCACACTCCAATAACCTCACATGACTATAATGGAACACATTATAAGGACCAAACGTTATCACTCTCATTAGAATTCCCAATAGTTAAATTTTTTTCGTTGCTTAAACTTTCGAAAAAAATTAATTGGCTTTGGACCATTATTTTGTTTTCCATTTTCTAAAATATGCTCAGCGGCCGAAATCACTCTTTTAGCAGAAAAACCATCCCTAAATGAGTGAAGGTCATTTATATAACTTTGAGGCACTATTTCTTCACCATTTCTTAATTTTTGAGTAGCTAACTCTAATTGTTTAATCAAATCGAGTGGATTACTAAAATTAAAAAAATGCTTCTCTGGCTGAACATTATTTAAAGTCACTACAGGTTTATTTAATAGGCTAAACTCACTTACTACTGACGATGTATCTGATACCATAACATCAGCAGTTTGCAATAAAGCCGCTATAGAATTAGTCTCAACAATTTGCATATTTTCATTACAAATTCGTCTATATTTGGCAATACATGCTGGGTCCATTTTAGGATGAAATTTAATTAAAATACTCATCTTGTTGGCTTAATAATTCAAATTGACTAAACAAAGCATAAGCACTCGTTAATTTTTCTGAAAACGTAGGGGCATATAAAACAATCGGCTTGGTTGCTTGTTTATATTCAGCTAAAGGCCTGGCTGAATACAAAGAATCTAACTTAGGCCAACCCGTTTCTACAACATCAAAATAACCATGCTTACTTGCGAACTGTCTAAATCTTTTCGTTTGTGCTTTACCGCAAGTACAATATAAATCGTAAAAACCTTTAAGGAGAGTCCGACGCTTTTTCTTACTTTCTAACCCATGAAAAACTTGCACCTTAATTCCCGGCAAGAAATACAGTACTTCGTTACCAGGCGCAAGTGTCACTGTGGGGTTATATCTAAGCACATCAATTACTGAAATTAATACTTTTTCATCACTCTGAAAAAGAGAGACATCAACTTCATTACCAGATACGAACCACACCACTTCAATATTTAAATTACGCAATTCTTGTTGAAGTGGCCGTAATATTTCAAATGAGTAATTTTGGCCTATGTATAACAAATACCGGTGAGGTTTATTCTCATTTTCCAGCATCAATTAGCCCTCCGCTATTTTCTAAATCAATTATTTGCACACCTATTTCAGCAAACAAACCTTCAAAAAAGTTAAGTTCTTTGGAATTCCCACACATTTCAGCATAGACATTTGCGTCTGGACATAACCATTTAACAGACATTACAGCCGAAGAAACATCACCCCAAGCTTCTTTAATAGTCATTAATGGTAAAAATAATTCTAATGGTAGTTCTCTAGGTATTTCTATTAAACCCATCCCTAATAAACTTAAAGGATCACCACATTGTCTTGGATGATACTTAACGCCTACTATATTTCCTTTCTTTATCTCATCTTGCATTTTGCATTTGTAAGCAGCGCGATCAAAATCTGATGCTCCAAGAAACATAGGATGGGGTAAAATAAAAACCGTTTGAATGCTGGCAATTTTCAAAACATCTAAATCAAGCCGTTCTGCATAAAAATATAAGAATTCTTTTATATTTTTATGTCTAAACCAAGACGGCTCAAATATTTTAATCGCTTTTTTTTTGATTGCCCTATTAGCTAAATCAGGAAAACAAACTATTGAATTATCTATCCATCGACTACCTCCCAACATTGAGGTATGACTGTACCAAGCCCCATAAACCAATTTTTTTAATTTAGCATCAAAAACCCTATCAATATATTCTGTTATTTTATTAACGCCAAGGCTATTAACATAAGTAGCGGTTCCTTCATCTACATAAGTAACTTCTACTGAATTATTTAAGTGCCTAACAATATATTGAAATTCCATACGCCGGTCATTACCAACTAATATTTTTTTTGGTTTATACCGGATTAAATAACTATCTATCTGTTGAAATATAGTTTTTCTGTGTTGCCATTTTTTTATACCACCCTTATTTGGCTTATAAAAAATAGCTGAAAAACCAAATAATTTACTTTGTTTTAAATATTCTGACACCACTGCTAAATAAAGGTGTTTATTCGTATCCTGATCGAATAAAATAACATGGTGATCTTCACTCTCATATTGTGATGCAATCGCAATAGCTGACAATAGGTGTCGCGGAGTCGTGCACATATGCAATGTAATATTAGTCATTATAATCATTAACAACTGATACTTTTAGAACACCATCCTTTAATATAGGCGTTGAAGTCTTGCTAACTATTGATATACTCATATTTAAGATAATCTAGAAGTTAATAACCCATGATATTCTTATGTTTTTAACTATTTAATTTAATAAAAAACACCCATACTCAATATTAAGTTTTTCCACTATGAATCTCACCACATTCAGCAGGCATACTTTTTTAAGTTAATATCATTAAAAAGTGCCCGTTAAGAAAGAAGTATAGAGAGTTATTTAAGATTGGTATTAACAAGCAATAATAACCAAGCGAAAACATGTAACTCACCCTTAGCGTTAAATAACCAATCCTGCCTGTCTAAATTCACAAGAAACACTGTTTGATATATCTATGTTAAATTAATAATGTGCCGATTCCATTCTTAATCAATAATCCACTATCATATAATATCCCAACCAGCTAAGGGCAACTCATGTGACATGAGGTCACCGACCTAATAGAGCCCCTCCACGTACTATCCTAACTATCAAACAGACACAATAGCAATCAATATAAATTAGTCAACAAGATTTTTTACAGGATAGCGTCCTAAATTCTCTAATTTTTCAAGCAAGTTGAAAAATTAAGCTTACTATCGATGACAACCCCCGACGGGGTTGTAGTCTCCAGGAGGAGTAAGAAAATCTACCCATCCGAAGTGTGCGAGTAGCACGAAAGGAAGGCCGACATTTCATCCTGACTACTGCCAGGGAGCCATAACTATGCGGCTCTTTGGCATGGTCTAAGCGTACGCAGGGCATCTGGAACCAATTGATTCGATACGAGGTGAATCAATTTTTGCGACATGGGCCCCAAAATATTTTTAATAGACTTTCCATGAAGGGCATCGTGCATATACTTATGGATGTCGAAGAAATAGACAGCTTGATCCGACACTATTTGTTTATTTATTGTTTCAAATCGCAACCCCATCTCATTTAAGATATCACCCACCCAGCCAAGATTCTCAGCAATGAAAATCGTCTGATACTCAACCGTTCTTAGTTTCTCTAGATTAGCGCGCTGTCGTACATATTGAAGATATTCAGACCAAATTTCGATACGAAACGCGAAACCAAATGGCACGTCCTGTGCAGTAAAAAAATCATTGCCTGCTTTATCGTAATGCCATCGCTTAAAGAACTCTGCAGCCAAAAAATTGTTCTGCTGCATTTCATCTGAGCTACATAAACTATCAACATAGAAAGCACTCCCACCAAAACCTTCAATTTCGTGCTTTAATCCAAAATCAAAAGTTAAGACTAAATCTTGTTCGGCAATAAAATCTTCAGCATACGGCGACCAATAATCTCTTGATTCTAAAATATAAATGTTTCGAAATTTTTTATTTAAATTAATCAAAGAGAAAACCCATCATCAATCAGTAAATTCTGTCCTGACATAAGACTTGATTCATCTGACAGTAAAAACATTAACGCGCCTAACAAATCATTAGCATCTAACATACCCTTTGATGCACAATGTTTGTTATAGGCCATAAGAAAATCAGCAGATTGCCCTGCCAATATACCACCAGGACTTAGGCAATTCACTCGAATTCCCGTATCTTTAAAGTACTGAGCAAAATAGCGTGTAAGGTGTTCAATCGCAGCCTTAGTTGCGGCGTACTCAACTGGCATAGTCATGGGTGTACCATCATAAACCTCAAAACGAGGTGCCATAGACCCATAAATAGATGACATGTTGATGATATTGCCATAACCCTGCTGCTTAAACGCTAAACAAAATTGCTGGGCAACAAGAAAATACCCCCCAAGATGCATATTCACGTTCTCGCAAAAATCGGCATAAGCGACATTCTCAAGTTTTTTTCCATAATTTTTATTACGTGGGTAAGCATTATTCACCAATGCATCGATGCGACCATGCCGTTGTATTAGATCAGCAATAATAGTCACAACAGAATCTTTGCTTGTAATATCTAAGTCAGCTGCTTCAGCATGGCCTGCGCAATCTTGCGCCAGTAATTTTGCTGCATCTATGTTGATGTCTGCCACAATAGCAATACCACCTCTTTCGACAATACCCCGTACAAAACACTGACCAATCGCACCAGCCCCCCCCGTCACAACAATTATTTTATTTTTTAATGAGTTTGCTTGCATGTTAATTTTCTTTGATAGATTTTATTACTTTCGCAGGGTTACCCACTGCCACTGTAAACTCAGGGACATTTTTGGTGACGACTGACCCTGCTCCAACGACTGAATTTTCACCTACCGTGACTCCTGGCAAAATGATTGCACCAGCACCAATCCATGCGCCCTGTTGAATAAAAACAGATTGAGGGTCATTATGACCCTGTTCAATAATAACAACCTTTGGATTATCATATTTATGGTTGGCGACATAAATATGTACGCCAGACCCAAGCATCACATCATCCTCAATCGTAATACATCCACCATCATGTCGAGGGTCAGCAAATAACATGCAGCCTGGGCGGATAATGACGCGATCTCCTAAACTAATTTTTGAGCAGCAAATAGCATATGCGCCTGCTCTAAATTCAGCAGCTAACCCAAATTTCAAAAACTTTGAAACACATAACGTACGCATTGTTGATTTGAAATATAATCGCCAATGGGTCAGTGGAATATCAGGGCCAATGCGGTCGGCTAGACCCCAAAATTTGATAGCATTACGTATATCCGTAAATGACATAATTAGACACTATCCTCTGTTCATCAAAAAAAATTCTGCCATCTGAAAATCTATCAAAGTATCAATATCAATCGCTCGTTCAATGGGCACATGCACCGCTTTTACACGGCCTTCAAAGGTCGCATGATAGGTCATTACAAACTCAGCGTTAGCTACATAGCAGACGGTCGCCATATCATGCACTACCGGCGCGTCTTGGCGACGGGCAATGACTAATTGAGGCGGATTAACCAGTCCCACTGTCCCATCTGCGTTAGTTTTGACCATATTAAAATACGGGCTACGATGGGCATCAGTGACGGTTATGACTATGTCGGCATCGCCTTTTTCATATTCATCTAGGCAGTTCTCTATATCTACTGCTAAACGTAGCGGCGCAGTGGTGGGTACTGACACCATCACCTCAGGTAATACCCCAGTAGTTTCCCGCAGATAATTGAGCGCATGCTGCCAAGCCAACCATTCGGGACTGTCATCACGCGCTAGCTCTGTCGGCCTTATAAATGGCACCTCTGCGCCAAATTCACGTGCCACTGCCGCAATCTCCTCACTGTCTGTCGAAACAATGACACGCCCAATCCGCTTAACGCTAAGGGCCTGCTCAATAGCCCATGCGATTAAAGGCTTACCCCCTAATGAGCGGATATTTTTGCCGGGCAAACCCTTAGATCCACCACGGGCGAAAATAAAAGCGACGGCTTTCATAAGAGAACCTTCTTGACTTGCCTTTTCTCTACTTTAAGCATTTGACCACCGGATGCTGCTGAGCACCGTGCTGCCTCAATAATTTGTAATACATTTAAACCATCCTTACCCGTAATCAACGGTGTTTTGTGTGCTGTTACACACTCTATAAAGTTTTGCCATTCTGCCCGATAACTATCATCACGCTGATGCAGATGGCGGGATAATCCTCGCCACTCTTTTGCACCTGCTTCATACAGATCAACCTCACCCGTTAAGCCATTCCAGCGCAAACTACCTTTTTCACCAATGGCGGTACAAAGCCTTGTTGTGTCGTGGCGAATAAAATCCAGATTAACCGTACCTATTAGTTGACGCCTATCTACTGCAGATACAAAACCCAACGTTAGGTGGGCAGTATCTTCAACATCAATCTCTAAATGACTCTGCCGACTGAGTGTAGCTTTGACCCAGTCTACTTCTCCGAATATCCAGCGCAAGTAATCAAGCTCATGGCTGATCTCTAACAAAGCACCGCCTCCCATTTCTTGCCGTGCCGATACACCCTGCCGATAATCGCTCCCTGGGCGCCAAGAGGGTAAATACTGGCCAATTTCACACCGTACCGATAACATTTCACCCACAACACCCTCACCTAACACATCTCGGAAGTGCTGTAGTGATGGCAAAAACCGAAGGTTATAGCCTGTTAATAAAACTAGACCCTCCTCTTGGCAGGTATCAAGCAGATTAGTTACGCCATTCAGACAGACAGATAACGGTTTCTCTATGAGTAGATGCACGCCAATCTCTGCCAATCTCTGCGCAGTTGCAATATGAAACGGTGCCGGGCTGGCAATAACAGCAATCTGTGGCGCAAAGGCAATCACCTCTTCAAAACTTGAAAAACTACCGTTTGAGTAGTAAGGCACTTCCTTTGTCGCCTGATGTCGCAAGACCCGTATATCTGCGTTTGGTAAAAGCTCTCGCGCCAAACATAAATGGCGCTGGCCTATACTGCCCAGCCCAACAATCAGGATGCGATTAATCAAAACGGGCATACACAATAAATTCAGTTGACATGTTTCTGGGCCAATTGTGATTGCCCCCAGTTATTGGCTAACTCAAGATCATCCGGCCTGCCCACATCAAGCCAGGGCTCATGCATCGGGTATGCTACCGTACGCTGTACCTTGGCCTGCAAGCGCTCAAACAAAGTAGGCATATCGCAGTATTCAGCGGCAGTTAAAACATTTAAAACGTCTGGGTCCAGCACATAAACACCCGCATTGATATGGCTACGGGCAATGGGCTTTTCTTCAAAACCGATGATTTCAACGCCTTGAGTTTGTACCACACCAAAGGGATGCTGCCATTCATGTACGCGTACTGCCATCGTCGCAGCGGCGGTGTGTTTGGTATGAAAATCGAGCAGTTCGCCATAGCGAATATCCGTTATCACATCTCCATTAGTGACCACAAAGGGTGCCTCTGGCAGCGGGTTCATCAAACCCAGAGCACCGGCCGTTCCCAAGGGCGACTCTTCACGCAGGTAATCAATCTGTACGCCCAAACGCTCACCACGCCCAAAATACTCTTCAATCATGTGGCCTAGATAATGAATGGCGAGCACAAAGTGGTTAAAGCCTTCACGTTTGGCTCGCTCAATAATATGCTCTAGCATCGGTTTTCCTGCGACGGATAACAACGGTTTTGGACAGTCTTCGGTATGCGGGCTCAGTCTTGTCCCTCTACCACCTGCCATAATCACCATCAGGTTTGACCGGGCAGGCGACGTGGTCATTTCATCCCATAGATGCAATCCAATCACATGATGCTGTTCATCCACCACAGGAATCTGTTGAATTTTATTGGCTACCATTAACTGCATCACCAACTCACGCTCCAACTCAGGTGGCACCACCAGCGCATCATGATGAATAATGCTTGTAATAGGGCTATTCATATCCAGCCCTTTGAGTAAGCCACGCCGTACATCACCATCCGATATGGTGCCTTTCAGTCCCCCCGCTTCATTAACGACCAAAACAATCTTGATGGCAGTTTGATCCAGATTTTGGATGACTTGCTCAATAGTCGTCTTGATGGGCAATATTGCTTGGCGCCAAATTTGTTCAGATGCGGTCATTTTTACACTCTTTCCGTCACAGCTCAAAACCCTCGGCAGCCTTAAACCCAAAAGTCTCGCCTCGCAAGAGACTGACATGTACCCTACAGATAGACTCTTCCCTAAAGTCATATTCTTTATTAAAATCCATCACTTTTGAAATTTTAATCATACTATTTCCTTTAAAAGCACAAAACTTTCTGCATATTCACAGCCAGTAGTTGCCCCTCTTAATGTGGCTAATGCCTTCAAATAAGCTCTATTAAAAATCGATTTTTCTTTTGTGCAAACGCCCACAACATCCACGCTAACCTCTATCATTTTTTGACCTGTAAATCATAAAACGATTTTTTTACCATCTCTGTTAAGTTTATATTTTGGATAATACTTTTTATTTTTGAACTTGCACCGCCATCACCATACGGATTTTCAACCGCTTGTAATACACACTTAAACTCTTTTGATAATGCTAGATTAAATGCGTTTAATATCTCTTTTTTAATCGGCAAACAATCAATCACACTCCTTGCTTTTATTCTACCTTTTTGCCTATCACCAATATTAATGGTCGCTTTTTTAAAGGTCGGTACTTCTGCCAGCCCGCTGGAGCTATTACCTACAACCATATCCATATACTGTAAGGCACTTAAATAACGTAATTGCCCTAATGAAGTAAAGCCCACCGCTTTATCTTTGTTCTTTGACACATATTCATCAATCATTTGATTAATAACACGCCCATCCGTATCACTGTTTGCTTTGGTAAAGATCAGTGCTGTATTTTCTTGCTCGTCAAGCGCTAATAACAATTCATTAAATTGGCGCTGCGCCGTTGCCTTTTCTAATGATGCAGGGTGAAAAGTAATTAATATATTATTTTTGTTAAGCTTAAAATTAATAGACTCTTCAAACTCTTCTTTTGATAACAGAGTAAGCTTGATAATATTATCTATCCCAAGCCCACCCACATTAAATACGCTATCTGGCTGCTCCCCTAACTGAATCACTCTATTTTTATAGGCCTCTGTTGCCGTAAAATGCAAATGACTCATTTTGGTAATTGAATGCCTTATCGCCTCATCAAAAGCACCTTCTGTAGTCTCCCCTCCGTGAAGATGTGCAATAGGAATTCTTGCGATCATCGCGGCACTCACCGCACTGAAGATTTCGTATCTATCACCTAAAACCACCACCATATCTGGCTGTAACTCGTCATAACTTTCGGCAAACGATATTTGCGCCAGCCCTATAGATTTAGAGATACCTATTGAGGTATCTGAAGACAGTAGCATTTCTATTTTCTTGTCTATTTTAAAGTCTTTTTCAATTTCTTTATACGTCAATCCAAACTCAGGCGACAAATGCATGCCTGTTGTTATAATTTGTAATTCCAACGCGTCATCCGCTTGAATCTCTTTCATTAGCCAATACAAAAGACCATATTCTGCCCTAGTACCCGTAATGACACAGACTTTTCTTTTATTCATATCAAGTCATCAGCCAAATAGTTTTTTTGTGCGGTTTGCCCAATCACCTCATCCCAACGCATAGGGCTTATCCCTGCTCCTGGTCTTTTAATCGTTAGGTTGTTTTCAGTAAATTGTTCACCTTGCTTTATGTCTATTTTTGCAATGAGTGATTTTCTTGCCACCGCCATATTAGGCCGCTCACTGTTGCTGACTTGCTTAACGCGAGAGCCTAACGCCAATTCTATATTACGAATGGCTTTAACCATTGCTTTAAGTTCATCTGGCTCTAAAGAGACTTTATGATCAGGACCCTCCATCGTTTTATCTAAGGTGAAATGCTTTTCTATGACACTTGCCCCCATAGCGACCGCGGCAATATCTACTTCTATCCCTAGGGTATGATCAGAATAGCCATAAGCAATATCAAACGCTTGCCCAATAGTTTGCATGGCTTTTAAATTAACATCTTCCATTGGGGTTGGGTACATGGTGTTTGCGTGCAGTACGGTGATCCTTTTACGCTGAGTGCCCGCAGATACTAATACCGCCAAAGCGGCTTCAATTTCACCTAAATTGGCCATACCCGTGGATAAGATGACTTGTTTATTTAAAGTGCCTATCTGTTTTAAATAAGGTAAATTAGTTATTTCACCACTGGGGATTTTAAAAATGTCTAGCCCTAATTTATTAAGTAAATTAATACTGTCGTGATCAAACGGGGTCGATAAAAACAGGATGTTTTTTTCAGCGCAATAAGCTATGAGTGCTTGATGTGTATCAACATCTAACTCTAACTTTTTAATCATTTCAAACTGTGATTCTTTGCTGTCTGTGGTCTGTTTTTGATACTCTGCTTTTTGTGCCTTTTTACTGACTAAATTTTCAGCTTTAAATGTCTGGAATTTTATCGCATCTGCCCCTGAGTGAACGGCAACATCTATTAGTTTTTTTGCAAGCTCAGTACTACCATTATGATTTACACCTGCTTCTGCAATAATGAATACTTTACTCAACACCTTCCCCTAAAAATAATGTACCCGCTTTGATAAAAGCTTCTTCTGAACTTGCAACATACTCTTTACTTGTTCCATTGCTGCCAAAAAATGACCCTTGTTTAATATCCGCCCCCCCATTAATAACTGCACCAGTGGATATATGGCAATGATCCCCAATGATGGCATCATGTTCAATTAACGCTTTAGTATTAATGATGCAGTTTTTTCCAATACTCGCACTCGCATTAACCAATGCATCATGCATAATAATTGAACCTTCTCCTATTTTCGCATATTGTGAAACATATGCCCGAGGTGAAATAATCATGGCAATTTTCGCATTGCATCTCATTAGTTCGTTATATAGCTTTTGTCTAACTTTTGGCGTTCGTTTCTGCCCAATAGTTATTAAAAACTCAAAACCCTCTGTTGCCAACGTTTCTATTTGATTATCAATCCCTATAATTTCATACCCTAAAACCATCTGACCAATGTTCTCTTGTTTATCAATAATGCCAGCTATTTCATATTGTTCTGATTGCTCGATAACATCAATACAGGACTTGCAGTGTCCTCCACCACCAATCAAAATCAATTTTTTTCTCACAGCCGTACTCCACTTGGAATATTAACTACGCGATCTTCAAGCCAATATGCATTAGTCAGATCACCTAGTTGACAAGATGCGAACATTTCCAATCTGTTCATCAATTGCCAGATTGGCCGAGTCATGGTCCCTGCATCATTTGTAACTTTTAAAAACTCATCTCTTGTTTTCCTATTTTGAAGAATAACTGCATTCAACCAATAATTAGCCTTGGCATTTTCTGGCTCTTTGACAAAATTAATGTCTTTATCTGCAAAGAACTTTTCATAGGCTAAAGCAAGCTCTCGTTTATTATTCAAAATTTCGTCAAGCGTTTCCATCTGTGCGCAGCCCAAGGCGGCATTAATATTTGGCAGACGATAGTTGTAGCCTACTTCATCATGAATAAATTCGTAAGGGTGAGGAACTTTTGCGGTCGTGGTTTTATGCTTTGCTCTTTTAGCTAAGACTTCATCATCAGTAATAATCATTCCGCCACCGCCTGTGGTTATAGTTTTATTACCATTAAAACTAAAGGCACTGATTTGTCCAAAGGTACCTGTATGCTGACCTTTATAATAGCTTCCCAAACTTTCAGCAGCATCCTCCACCAGAGCAATATTGTATTGACTACAGATAGAGGCAATTTCATCTATGCGGCAAGGGTGGCCAAAGGTGTGCATGGGAACGACGGCCGCAATTTTTTTACCTGTTATTTTATTATAACAACCATCGTTTTTTTGTCCTGTTTGCTCTTTAAGAAAGCTTGATAAGTTTACTGGACTTAAACCCATGGTATCTCTATCGACATCAACAAAAACAGGTTTAGCTCCACAATAACTTATAGCATTACAGGTTGCGATAAAAGACAATGGCTGAGTAATCACTTCACTGTTGTCATCGACTCCGACAAGTTGCAAGGCAATATGAAGCGCAGCGGTTCCATTCACTGTGGCAATTGCATATTTTGCCCCAGTGTATTCGGCCATCATGACTTCAAAGCGATCAACAAATTTCCCTACGGAAGAGACAAAAGTAGAATCAATACACTCGTTAAGATACTTTTTTTCATTCCCAAAAAAAACAGGTTCGTGCAATGGTAAAAAACCATCCGTTTGAAACTCTTGACGAATAAAATTGATTAGATCGCTAAAAGCATCACTCATTACATTTTACCGTCTAGATATTTACCGGTTTCTTTATGTGCAAAATCTGGGATCATTTTAAAAAATAGTTTAACAATCTGTTCTTTTGACCATCCTCTTTTCCCTTTAAGTTCACTGATAGTTTTTTCAAAGTCATGCAAAAGATCATCATTAAAATTAACTTTATTTTCAATAACACCAAGACCCATGAACCTATCCATATCTAAGGTTTCATTATCCGTATAAAATTCTTCAAAGTCTTTTTCACCCGTTGTATCACTATTAGTAAATAGACAGGGCCATTTTCCTTCATCTGGCAATGTTGCCATTAATTCTCTCGCCTCATCTTCGGATGAGCAACAATAAGGCTCGTAACCTAATTGTTCTAGATACTTAATTGCTATATCAGCAAAAGAAATTAAATGTAATTGTTCGCTCAGTTTAGGAAAAAAGATATCTCTATTCTCACCAAAGATACAACTCATCAAACATAATTCGCCGGATTCTTTAGGTGTCAAAAAATAGCGTTTAATATCTTGCGGTGCAACAATCGGCTGCCTTTTCTGAATCCGTTGATTGAAGCCATGTAAAAGGGAACCATCAGAGAAAGCAACATTAGCAAAACGTGCTGTTGAAATTGAAATATCTAAACTTCGGCGCATCAAAAACATTTCCATAATTCGCTTAGATGCCCCCATCATATTAACAGGATTTGCGGCTTTATCTGTTGAGACACAGAAGTATTTTTTTGCGCCATTTTCAATAGCCTGCTGAAGTGTTTTATCCGTATTAAAGATATTCACATCAATCATACGCATTAAGGTAAAAGGGTCCTTTTCACTACGCACATGCTTTAAAGCAGAGAGATTTAAAACATAATCATATTGACCATCCGCTTTAATAAAAGCCTCGTATTCAATACTGCCAATATCTAATGCAAAAGTTTGGAAATCTCCCTTAATGTATCCATAAGAACTTCTTATATCGCGAACGATTTCTACCATATTGTTTTCGCTTATATCAACAATATGTAACTTATTTGGATTACGTTTAAATATTTCTTTTGTAACCGCTTGCCCTATCGACCCTGCAGCGCCAAGAACCAAGAACGATGACAAGGAAACTTTATTTTTCAGTTCGACTTCATTGTAGCCGACATCAAATGAAAATAATTCTTTGTCTCGACCGATTAAAGATAAAGTTGATGTCATGTTGTTAATCCAAAAAATATTATTATGTGAAACCTCAGCATAACGTATAGGTTATGAATGTCCTTGACGCCATTTTAATTTTTTACAAAAAACCACCTGATATCGATCTTATTCGCTGATTTTATCCCTTTTCTACAAAAATGGCTATTTTAGACGCACTCCCCGCATAACTCCACTCTAGCAAACCATAAACGATTACATTCTTAGCTAAGCCTATAAATCAAGTTCTTGCTAAACCATAATCTTACTTATAGGTGGCAAAGTTACGCTCTCTGTCTAATCTGATCACCTCGATGGCTTTATTACGGGCTTTATCCTCACGCAATAGCGGCTTATTTCGATAACCCTTCCGTTGTACCTAATCGGCATACCCAACGGGTCCAATATTTTCCGTGTTTCCTTCGCGCTCTTGACTGTCATGCGTACTGCCTCAATAGAATTAGTAGTATAGATCACTTTCCGAGTGGCTTCAGAAAAACGAAAAGTGACCGAAAAACTATCCCATTTCTTCCGCCATGATTGAATCACAATAGGGTATTTATCACCCCATATCCTCTCAAGCTCATCCAGTGCTAATTCAGCGGCTTCTTTTTTCAAAGCCTAATCAACTCGCTCAAGATCTATGAGAAAAGCCTTATGGTGTTTAGAACCCCTCGCTAAAAGTTGACGCCCTCATTCTCAGAGTGATACAGACAATAATTAAAACGTGAACGAATGAAGCGAAAGATATATGCAATTAGATATCTAGCACGACAAGATATATTTAATTATATTGAGATGAGACCTTTACGCGATCAGCTCACATAGCCAGTTAAATGCTGAGACTTCGTTTTTCTGATTCCATTTTGCCAATAGGGACAGTATATCGTCTATATCTACTGAAACACATCTGCTTTCCCCCTTTATTCTGTTTTCAGACACAACTTGCCCGCTGAATAGATCTTCCACGTTTGATGTTGTGTGCCACACACATCAATTGAAAGCGTGTGCGATTACGCGGGACACCCAAGTAACGAGCCTTTGCCATCCCATAATGCAGTTTCAGCACACCAAAGACACGCTTGACAGTACTGCGAAAGCCAATCTGCGTGTTTCTGGCTTTGGTAAGCACTATTTCCATAGACCGCTGATTCGTCACCTTCTAGTAAGTCGGTAAAGCAGTTGGAATCATGCACGCTACCCAAGGTAGCGGGTCTGTGGCCTTGATCAGGCCATCTTCATCAACATTCAGGTGGGCTTTGAAACCATAGGTGCTTTTACGCTTTCCATCAGAACCTGCTTTGACGTTCCAGTCAGCGTCCGGGTCCTGAGTCGAGCCACCATTCTTCGTCTTATTGAGCCGACACTGCTTGGCTTCGATGACACTGGCATCAACGATGCTGACGCTGCCTGATTTAATGTAGAAGAGGCCTTGCTCAATGAATTGATCATTGATTTCTTTCAGTAATGGTTCCATCAATGCATGTTTTTCCAACTGCTGACGAAAACGCCAGAAGGTGCTGTTATCTGGAATAGACGCCATGACACCCAACCCTACAAATCGCCTGAAAAGCAGATCTCGAGCCAGTTGTTTTTCCAATGCCGGGTTACTCAACTTGTACCCGCTCTGTAATAGTAAGGCTTTGAACATCATTAGTGGTGGCTAGGCTTTTTCACGCGTGTACTGGAATGAATGTCGATTAGTAATTGTTCCAGACGAGACGATTCAATTAACCCATGGACTCCACCAGTTCTTGCCATGCCACGTGATCAATCAGCAGAGCATCGCCAAGGCTTCTTCGTTTGAGGCTCTTCCAGGCCATGTTATTTCCAGTAATTTTTGATAAATTAATACGGTATATTTTGCCGGATGAGTCTTATTGGAAATCAGTTGTTTTGCTGTGTTTCGCGCAAAGGTCTCGAGATGCTTGACAATCCAGTTCAAAAACATAGCAGTAATGATATGCTGTCACCAACTTAATATTAAAAAAGATATTTTATGAAGTCTGGGCCCGTCTAGAAATCCAAGGCGATTCAACATAAGCACCCAGATCTCTAACTCGCTGATTACCAAGCTATATGTTAGAATCATAACCCTCTATTTAAGATAAACTTAACCAAAAAAATATGTCGGATATAATCATTAGCAAATGGCACTCAAGTGTTATTGTTTACCTTTTACTCTGCTTCCCGATTGTTATTGGTACCGTCAAGATTTTTGGCAACCTTATTTTATTTATCATCCTTTGCTTAGGAATAATTGTTGCTATTTCCCAGAAAGCATCACCCTTTAAAATTACTGCGCTTAGATCCTTTTCTTTTATAACTGCCGGCTACTTCCTAGTCATGTTTCTTTCTATAGTCTTCGCAAACGAACCTAACACATCATTTCTTCACCTAGGAAGAAAAATACATTTCCTATTCGCTCCATTTATTGCCCTAGCAATATACCAAGTTAACTGGGATATTAACCGTCTTTTATTAAGCCTAAAAGTTGCCTTAATTATCCTAGGCAGTATAGTTCTAACTCAATACTTTCTTGGAATAGAGAGACCCTCAGGTATGATAAATGCCAATGTCTTTGGCGATCTAGTCGTAATGATGATCTTCTTATCAATTGTTAAAATTTTTGAAGAAAACCGTCAAAACCAGATATTAACTTTAAGCGCAGTTCTAATGGGGTTAGTTACCATTATATTATCTGGCAACAGAGGCTCTATGATCTCATTAATTATTTTAAGCACATCCTTTATTTTTCTTACCTACAACCATTACTTACGCGGCCAAAAGAAACTTCAGTTAATTATTTTCATCCTATTTTCAATTATTATCTGTATGTTCTTCAGCCAACAAACGGTCCGAGATCGCGCCTTCTTAGCAAAACAAGAAATCGGTCAATGGATAAACAACGAACATAAAAATACCTCCGTAGGTTTAAGACTAGAAATGTGGTCATCATCACTGCAGGCTTTTCAAGATTCTCCGTGGATTGGAGTTGGTTATCGAAATGCAAACAATGTTGTCGCTCGGTATGCCGATGACAAAACTAAAGATGCAATTTCACAGTTTTCTCATCTACACAACGAATACATAACCAACTTAGTCTCAGCAGGCATCTTAGGATTAAGCGCACTCTTAACGCTATTAATCATCCCTCTCAAACTTTTTATCAAAAATATCCGCCATAAAGAACTATATTTTCATTCTGTTATGGGAATTATGCTGTGCGTAGGGTATGCAAGCTTTGGACTAACACACATTGCTTTTGGCGAAGAACATATGAATGCCTTTTATGTATTATTTTTATCAATTCTAATGCCTTATGTCAAAATGCAAGAACCCTCCGCTATCATGAACATATGACTGCCTTCACTTTATTTCACCACTTAATAAAAAACCAATTAACTTACCAATCAACGTAACAAATCATTAATGTTATACTCTCAACCACAAATTTATCATATTTCCACTTGTTGAATTTCAATTCAGCACCACTACCATTACTTTTACTTAAATCTTTTTATTTCTGCACATAGTCCATGAAAATACTTATTACCGGTGGTGCTGGCTTTATTGGATCAGCGCTTATTCGTTACCTGATCAATCACACGGAACACGCTGTAATTAATGTTGATAAACTCACCTATGCAGGCAACCTTGATTCTCTTGCTGATATTGAAAACAGCTCGCGTTATCATTTTGAACAGATTGATATTTGTAATCGAGATGGAATCGACCGATTGTTAACCCACTATCAACCTGATGCCATTATGCACCTCGCTGCCGAGTCCCATGTTGACCGCTCTATTGATGGACCGGCTGAATTTATAGAAACCAACATCATCGGCACCTATACGTTACTGGAGGCGGTACGGAGCTACTGGCCCTCACTACCCACCGACAAAAAAAATACATTCCGTTTTCACCATATTTCTACGGACGAAGTCTATGGCGACCTTGATCGTCCAGAGGACTTTTTTACTGAAACCACAGCCTATGCTCCCAGTTCCCCGTATTCTGCCAGTAAAGCCAGTTCCGATCACCTTGTTCGCGCGTGGATGCGCACCTTTGGCTTACCTGTTTTAATTACCAATTGTTCTAATAATTACGGCCCCTACCATTTTCCTGAAAAACTGATTCCACTGATGGTCCTCAATGCCTTGGAAGGAAAACCCTTGCCTGTTTACGGCAATGGCCAGCAAATCCGCGACTGGTTATTTGTTGAGGACCATGCCCGAGCGCTTTACTTGGTCGTCACCCAAGGCGTCATAGGAGAAACCTATAACATCGGCGGCCACAATGAAATGGCCAATCTTGATGTTGTTAACACGCTCTGTCAATTACTCGAAAAAATGGCGCCCAACAAACCTAAAGGCATTCAAAACTATACGGACTTAATTACTTTTGTCAACGATCGCCCAGGGCACGACCTTCGCTATGCCATTGATGCCGACAAGATTCAACAAGAATTGGGCTGGACTCCAGTTGAATCATTTGAGACCGGCCTTAAAAAAACTGTGCAATGGTATCTTGATAATCAAGCCTGGTGCAAACGCGTCCAAGACGGAAGCTACCAACGTCAACGATTAGGAGAAAACAAATCATGAAAGGGATTATTCTAGCCGGTGGCAGCGGTACGCGCTTACACCCCATTACCCGTGGCGTTTCAAAACAGATGCTGCCGATCTACGACAAGCCGATGATCTACTATCCTTTATCGGTTTTAATGCTGGCCGGTATTCGCGATATTTTGATTATTTCAACCCCTGAAGACCTCCCTAATTTTAAGAAACTATTAGGGAGCGGCGAACAACTTGGCATTTCCCTAAGCTATGCCGAACAACCTTCCCCTGACGGTCTTGCCCAAGCTTTTCTGATCGGTGAGGATTTTATTGGCACGGATTCCGTTAGCCTAGTGCTGGGGGATAATATTTTTTACGGCCAACACTTTAATGAGCACTTGGTAAAAGCGGCGAGTATCCAGTCGGGAGCAACCGTATTTGGCTACCATGTTAGCAACCCTTCTGATTTCGGTGTAGTGGAATTCGATCAAACCGGTCAAGCCATTAGTCTTGAAGAAAAGCCCTGCCATCCAAAATCTAACTTTGCTGTCACCGGACTTTATTTTTATGATAATCAGGTGATTGATATCGCCAAATCGATAAAACCCTCCCCACGTGGCGAACTAGAAATTACCGACGTAAACCGTTACTACTTAGAACAAAATAGCCTCAGCGTTCAAGTCTTAGGTCGTGGGTTTGCCTGGCTGGATACCGGTACGCACGACTCTTTATTAGCCGCCAGCCAATTTATTCAAACCATTGAACACCGACAAGGCCTTAAAGTGGCCTGCTTAGAAGAAATAGCCTACAGAAACCATTGGATTGATGCGCAAATGCTCAATACCCAAGCACAACACTTGCGTAAAACAGGGTATGGAGAATACCTACTCAAAGTCCTTGAAGGTTACTAGCCTGATGAAAATAATTCCCACCGCAATTGCTGATGTTTTTATTATTGAGCCCAGAGTCTTTGGCGATGACCGTGGTTTTTTCCTTGAAACCTTTCAAGACAAACGCTATCAAGAAGAAGCCGGTATTACGCACCCTTTTGTACAAGATAATTATTCTCGCTCATCCGCGGGTGTTTTACGGGGCTTACATTTTCAAAAAACTAAACCTCAAGGCAAATTAGTGCGCGTTGTACAAGGTGAAGTTTTTGATGTTGCCGTAGATATTCGTATAAACTCCTCCACCTATGGCCAGTGGGTCGGCGCTCACCTTTCCGGTGACAATAAACATCAGCTCTGGGTGCCACCCGGACTTGCCCACGGCTTTTTGGTCCTCAGCGATACGGCTGATTTTGAATATAAATGTACTGATTATTACGACCCTTCAGATGAAGATTGTCTACTCTGGAATGACCCCGATATTGCTATTCAATGGCCTACTGATACGCCCATCCTATCGGAAAAAGACCGCGTAGGAAAACGCCTGTCGGAACTGACATAATGCGGATTTTAATTACCGGTGCTAATGGCCAAGTCGGCTGGGCGCTCAAACAACTCGCGGAAAAATTCCAACAACATACGCTCATTGCCCTAGAACGCCATGACTTAGATATTACCTGCAAGGATGCAGTTAACCAAACTATCGCCAAAGAAAATGCTGAAATTGTCATCAATGCAGCGGCTTATACCGCCGTAGATAAGGCCGAGGACAATGCGAAATCAGCTTTTAACATAAATCGTGATGGCGTTGATAATCTAGCTTCTTCCTGCCTAAACGCCGACATCCCATTACTGCATATATCAACAGATTATGTTTTTAATGGCAAGAAGACTAGCCCTTACATAGAAACCGATTCACCCAATCCCCTAGGCATTTATGGACACAGTAAATTAGCCGGCGAACAAGCTATTACCGAGCAACTAAGTCGCTTTATAATTCTTAGAACCAGTTGGGTTTTTGGCAGCCATGGCCAAAATTTTGTTAAAACTATTTTAAGACTCTGCCAAGACCGAAGTGAACTCAATATTATTGCCGACCAATTTGGAGCACCGACTTCGGCCTCAAGTATTGCATACTGTCTTCTACAGATTTGCGACCAATACAATAATGACATTGCAATGCCTTGGGGGTTGTATCATTTTGCTAACACACCCGATACCAGCTGGCACGGCTTTACCTGTAAGATAATCGACTTAGCACAAAAGTATCACTTAATTGATCACGAGATAACCGTTAACAAGATTACCACCGAACAATACCCACTCCCTTGTCCGCGGCCTCAAAACTCTTGCCTAAATAAAAATAGAATGACTAAAAAATTATCGATCAACCCAACATCTTGGGAAGAAGAGCTTGAGACGATGCTAATGACGTTATCACAGCAGCTATAACCCCTTAAAGGTTGTGCTAATTTTTAATCCCACCATACGTTCTTAGTACTAAACCTGACGTTTTTTTGATGCAAAATTCTGTCCCTAGCGCGACTCCTTTGGAGAACCATTGGAAGAATCGATATTTATTCTGACTTCGATCAATGGGATAACGCTGCGTCAACTTTGCCATTAATTTCAATGCCCCCGGCGCGCCGTTTATTGCTACGGCATCAACCAGACAATACATCGCGGCAACACCACTGGGTGGATTTCCCTGACTCCAATGCAAAACGGGATCCGTCGGCGCCCATTGCCAAGTCCCTGAAACCGTCCCAATTATTTCAAGCCACGTGGTAATAAAAAATGCTGCTAAATAGAGCAAGGGCGACTGTCCCTTAAATAAAAACGCCACAAAAATGACATATAACAATGCACCCGATAGATCTAACCGTTCTGCCAGCAATAAGCCCCAAAGTGACCATAGCCCACAAACGATGAGTACAAAAATTGCTAACTCTCGTGCATACCGCAGAAACAAACCTGATCGTGATAAGGCCAACGCTGTTAAATACACCATCCCATGCCCCGGTGGCACGTAAGCAGGCACATTCTCAAATCGGTAAATGTAACCGCCCAAATACGGGGATGCGAAATTTTCCCCAACGGTAGCAAAAGCCACCGCCACGATGACCTGCATTCTGACTGAAACGGTTTCCCCCATCAGTAAACAGAATAGAAAAAACCATGCAAAAACACCTAAAGCATATTGCCATTGCTGACTCCCGCTACCATCTGAAATTAAACATCCCGCGACAGAAATAAAGGTAAATGCCGCAATAAAATAATCACGATGATTATGCACCGGATCATTTCTATCATTGGTAAACGTGTTCAAAATCATTTATAGGCTCTCACTTCATTAACTACTTCAAAAATACTGTTATTACGATTTATTCAAACAAAAAAACCACAAAACTATAACGCGCTATTTTTCCACCTGCAATGGCCATAACACCACTTAACAACGGCAACCGCAACCACCCAGCTGCAAAACATAACCCGTCACCGACTACGGGTAGCCATGAAAATAACAATGCCAAAACCCCCCACTTCTTTACCGTTCCAATCGATTGTTGTTGCCTTGTCGCTAATACTTTTGAAACAGGGAATTTAACACTCGCCCAAGCCCCTAGCCACCAGGTTGTTAACGCACCTAAGGTATTTCCCAGCGAAGCAACGGCGACTAAAACCCAAACATTATAGTGACCGTCAACAACCAGATAAGCTAATACCGCTTCAGAACCACCCGGTGCGACAGTTGACGATATAAAAGCACTTAGAAATAACCCAAGCACCCCTAAATTTTCAAAGAATAATTCCATAGTAAAAGAAAAAAACCCTGTAACCGAATTCGGTTACAGGGTCTACATATTGTTTTTCTTGTTATTATTTCTTAAACGATAACTTCTTAGTTTTATCGAATAACCGTAAAAAAATTGATTTCAAAAAGCTAATACTGTTAGCCCCTAAAGCAACCGCATAACCAAACAAAGAAGCAAAAATCTCTGTTATTTGTTTGCCTTTAAAGTAACTTGCTAACGCCACTAAAAGTAAAAGCCCTATCACTAAACCAGCGATCATATTAACCGTAAAATAAGGTGCATTTTTCTTTTTCGCAGCAACACTGGGATCTACAGGCGGTACATATAAAGGTACGGTACGCTTATAAGAGTCTTGCACTACATACGGTGTTACCCCTGGAATACTGGGTAAATCAACATCACCACCGCCTACTTTCATCTGACCTTTCATACCCTTTTCCATATGCTGGGCAATATCACAATGAACCAAATAAGTCTTTTTCGCTGGCGGCAAAATCAATGTACCCGTCACTTGACCCGGCCCTGTCACTTCTAAGTGAAACATCCCCTTAGCATAAAGATAACGCGGTAACCCGTGAATCATAAATTGGTGGCGAATTTTATCTTCATTGATAAAATTAACGGTTAACTTCGTACACGGCTCGAAATTAAATTCTTGCTGGTCAAAAGCAAACATCCGACCTGGAAAACGCTTGGCATATTTGTGGCCTCCACGAACAGTAATCTCTTTAGTCCCAGAAATACGACCACAGCCATCAGGAACACGGTCAATATTCTGACCCATGACCATAGCGCCGCCCATATCCATTAAGTGGCCACCGCCATGATCCATCATGCGATCATGAACAACGATCTTAGCCGCCCACAACGAGGGGCTCACCAGTAAAAGGACCAAAGCAACAGACTTAAAATTAAGCATCTTTACGCCCTCCCTTCTTGCCAAACAATGACAACACCCCAGCTAACTTAGCTCGAAACAAATAAAGTAGAAAGACAACCAATGCTGCACCTAAGCCTTTCATAAAGTTAACAACCGGTGTTGCATCCGTTGTTGCTATTAAGGTCGCCGCCACTGTCTTTTTATTTTTATCTTTAGGGGGCGGTACAACAAATGCATCGCCCAAATCTTCTACCTCTTCAGGCTCCCCTAAACTGTTCCATTCATCCATATCTTGCCAAACAGGCAACTGACGTGAGTGAAAAGCTTGGGTAAAAAATGGCTCTATATCACTGCCTTGGACTTTAGGCATACCATTCTCATTGAGATAAGACTTATAAACCACAGCACTGACATCCCCGCCCGGATTCATGCCGTCCGTGGTAATACCTTTTTCGCGATGATCATGAAAAATCCAGATACCTTCTCCGTAACTGTGAAAACCATCATCCGTGGTGTTTATACTAATATCATTACGCTGAACAGGCGCCATGTCATAAACATCGCGGGTAATTTGTGCGATCGGATTATGTTCAACCCCATCATAATGGGTTATCGTCCCTTTGTGACCGTGCGTATGAATAGCGACCATCTCTCCGGAACTGTTTAACATTCTTAATTTTATATTCTGATTAGGCTCTACAACCACCAATGATTCTCGCATCGTATAAGGAAAAGAACGACCATTCAAAACATGGTAATCTTCTGTCGAATCTTGAACATCATATTCACGATTCATTTTTCTTGCAATCAAACGCGGGTCATTAAAGTCTTTGGCTATATTCCCCAACTCCTTGTCCATCGCATGATAATGTAAATCATATTCACTGTCATAGTCTGCCAAAACCCCTTTTGAAGGATGGCGCACTTGACCAGCACCCACATTAAAAGTCTGCACCCAGTTGTTGGGCTTATTTTCTTCAACCACAAACATGCCCACTAAGCCCATACCAATATGAACATGGGGTTGTACGTGACAATGGTAGATAAATGAACCCGGTTGACGCGGTTTAATCTCATAGGTTCGACTTTGCCCTGGAAATACAGGCTTTTCACTGGTCTGAGGAATACCGTCATTACCTTCCCCAGAACTATCAACAAACTGATGATCAACACCGTGCAAATGAATGGTATGGGGGAAATAGTGACTGTTTTCTAACTGCAACCAAACAATATCATCTTGCTCCACCCGTATCACCGGTGACGGCGCTCTTAATGTCGTATTCGCCTCATTACTGATAAAACTCTGCGTCGACATCCCGCGGGTCTTCGGTGCAAAAACCCACATAGCCGGCTGTACACCCGGCGCTATATCGTAAGTCGTACTTAACCCAGCAAAATCGGGTGAATGACCATTTAATTCAAAGACTTCCAATTTTATGATAATAACATCAGGGTCCCCGTCACCGTCTAAGTCATCTTTCTTGATAACGGTATCGACTGATAAATGGGTTTCCATCAGTGTTTCCATGGAAATGTTATTAGTTCCTTTAACCACCGCGGCAATCAAGTCCGGATTATCCGGCAAACAGCGCCTTGACTCTTGAATTTGAACACCCTCAACAACTTGAGCATCACGCCATTTCGGTAAATTAAACTTACAAGGTGGCTCACCTTTACCGGGGTCTATGGTGATTGAAGGCGGTAAATCAACAGCCGCTGTTGCCAAAAAGGGCAACAGCACTGCAAATGTACCTACCAAACTAATAAACGTTTGTCTTAACATCTTTTTTTCCATGAAAACCTGATTATCTTTGCAATTAACCTACAGTTCTTTTGCTTTACCCATCAATTTATCAGCAAACCCTTTAAAGCCCGCATTAGATAAATAAAGGATATATAGTCCTGCAAATAAGAAGAAGGCATACATGGCTAGCATGGCCCAACTCGTACCAGCGCCGCTACCAATTGTAAAGCCTAAATGTACATCAGT
>Ga0209992_10001299_pt1 | contig 27070 bp, 23 predicted proteins | sample 2SBtaG_2_FD_182564 | JGI IMG/M metagenome (GOLD analysis project Ga0209992, IMG submission 182564) | Deep subsurface microbial communities from Kolumbo volcano to uncover new lineages of life (NeLLi) - 2SBTROV12_ACTIVE470 metaG (SPAdes)... | ecosystem: Environmental > Aquatic > Marine >... | reverse complement strand
ACCGAGCATCTTATCTGAAATCACAGAGATGTTTTGAGTCTTCATATGTGTTGCCGTAGCTATATCGTTGTTAGCTTGTTCAATTACTTTAACTGCGGCATCAATGTTTTTAAGCGTCTCATCACATTGCTGGCTTATCACTAAGCCTTCCTGCGCAGATTGCCTGCATAGATCCATCTCTGCAACAGTGGCACTGACCCCTGAGTGCAACTGATTTATAATGGCCTGAATATCTTCGGTAGATTGCTGAGTGCGCATGGCTAATGTTCTCACTTCGTCTGCTACAACCGCGAAACCTCGACCTTGCTCTCCTGCTCTAGCTGCTTCAATAGCGGCATTCAAAGCGAGCAGATTAGTTTGCTCTGCTACTTTTTGAATCACATCTAATACTTCAGTAATTTTATCTGAGCTGCTTTGTAAGTCTTTGACCGTTTCAGCTGCGTTGTTCACTCTGAAGGAGACGTTCTCAATGGTGATAGCGTTGTCATTGATATGCTGTAAACCATGCTCGGTTAGTTGAGCTGCATGTTCTACATTTTCAAGTGCATGTTGCGTTTTATTAAAGACTTCTTGTGCGGACTCTTCTAAGTCTGCTACTTTTTCTTGTACTGAAGTGGTTTGAGTATGCTGCTCTATTATCCCTGTTTTAATTTGTTGAGTTACAACTGATAGTTCTTCCGCTTGTGAAGCAAGTGATAAGGTATTCTCATTAATGTTGTCTAGAACATGTCTAAACTGAGCATTACTCTCATTAAAAGCTCTACCCATTTCAGATAATTCATCATTACCTTGATGCTTTAGCTGAATCGTTAGGTCTTTTTCATTCGCAACTTGTGACATGGTACGAGTTAATTTGTTAAGGGGCCTTGTAATATTTCGAGCTACGTATTGAGAGACAATGAGTAATAACGTGATATATATTGCTATTTCAATAAGAATACTTCGCAGGGTTTGGTAGTAATTCTCCTGAATATCAGCAAGGTAAATACCTGTGCCTACCACCCAGTTCCAGTGTGGTTGTTTCTTAACATATGAAACCTTTTCTTCTTGCTCGGTTGAACCAGGTTTTGGCCATAGATAGTTTACAAAACCTTCTCCATATTGCTCTGCGGTATCAACAAATTGCATGAAAGCATGTCGAATAAATGGTTTTGTATGCTGGGTCATAGAGTTGTCATTTAATGCAGGTTTAATAGGGTGGGCAACCATATCCCCTTTGATGTTGAAAACGAAAAAATAACCAGACTCACCAAATCGAGTGTTATTGATCAAATCCTTTGCTTGTGCCTGCTTTTGCTCAGTGGTCAGCGCTGCTGATTTCGCAATGGCATTGAGTTGAGAGCTTACAGATTCCACAAGGCTAATCGCCTTTGTTTGTCTTTCAGCTGTCATTGTGTCTTTTAATTTGTTTGCAGCGGAAAATTGGACTCCGACTATAATTGCGATAGAGATTGCAATAGAGATTCGCAGCTTATTGGCAACTTTAATTTTGCCAAGTAGGCGGTTGATGTTCAAAACAATGACCTCACATTTTGTATGTATATTGTTAATGAAATAACTGAAGCTGCGGAGTTTACCCTAAAAGGGTGCAATAATGAGATTTATTTTTATTAATGAGTTATTACATTTTCGATCTTCATATGCAAAAATCTGATAAAGAATTAGTTCCCACTACTCAATTAGGGTAAATGAAAGAAACAATTAGTCATGGTTGCAGATTAACAAGGTGGGAGAGGCATGAACCATGTTCTGATCTATACCTCTTGTTATCTTATAAGTGGGCTTTAAACCAGCTCACAATTTCAGCATCGGCTTGTGATTTAGAGATATCTAAAAAGTGATTATCTTCAGGATATAGTATTAGCTTGTGTGGTATTTTATATTCTTTGAGTGCGGCCGCTAAATTCTCGGTATGAGTAACTGATACACGTTTATCTTTACCACCATGGATCAGCAAAATAGGTCTGTTTTTTGGCAGGGTATTTACCCAATTTAATACTGAGCGCTTGGCCAGTTCTTGGTCTTTATTTTGTGCATAATTAGGAATGCGGTTTTCATAGACCTTTTCCATATTGGCACGTATCTCAAGACCAGCTCTTAAATCGGCAATGCCGGCAATGGTCGCAATGGCTTTGATACTTGGAGCTTGATTAGCGACCAAATGTGTTTGCATACCGCCACGACTCGCACCGAACATACCAATTCTATTAGTATCAGCACCGTTCACATAGGGTATTAAATCAAACAGTGCCAATACATCATTAACGTCTTCACCGCCAAATTGGTCGAGGTTATCATCTTTGGTGAAGGTGCCTCGGTATTGTGAGCCAATGATCACAAATCCTTGCTCGGAAATAGGAAATAGGTTCGCCATCATGGCACCAAATACCACACTTCCAAAGTTACCATTTCCACCTCGATTATAAATTAAGGTTGGTAAAAGTTGCACAGAACCCTTCGGCTTGATTACGAAACCCCAGACATCATTACCATCTACCTTGTATTTAAAGTTTGTGCATTCTAGTTTAGCTTTGAAAGTATTAAATTGTTCTTCATCAAAGCGAGCATCAAATACTTTCATGCGTTGAGAGATTTTCTGAGGCTCAGTCACCCTTCTTTTGATTTTATTTTCTATCATGCCACGCCAAATAGCATAAGTTTCAAAACGACCACTGAAGCAACTTTTTTGTTGCTCCACTTGTTGGTTATTAATTACTGAGCTTGCAAGTGCGCTCATAGAAGAAAGTAGGGAGGCAGTTAAAATAAGAGGTTTAAGCATTGAACATCCTTTTATCCATGTTTGTACCAAAAATATCTTTTGATGAAGGCGCAAGTCAATGAAAAACATAACTTAGCTTCTACTATTGCTTCACCCAATTCATATACTTTTCGTCGGCGAGAGACAAAAGTGCAAGGTCTTCAGGAGTGTCGCCATAGGCGTAAATACGTTTAAACTCCTTTAAATTAAACATTGATCTTACCCTATCAGCCTTTGTGTCATTGCTAACATCTCCGTCTACATACAGCCCTGTGAATTTGTCATTCTTAGTCTTAAGCTCACTACAAATTAGTCCTATTTCAAGCGATTTGCACCAAGGCTTTAAATACAGGTTTAGAGAAGCTGAAACCACAACAACTGTATCACCTTGTTCTAAGTGCCAATGTAAACGCTCAATTGCCTGTTTGCGAAGGTGTTTGGGGATCACCTTAAGCGCATATTCTTCTCCAAGAGGGCACAAGACACGAATGGGCTTGTTTGCATAAGCGATAAAGCTTGCTAACTTTCGCAAAGTTGGAGCAGGGAAAAGACCAAGTTTATAAAAGCTATATAAGGGGAGTAGTGTCAGCCTTATTAGCCATGCTCGATTTCTTGTCGCTGAAAACTTTAAGAATTTAGTGAACATATCGGCATCGGTTAAGGTGCCATCAAAGTCAAAAAGAGCTAAGTTTTTACTACTCAACTTGTTAATCATGAGGGCTTATACCTTTAAATGAGCCTGCAAGTGCGGCCTTAGTTGCTTGATTAGGTTGGCGACCTGAGCTGATCGAACATCTAAAAATAGCCAGCCATCAGTACCCATGATCTCTAGTTGTGATATTACCAAAGTATGTTGATCAAAAGTTTCTCCTGACACTCTAAAAATACCTAATAGCGTATGTATTCGGCTAATTTCAAATGTTTGATTCATTATAGATTATTAATTGAAAGAGATGACGAGAGAGAACACGCTCAACCAGGCTAACTGGGTACCATAAGAAACACGCTGATAAAACCCAGCTTTTTGTTTCTGAACATAGGCTTTTTTCATCAAGGCGAGTGTATATATGGTGCTGATAAGACTCGTGATTGAAAAGGCTTTAAACGCGATATTGTTTATGGCCGATAGCGGCGCAATGAGCATGAAGATAGGTGCCAGCAACAGTGAAAGCAACATAAATAAACCCGCCCATGAATGAATATTACAGTCACGACTCGGCGTTTTGGTGTAAGGATCTGCGTCCATAGGAAAGAAGCCAGCTACCCAGGTGCCTAGACCGTGCACGACAACACATCCTCCAGTAAGCTGAATCCATATACTTGGTTCTAATTTATAGACATAAATACCAAAGAGACAAAACAGTAATCCGAGCGGGTAGTTATTGATAAGCGGAGAAAACCTTTGTGTAGGGCTATCAACGGCGCCTAGTTCGCTGCAAAATTGCTCACTATGGTTATAGTTAGGGTAAAGCTTTGCTGCTAAATAAACACCTAGTACCAGCCAAATTGATGCGATTAAACCCATTAAACCCATGGCTTGTTCAAGCATCTGATTAATTTCCTTAATTCATCTTTTACTCAAACTTTATTGTTTCATTACAGCATGAGATTGTCTAACCATTCGATTAACATATGGTTGTGCCTTTTGTTTGTTCATATTAAGTAACAAAAGGCAGAATCGATAAGCGTTTTCGAGTAATGTTTGTCGAATGCCAAACTGATCTTGCTCGAAATGCTTAGTGATAGCTTTTCTGATTTTGTTATGTAATGAGGGCAAGTCAGTCTTAAAGGGGGCTAAGGTGACGATGCTTTTCGTTGTTTAGCCTTCTCGTGAACTAATTAACCTGAGCTCTGGATAATAAATTTATCTCCAGCGGTTACTTTCAACGATAACTGCGTTGAATTTACTTGCAATAAGCTAGCTAGTGACGCGTAAATTCGCCTTGTTATCACTAAAAGCCTCCGGCTGCAGACTTGAAAAAGCACTTATCATGTCAGCATCAATACGTTAGTAAATCTATTAACCAAAGCTCAGATTAATTACCAAGTCGTTTAGCCCAGTTTCCATTGTGTTCAGCTAGGCAGTTTTCTTCAGAATCATAACTAACTACTTTAGCCACTGACTTAACTTTTAATTTCATCATATTTAATTCTTTAGTTATGAATTTATGAAAATACGCATTCAGTGTCGAGTTTAAATAGCCATTCAATTGTTCGTTGGTATCGAACACACAGGTGATCTTCAGGCTATATGGAAAATCAGAATAGTTAGCTTGGTGAGTGATCCACTGAAACCCTTCGATATCTTTGAGGGCGGCATCACACACTCTGGTGAGCGATTCTCTTATTTGGTTATCAATCTTTTTGTCGGACTTACGCATAAAAAAAACCGAACTACACATCATATTAATAGGTTGAGGCAGCTAGTATACAGGGCGAAAAGCCATTTGAAATCGAAATTTATAGTCAAGATTGAACATAGGTTTTACCCCATTACTGTAACCTCGTAATGTGGCTGTGAAAAATTGCAAAGCCAGAGTATGCTCGATGTAATTGCATTACTCTGGCTGTTAGATTTTTACGTGGTTTTGCATCAGTTGTACCCTAACACACAAGCCTCTTCACGAGACGCTTCATGCTTTTCACCCATAAATTGCTCGTTTAAATCATGCAATTTACACTCTTGCTTTGCCATCATCTCAAGCACTTGTTTACGATAATCATGTGAGCTATTAAAAAGTTGTGCGTTTAATTCAGGGAATAATTCTTTAAGGTTTTGATAAGTAGTTAGCGTATACATAGCGGCTTCCTCTTTACTTCATCTTTAATTTACTCACTATTAATAAAGCAGACGCTATGCCAAGTGTAAGCTATTGATTCAAAATAAAACGAAACCTTTAAGTTTCGTTTTGAAACTGTTTTTGCAATTTGCGAATTAATTTGAGAGTTTTTTTGAAGTAATTCCGATGGGTTTACAGTGAGTAATATACACACCAATGTGTTCATCTTTATAGTGATGGTTAAATTTGTTGATGTAGCTGATTTGCGTCTCTATTCCTTGAGTAGTTAACGTGTTGGCTAAATCTTCAACTAATGTAAAGTCTTGAACAAGATAAGGAATAAGAATCGCATTATGAAGCATGCCATTTGGCAGTTCAGCGTCTGACTTTATGACACTTACTTGCTTAATCTCTGCTAGGGCTGAGTAAATGTTTGAGAGTTCATCAGGCGAACACCGAGGTGCAATAACATGTACTTTGCTTTTGGCTGCACAGCCTGACAAATTAGAAGTTGTCAGGCTTAAAGCAATGAATATAAGAATAGATTTAAACCTTGAAAGAGTCATAGCTTTAATTTTTACAAAATGAAAATTACAACTTGCTGTTTTTTACTTCAGTTTCAACGATGATGATTTCAGTGTCGCCGATGTTTTTAACATTGTGCGTACCACCGGGCATATACAATGTTTGTCCATCTTTAACAGTAATAATATGGTCAGGCTTGCTGGTGTCTTCAGACGTAATAGCTAGTACACCACCTTTGACAAAATACACCACACGGTTTGCATAATGTGAGTATGAACGCCTGATTCACTGCCCGCAGGGTAAGTGGCTCTGATCACTTCAACGTCGACGTTGTCGAGTAAAATTTCTTTGTTCGCTTTGATGCTTGCAAAGCTCGATGAGCTAGCGATAAGGAGAAAGGTTAGTAATGTGTATTTTATCATGTTAATGATGCTATTGTTGTTTTAAGTCGCTAAATACTATGACGCATTCTAACTGTATTGCAAAGCGCGATATAAAATCTCGCCTATATGAAGTTGGCAAGTAAGGTTTCAATTGAGATTGTAGATATGGCTTTACCCCACGCAAAGCATGCCTATTGCCACATCAATTGCCGGATGCCATTCACATACTTTGAATGGCGAGACTGACGAAGCGGACAAGTTGTTAATAAACGGCTTAATTCTTTCTCAAATTTTGCATCGGCTTTGATTTCAAGCAAGACATAGTCTCCGAGCGGTACACTTCTATATAGGTTTGCATCGGCATTATATCTTTGGTCGTAGACGCTAATATTTTTATCAAATGTTGCTCTGATTTTCTGGCAGTTCGAAATAAAATACTGGCGCGTATAGCGGCAAATAAGCATGGGCGTGTGCTCTGCGCCCCAAAGTAATTGCCCTTGCTCGGGCAGTTTGTCGAAACTTAGTTTCAATCCTTTGGCCCAGCTAAATTCTGGGTCATCAAAATCAAATTGGGTATCGAAAGTGACCTTGTAACCTTTACCTCCTTGACGATGTTTAAATTCCAATTTGGCTTTATTGGCATCATCGAGTTGATTGTACCAACGAATTCGAACTTTCTTGCGGACACTGATCCCACTGAGATTTTCTTCATAGCGCTCTAAATGAGGGGTATCCAAATATAAGCTGTTTACATAGCGGTCAGGAAAATGTGGCTTAAACCATAATGCATGGGTCATCAGCCATATTCTAACTTCCACTAAACGGTTAAGCGGAATAGGGATCTTAACCTCGAAGCGATAATTTGGTGTGTTATCTGTATTCATCTTGGTTTGTCCGATTTCATAATTGTTCTGTAAAGGCCCTTTACATCGAGGTCTTGGCTATCTATTGCAATGCCATTAATGGTAAGTACGCTGCCAGTTTCGACGGTGATTTTATTTTCACATTGTGTGTCTAAGCAGTTAAAATCACTGACATCTAAATTTGCGCCACCAAAAATTGGCTTTTTCGAATAGCTCATAAGGGCGTTATGTTTAACGTTCTCAGCCATGATATTGGTTGCTGTTATCTTGGTATCGTCTTTAGCAACTAGGCCGAAATTAACGTTATTAAAGCGAGCGGTATTTATGATTAAATGGCTGCGTTCACCACCCGATATGGCTTTGTCTCGCACACCATTGAATGACACATTATTAAGTGTGAGTTTTGAGCCACTGACATCAATACCATCTCCGCCAGAGCGAAAACCTATGCTTCTGAACTCACTGTCATTGACTGTGCCCACGCAAAAGTCACAGTCAAAGGCATCAGAAAGCGCATTGGTGATCAACATGCGGTTAATTTCGATATCGCCATTAATAATATTTAAGCCATCTTCTGACTGGTTTTCACTAATGTGAGTGTCTTCAAGGAGCACCGATGTTTTAACAAAATAGGTTGCACCGCGCGGTTGCCATAAGCCTAGCTTAGGGTTACTCGAATAGCTGATATTGAGATGTTTGATAATCGATTTAGGACTGTACTCGTTAGAGAACACGCTTAGCCCCGACCATTTTCGGCTACTAACTTGTTTAGATAATGATGCAGGGTTATCCCCAGTGCCTCTCACTGTTAAGTGACCGAACACCATCAAGCCCGCTTTGGTCGCAAACTCTAAGTGAGCGCCAGCAGGCAAAACCAACTCAGTGTTATCTGGGGTGACTAAAAAGTCGTTTATTTGCCAAGTTCCCGGTTTTACAAACCAATGCCCTGCATTGATTTCAATAAAAGGGTATTGACTCATTAATGAGGTGTTTAAAGGTTGTGGACGAGGAATAAAGTGCAGTGGCGCGATGTCTTTTTTAAACTGAAAAGTAGCAATTTTCTTACTCGCTAAAGCTGCACGTAAATTAACAGCGACAATGTCAGCAGGCAGATTAATGTCGAGCGTATCACCTGGGTTCAATACCCGAGGAAGGTCAGCGTTAACTTCTTCAAGCTCAGAGCGATCTTCATAGCGGTTCTGACCAGTAATACTCTTTAAATGAAGAGGCTGTTTATCGTTGTTGACGAGTTTTAATACACCACCTCCTGACACAGAATTAGAAATAAAGCGTGCTAAAATATCCCAATTAGCGTGACCTGCATAATCTTGCATATGTTGGTGCAAGTTTGCATCAAACTGTCCAATATTTTGGCAACCAGCATCTTGGTAATCACTTTGCCAGCAAATGACTTGAGTTTTCATAACCGTTAAGTCAAAAGGCGCCAATAGCGGGCTGTCACCATGTAATTTATTGAGTAGTGTTTGCTCATAGGCTTGTAATTCAGGTAGTAAGTTTCGATTAATACGCTCAATTAAAGTTTGCTTGGCAATATCATAATGAGAACGAATAATTGGGTCATGCAGCATAGCTTTAGAAAGCGCAAAATCATGGCTAGGAGGCGTCATTAACCAGTGATGTTTTGCAGGCGTAACTGCCACATCACTCTGGATAGGTTCAAATTTGGCTAAATGCGGATTGAAATACCATCGCCAGTTATTCCATGTGAGCGCATGCCATGCCCCCCATAGGTCGACAGTGGCTAAGTATTGGCCCATTTTTTTAGCGTCAAATACATCGCTAGCAGGACGTTTTTTGTTTAAAAAGTCATCGAGCAGCGCAAGCGCAATTTGTCTTTGTTGGCTTAGAGCGGGATTACTAAGAACGGTGCTGCGCTGCAACTCACGAGGTTTAAGTAAGCGCATGATTTCACCTGCACTATTTTGAGTTTGCTCATGTATATCTAGTCGAGCTATTAACCCTTCGGTACGATCATTCACTGCAAGTAAAGATTGACTGAATGCTTGCTCTACAAACATGGTTCCCCAATCAACGCCGTTTAGTACGACGTGGACAGGCAAGGTTTTAGGCGCAATAATATCAAAGTCTGCCAATTCCATGGTTTTGCTAAATAAACTTGGACCTTGATGAATGCGCACATTGGGGGCCACTAAAGCAAATTTTCGAGATTCAAATAAGGCTTTTTTCTTTTTAAGTTCAAAGCGCAATGACCAACGGGTGTCGTTGCTTACATGATCAAGCATGTCACCTTGTAGACGAACTTTAGCAAAGTACTTTTGTTGGTCTAAATAAAGGGTGGCATTCACTTGGTTACGCTGCTCGGCGATGATACCGTCTTTAAGTGCGTTGTTTCTATCTTGTTCAAGTTTTAGCCAATCCTGATATTGAATATCGACTTTGATAACAGGCAAGTTCTTGTCGGCAGTCAACAGTCGTTTAGGTGCGAGGCTGATGTCTTGCACCAACTGTATGATTTTACTTTTACCATCTTCGAAATGGGCAACGTAGCCATTGTGAATTAGCGTTATTTTGACAGTATTTACCGACGGCAATAAAAGCAATATTAGAACTAGCACGCCCATTATAAACGCCTTGCGTTCGGGTGGGGTGTAGGCGGCTTTAGGCGTATCGAGTCTCATAACTATACTCCCGCAATATTGTGTTGCTCAAGCAGTGATATATTTATTCCTTGGTACTTTTGCTTCAATGCATGCATAAATTCATCGATTTGTTTGGCTTCTTTGATTGAAATAAAGAAAGCGGCGTCAAAGTGTTGCTCGTCAGTATCAAAGCGGCGTAACTCAAGGCGATCAACATATTGCTCCAAAATGTTTTTTACATCCGATATAGCGATGCTTTCATGGGGATCGTCACTGCGATAGTTAAGTGATAAAAACAGACCATTTTCTTGCACATCTTTACTGTGGCGTTTCTTAACCCAAGTCACTAATAGTAGAGTCACAACACAAGCTACAATGGCTGCAAGGGTTTGTCCGGCACCCAGGGCAACAGCCACGCCTATGTTTAAGAACAAATACACAAGCTCTTCTGGCTCTTTGATAGGTGTTCTGAAACGCACAATTGATAATGCACCGACTAAACCAAGTGCTAAGGCGAGTGACGCTTTGACCACAGTGATTATCAAAATGACCGTGAGCATAAGCAGAGGAAAAAGACGAGAAAAGTCTTGGCGATTACAAAATGCACTTGCGTACTTTCTAAAGTGATAGCCAATTAAACTTGCCATAATAAAACCCATCAGCAGGTTCAGGATTAAAGCGCCAAGCTGCACGCTAGCATAAGGAAAAAACATCGAGCGGATGTCTTTAGGTAAAAATGCAATTAAGAGTGGGTCGACAGTTTCCATAATTAGTCCTAGTTACACATAAGACTTTAACAATTAAATTAAAATGTCGTTTATTAAGAATAAAACTCCTTTTTGAGTATGTTAATTAAACTATAAAAGCCTTGCTTTAGGTATACATACATAAGCAATTTGCATGCTAGGTATTTTTGGTATGAAAATTGAGCATTGGTCCATATCGACGTTTTAAATAGGATGTTTAATATGACTCTGCTGAAACCCTTATTAATACTGTTTTTGCTAGCTTTGTTGTCTGCTTGTAAATACGAGGCTGCAAGCGAAAATAATCAAGTTCAAAGCAATAATAGCTCAACAAGCTCAATAGATAATTCGCAAAATGCGAATTCAAGCGCATCGTTATCGTTAATTGAAATTGCAAAATGCGACGGTGAATGCACCTGTGACGATATTATTTCGCCTTATAACGATACAGGTGTGACCTTTGCGGGGGATTTCCCGAATACAAATTTACCTCAATGCGATTTGCAGTCGGGATTTAACCAAGACTGTACAACTGGTCGAGATAGTGTCGAGGGCCTGTCAAAGTTAGGGTTTGGCTCTCATGGTTTTGATTACACAAAAATTAATGAACAAGGCCGCTCTTTGCCTAACGATGCAGAGCAATGGAAATGTGTTCTTGATAATGTTACGGGTCTAATTTGGGAAGTTAAAAGCCCTGAAGGGTCTGGCTTATCTCAAGACAGTGGCTTTTCTTATTCTTGGTATTCAGAAAATTTTACTAGCTATTCTAGTGAAGATTTGGGTGAGTGTGATAGCAACTGCGATACAGATTCTTATATAGAAAAACTTAATCGAAAAAAGCTATGTGGTTTCGATGATTGGCGTTTGCCAAATAAGATAGAACTTCAAGATCTAGTTAACTATAGCGAGTCACAGCCGAGTATAGATAGGCAACTTTTTCCTAATACAAAGGTTGGGTTTTATTGGACAAGCAACATAGATGCTGATGATAAAAATAGTATTTGGTCGGTGGACTTTGGTAATGGTCGCGTGGCTGGAGGGTTGAGTTCTGAACCTAGATTTATCAGAGCAGTTAGAGGTAAGCAAAATCTATATGAGAACAATCAGGTTGTCAGTGAATTAGAAAACCTGATCTCTAACAGACAAGTGTTTGCTAATAATCAACGTTGCAGCCAAAGTGTGAGTTTTTCGGCTCCTTCCACAAGGTACCTTCAAGACGAAAATGGCCATATTTTAGACAAGCAAACAGGTCTTATATGGAAACGATGTGCGGCTGGTCTCTCTGGAGATGAGTGTAAAGAGGGCAGTGCTGAACGGCTTGATTGGCAGCAAGCCTATGAATACGTTGCTAAACTCAATGACGAAGATACTGGTGCGAATTGGCGTCTACCGAGTATTAAAGAGTTACAGGCTAATAATGAGTTAGCTTGCGAAGAGCCAGCACTGAATCCTTTTGTATTTCCCAATGTGCCTATGGGGCAAGTTTGGAGTGGGACACCGCATAATAAATTTGAAGACAGTAGTTACAATTACGAATATAGAAATAGCATTATTTTTTATAACGCTCGCACCGTTAAGCACTTTGTGCATGCCGTAAAAAGCTGTGCCGCGAATACTAAATAGTAGGAGAGCAATATGAAATACTCTAAATATGTTTTATTTGTCGGCTCTTTGTTGTTAAGTGGTATTAGTAAAGCCGAAAACGTCAATTTTTATAATTATTCTTATGGGGTGAGTTATCAAGCTCTGAGTGTCAACGATATTTACGAGGGCACCGAGCTTGATATGCAAGTGGATGATTTTGCTCACGCAATTGGTATTTATTACAAAGGGGAACCGCGCAGTTTTTATCAATTTGCCATCGGCATAGATTACGTATATATCAAAGATGATAACCCTTTTACTGAGGAGGTTAAAAACTCGATAACGGGGAACAAATTGAGTCGTGAGTCTGATGTAACGGGCACAGCCATTTATGGTGAGTTGGGTTTGATATTAAAGGACTATTTGGTCGAAAACTTGACGATAGGTGTGCTTGGTGGCTATCGTTATAACAACATTAGTCGCTCCATTTTTCGCTGCAACAGCTGTGAAGAGCAAGAGCTCGATAATTTTAAAAGCGCTAGTTATATAAAGCCGTTTATTGAATATCAGTTCACTCGTCGCATTCATGTGCAGCTTGGCTATAGTCACTACCTTAATGATGAAGGTTTTGATAGCAGCATAGGTCTGCACATTAGCTTTATTTCGCTTTAAAAGTTTTAAGCAAAGTATTCAAATGCTAAGACTTAATTGACGGAACGACTTGCTCGTAAGCAGAAATTATATGCTCTACATCGCTAGTTTTGCCTTTTGCAATACGTTGGTAGTGGTTAAGTATTTGTTTTAAATATCGCTCTGCCACTTCGAGCTGTATTGCATTGTCAACTAGCCATATCTGCTCACCGACCGCTGAGACAGGCTCGTCGTTTGATTTAGATGAAAGCAACATGACTTCATAATAACGTTTGTTGTCTTCAACTAAGGCCTCTTGAACTAAACCTAAATGCAGTTCATGAAGCCTGGCTCTTAGCGTAAATAGGTGATGTACAGGGCAAACTAAATAATCTATTTCTAGGTTTGGATGTTGCGCATTAATACTTGATATAAGTTGCGCAGTTAAATCGCCACCGACCCCAGCAATTATTACTAAATGCCTACCTTCATAACCTAGCAAAGGCAGATGAGACACATCTAAACAATGAACTTGCCAGTTATGCTCGTGATAAAATGCTTTAAGCTTACTTTCGAGAGTGAGCATCAGCTCAGGCACAATATCGACAAAATGTATGGTTTCATCGTTTTGCTCATCTAAAAGCGCTGTACCTAAATAGCCGTGATCACAACAACAATCCCAAATATGATCATAGTCAGTTGACACCATAGACTCGATTAATTTTAAGCGTTTGCTGAGTTTCAATATTTTGCCCTGAGTGTATAAATATAAAAAGTACGCTATTGTAAGGCGTTTAAAAATTTTGGCGAGTATCTTAACGATTTAGTGTAAAGGTGCCCAACTTAAGTGAAAATAAGGAAGTATGAAGTATTATGCAGGCGAGCTGTCATTGTGGTGATGTCACTATTGAATTGTTACAACCCATAGATTTAGTAACGAGTTGTAATTGCTCAATTTGTTATAAGTATGGTGCCATTTGGGCCTACTTCTCTCCGAAGAGTGTCAAGATTAATTCAGTAAAAAGCGAAACAAAAATCTACAACCATGGTGATAAGTTGATTGACTTTCGTCACTGTATTAGTTGTGGGTGTATAACTCATTACACTCCGACTGAGTTAGGCAATGCTGACCGAATGGCTGTAAATCTAAGAATGTTTAAACGAGATATATTAGAGCAAGTCAATATTCGCTATTTTGATGGTGCAGACTCATGGGGTTTTTACGAACCAAATCCGACCCAAAAGGCACTCACTTCTTCAGTTTAGGAGCGAAAATATGGAAATTCAGAAAGTTAACAGTGAAGACTTAACCGCCATTACAAGTTTAGTCGAAGCTGTGTCTAAGGTTGCTGTGCTGCCGCACTTTACCGACCAAGGCAAACAAGCGTATATGACGAGTCTGCTACCCGATATAAAAACGACTTTTGATAGTGACGACTTTGTCACTGTAAAAGCGACATCATAATACCTTATTAGGCTTTGCCGCAATGAGAGCCGGAAATTATCTCACACATTTGTTAGTTTCTCATCAAGCGCAAGGGCGGGGTATAGGTCAAAAGTTACTTCAGTGTTTACTTGATTCAACTGATGCGCACGAGATAAAACTACGATCAGCAATTAATGCCGTCGACTTTTATTTAAAAACGTGGCTTCGAAATAACAGAGCAAGAAAGTGAGTTTAATGGCATACGATTTTTGCCAATGCCAATGCCAATGCCAATGCCAATGCCAATGCTAATGCTAATGCGTTTTGACTTATATAAGAATAAGCTTTGATTAATAAAACTATAAAGAAATCAAAACTCAACTTCAGCATCATTTAAAAGGCCGAGCATATTTTGTTCTCGGCCATTAAGTGTAAGACTAAGTAAAGGTATTAATAAGCCGACAACCAATTAGTTTGAGATTTATGTTTCATGAGGCACTTTTGCAACGAGTTGACTAACCATTGTTTCAGCTTGGTCATAATCTAACTCCTCAACTTTTTCTTTTATCTTATTCAGATCTGAAAGATAAATATGATTAAAATTCTGTTGCAAGATATTTTCAATTTGCTCTATGGCTTTAATATTTGATGTCTGTAAATACTCGGTCAATTTCTGTAAGTCAGGTCTTAAATTTGTGTTCAAATCAGACGATAGTGGCTTGCTTGCTTCATCGTTGGGGGTGTCTTGATGTGATACAGCAAAAGCTTTTAACTGCGACATGACGGTGTTGAACACGTGTTTAACTTTAGTGAGTTGTTCAGGGCAGCCCTCATGAGATTCATTCATTAAGTCTTCATATATTGATAGTTCTTGATAAAGCGTATCAGCCCCCAGATTACCCGATGAGCCTTTTAAACTGTGTATTGCTCTTATCGCGATTTCGTCTTCTTTGGTGCCATCAAATGCAAAGTTATCAAAAAAAGTTTGGTTTTTATTAAAAAAGCTCAATAGCATCTTTTTATAAAAAGCGGCTTTATTCATACAGCGCTCTAATCCAGCCTCAATGTCAAAATGTGTGAGCATTGAGAAGTCGACAGCTTGATTCCTTCTATTCAGCTGTTCATTCCTGATTTTGTTTAACTGATTAACACTTTCGTTAGGAGAGAGCCAGTTCGCTAAACAGTTAAAAAATTTATTAATATTAATGGGTTTAGCAATGTGAGCATTCATGCCTGCGGTAATGGCTTTTTCTTTATCTTCAGTTAAGGCATTGGCAGTCATCGCTATAATAGGTAGGTTGGCAAACTGAGGCATTTTTCTAATTTCTCGCGTTGCTTGATACCCATCCATAATAGGCATTTGGCAGTCCATCAGTACCGCGTTGATTGTTGTTTTAGTATTAGTCAAAACATTGATAGCCTCTTCACCGTTTCTAGCGATGAACACATTGGCATCATTATCAAATAATAATTCGTAGGCTAGCTCTAGGTTAACGTCATTGTCTTCCACAAGAAGGATATTTGCGCCAGATATTTTCTTTATGGTGTCCTTAAGCTCATCTTCATTCTTGACTTTAACACTGTCTTTTATTTCATCACAGGACAGTGTGACAAGGGCATCAACCAAATGAGAAGGAGATATAGGTTTATCTAAGTACCAATCAAAGCATGTACTTTGCTTATAATTATTTTCTTTTTCGATTGCTGCTTGGGCTTCACTTTTTCCATAGGCTGTCATCATAATTAAATGAGGCCTTTTAATGTCTTGGCGAGCAAATGTTTCTTCAATCAAGTGGCCAATTTCAATGCCACAAAGATTAGGCATTTGCCAATCTACAAAAATAACATCATATTTAACCTCTGTGCTACTGAGGTGATTGATTACTTCATGACTCGGTAGCGTTTCAGAAACGTTTACACCCAAGCTATTGAGTAACTCTTGTAAGATAAGGATCGCATCTGCATTATCATCAATGATGAGCACATTCAGGTTTTTTAAAGCATGTAAGCAATCACTAGAAGAGTCAGCAAACTCAATGCGTTTTTGAAAATCTAACGCAAACTGAAAGATGCATCCTTCACCAAGTGAACTCGACACCTTGATATTTCCGCCCATCAGAGAGACAAGTTTTTTACAAATCGCAAGCCCTAAACCGGTTCCGCCATATATTCTAGTTGTCGACTCATCTACTTGAGTAAATGGTAAAAATAAGTTTTTTTGGCTTTTAGAATCGATACCTCTGCCCGTATCTATAACAGAAAAAGCTAACTGAATATTTTGATCAAGTTCGTATGTCTTCGTTATTTTTACTTTAACAAAACCCACATCGGTAAACTTGACGGCATTATTCACTAAATTCATTAAGACTTGAGTGAGTCTTAATGGGTCGCCTACGAGGCAATTTGGCACATTATCATCGATTTCAAAATCAAGTGATATGCCTTTGTCATTAGCTGAGAGTGAGTTCACATTTTTAACATTGTCTATTACATCAATTAGTTCAAAGTCAATTGTTTCAATAAGCAGGTTGTCAGACTCAATTTTTGAAAAATCTAAAATATCATTAATGATGGCTAATAAGCCCGATGCGGCACTATGGACTCTGTTTATATATCGTTCTTGTTTGGCATCTAAGTTCGTTTTTAATGCTAAATATGACATACCAATGATGGCATTCATTGGGGTTCGAATTTCATGACTCATATTCGCTAGAAAATTTGACTTTTCTACGGTTGCAGCTTCGGCTTTGTTTTTTGCCAATGCCAGTTCTTTTGTTGCTTCAATAACTTTTAAATGTATTCGTTCGTTCTGTAGCTGGAGTCCGATGATAATTAAAACAACGAGTATGATTATAATCAGTCCAAAATATAAAACAGCGCTGCTAGAGCGGTAATCTGGTCCACCACTGAATGACTCATGAAAAGTCCAATTGAAAATCAGTTCAGCTTCGCCAGACATGAGTCTGTTTATTGAAACATAGGTATAAGCGTCTTTATTATTTATCTTCGGTTCCGATGATTGACTGTTATACTCATGGAATGATCCGGTCGGTAAAACAGAAAAGTTACCTTGCAAATTAAGAGTAATACTTTCGGCAGAATGAATGGCGTACAGGTCATCAATTAAGGTTTGTAAGTCTAACAAACCAATGGTGATGAATGAGTCCAAGCCTCGTTCGTTATAAAGCCCAATAAGTATCTCGTTACTATTTTTTGTCTTTGAAGGGCTTACTATGATGCGACCAGGCATAGATTTAGCGGCAAAAAATAGCGATGATAATTCAGGGTCAAAAGAGATATTTTTATTTTCTGTTAGAGTACCTTCGTTAAAAGTACTATTTACAATTAACCAGTGCAGCTCATTATTATGGTTTCTGACTAGCTTACCCGTTGCAACACCATCTAAAAAGAATGCGGTCATTTTAGATTCAAGAGAATCAAATGCTTGAAGGTAATCATCTTTTGAGTGCGCATGTTCTAATTCGTCTAGTAAAGACATTGCTGAAACTGCAATGTAACCTTCTTCTAACCAACTAATTAAGTTTAAAGTTAGTTCGTCAGCTGTTTTATCGGCTTCTTTTTGCCAATTTGCTTGTGCGTCGGCACGCCACACTTGACTGACATAAAAAATGCAAACCAAAAGTACTGTAGAAATTGCTAAAGGCAAAAGAATTTTAGAACTAATTGTTGAAAAGTATTTATTCGTCATTGTTTTTCCAGTCTGATACGCTGAAAATCGGCCTAAATCCTCTTGGAGATATAGATGTTTTAGAGTCAAAAGTATTTAAATTAGAAGAATCAACGATTTCTACAATTGGCGCGATCTGGAAATAACGATAATCCTCCTCTAATAATCTGACAGCTAAGTCGAGTGCTAATTTTGCTTGTTGTGCTTGTTTGTCAGAAGCCGCAGCTACAATTTGTTTTCTTTTTAAGGCTCTATGTATGTTTTTACTGTAGTAATAGGACATCACTTCGATATGTTTGTATGCTTTATTCTGTCGCACAATGTCTACCGCAGCTTCTGCGGCAACGGTATTTCCGACAATATAATCTATGTTTTTGTTTTTTAATAATGAAGACTTAATTAACTCATATTGTTTGCTGTAACCCGTGTCTCCCCATAATGTCTCTACTACTTCTATGGATTTATTTTTGAGTCCTTTAAGAAACCCTTTGTCTGCTGCTTTTGGCCATCCAGGTCCTTTCGGACCTGGCAACCAAAGCACCCTCACATCGTCAGCGATGTTAGATAAATATTCAGCAGTCATCTTTCCGTTGTCATAGTAATTAACTGCAACTCTGCCACTTACATTAGTCGTATTAACATAATTAATTAAATCTATGACCACTTTGTTCTGATTTGTATAGTCTGAGATAAGGTCATTTAACTTTTCGGTGTCAACACTACTTAAAATTAAAGCATCTGCGCCAGAATCCATGCATGTTTTTATTTGTGTTCGTTGTTTAAGTAATTCAGTGTAGCCGCCTGCTTGCTTTATTCGCATTCGCACGCCCAATTTTTTAGCATGATCTACTAGGGCATAATTTACTGCAAGCCAGTAAGAATCTTTTAAATGAGGTATGGAGACACAGACTTTCCATTTATTTTTAGCTTTTTTTAAAAATGGATAGTCTATTTTTTTGAATGCCGTGTTCTCAGGGTCCCAACTGTTATATTGTTTAGGCCATGATTTTATTTTCGTAGCTTGAAGACTTTTCTCATTTGCAGAGCAATGCAAAAAATATAATAAAGTTGAAATGAATAAAATGAGCTTGATTTTTTTCAATTTCTTCACGCTGATTATTTTAATGTGAATGAATAATAGTTCAATCTGGCTTTGGAGCAAATCTGACCACCAAATAATTTCACTTATTTATTATTTTTAGCTATATTATTAAATTAATTATAAGGCGGCTTTTCTTAATATAAATAAGAGCATAAAGATGGATAACTTGGTAAAGTTTAATGCAAAAGTACGAGGTAATTTTAAGTCAGCTCTGGTTGTTGACTCAAATTTACCAATGAGACGTGTTACTTCTGATATGCTGCTTAAGTTAGGTGTAAGAAAAGTCTTTCAAGCGGTTAATGGGCAGGCTGCGCTCACACACATCGAAAGAGAAGAGATTGATATCATTCTCTGTGATTTCAATCTGAGTAAGCTCAGCGGTATTGAGCTACTAAACATAGTCAGAGAGCGAGAAACACAAACAAATAAATATGTGCCTTTTATTGTTTTGTCATCCAATGTCAGTTACGACGATGTGACCACTGCAATCAAGTTAGGTGCATCAGATTTTCTTGCTAAGCCCTTTTCTACGGCCGTGCTACAGCAAAAATTGACAAAAATCCTTTCAAGATCACCAATAAATAACTGTCTTTTGAAAGAAAAGGCTATTACTGAAATTGAAGAAGACCCTAAACCAACCATTCTCATTGTTGACGATATGGTTGAAAATATAAAAATCTTGGCAGAAGTTCTAAAAGATGACTACCAGACCCTTTTTGCAAATTCCGCCTCAAAGGCATTAGATATTTGTCACTCATCAACGCCGCCAGATTTAATTTTGTTAGATATCATGATGCCCGATGTTAATGGTATTGAATTGTGCAAAAAGATTAAAGCTGACCCTTTAATTGCGCATATTGCGATTATTTTTATTACTGCTCTTAATAAAAATAAACATATTGTGACAGGGCTTGAAGCTGGCGCAATCGATTACATCACTAAACCTTTATCTGCAAAAATTTTAAAAGCTAGAATCAGTACCCACATGTCATTATTGCAAAGTAATCAGAGAATGCGAAGGCAGTTCAATGATATGGTAAAAGTCGCTAACCTCAGGAAGGACCTAGAAAAACTTACAGAGCTTGAATTAAGAAAACCCCTAGAACAAGCGGTTAATCTACTACCTAAAATTAAAGCTCATACCAGTGGCAATAGGCAACTTAGAGAGACTACTCGAGAATTATCAGAGCATTTGCTAAACACTCAGCAGTCTTTGTTTAACATGATGTTGATTTACGACATTGAACTCGATACGTACGAACTAAAAAAATCACGGCTTTGTTTAAAAGAATTAGTTAAGGACATAAGTAATGCTCTGATCGATATCCCTAAAAGCAAAAGTATTGAGTTGCAACAAGAGCTTACGACACTTTTTGTAAACGTAGATTTTACGTTGACTAAAGCTATTATGCTCACTTTAATTAAAACGGCATTTTTCTGTTCTGAAAGAGGCTCCAATATTTATATGCGCGACTTCACTGGTGGCAGTAATTATGTGCTTTGCATTGAGTTTTGTTCGGCGGGATTTAAACCCCCACACATGAACAAGCAGGCCAAGAATGAGGCTAGTGATAATCATTATTTATCGTTATCGTGTGCGATGCGTCTAGCAGATTTTCAAGGTGAAACGCTATTAATTATGCCTGTCAGAGACGGTAAAAATAAGTTTAAATTTGAGCTCCACATCCCGATTTAACAACTTATTAAGTTAACGTTAGTCACTTTTAGTTTTTTTTTAAAGACTTCATCTTTGATCCATATTTCATTGTTGTAATTCACCTGTACTAAAGAACAGGGGGATATGGCATGACAATCAGTGAAGTGGAAAAAGTCTTAAGAATGAGACAACAACAGCTCAAACGCAAACAAGCTAAGAGTAATAATAAACTCTTATTTATCCCTCTTTTTATTATTATTTTCCTCCTTATTTATTCATATAATAAAGATGGTTATTATGTGAATAAAGATATTAGTAAGTTTGATAAGGATAATATAGTTAGGTTTTTTTCTAAGCAATATATAATGGGTTCTTGGAAGCTTGATGAGGTTGTTTTTCATGATTCAGGCATTGTTGCAAATGTTAAGGTGCCTAGTAAATTGAATATGGATGAAAAGTACTTGTCTAATTATATTAAATATTCTTTATGCCCTGATGATAATAATGTGATATGGAATAATATTGGGAATAATCCATTGTATATTAACCTTTATCATGACAGTAGAAGAGGCGGCTTTGTCGCGCAATGCATTCACTCTAATTCAGCCCTTTAATGTTATGGATATTAGCAACTTACTGTCTTTCCCTCACAAATAATCGACTTATTTACTTGTTTATTAATGGCTCTTACGTTATCACTTCTGGCATCACTTTTAACAGATGACAGAGTAATGAGCATGTCATTTTTTAAACGGGTAGATGGTCATAGATAGGTGTAAACACACCTATGCCAGAGGTGCTCTGCTGATAAGATCTATCATAGGCATATAAAGCAAAGAATGTCTTTTCAGCATGTCCCGCTTCTGATATTAACTCTTTTATGATGTCGCTTAAGTAATTTAGGTTACCAGCATTTGAGTAGAGGTTGGTATGAAAGCGAATATTACCTTTGAGACCTTCTCATACATTCCCATAAAGAAATGCAACCCCTGCATTGCGAGCATATTAATGCTTTAACATTTAGATATTTTTATCAACGAGCAAGACATACACAAGTAAATTTTTATCATACTAAGTAGCATTAAAAAGGCGATGGTGTATTTTGGCTCGTCTCAGTTAAGGCAATTTAATCAGTAAGTGTTTATCGATTAGTAAAAAGTCATGTTGCTTAGTGCTATGGTAACCAGCCGAGTTCTTACTATGATTTGAAATTACGTTGCTCGTAAACCAAAATAGCATTTGCCTTCTTTTATAAATATCACTGAAATTCATGTCCCAAAACGCAAATAGCTAGCTTTGCAGAGACTATAAACTACAAAGTTTTGTGTCTTTATTTACAGTAATTGGCGTATGACCTCTTGTTCAACTAGCATAAATTTAACCCAAACTTATTCTAGAGAATGTTATGAGGCATATATTTTTATTATTAATCAGTGTTTCTTCTATTATTTCATGTGCGCATAAGTCTAAACTCTCCATTGCTGATACTATTTACATCAACGGCACTATTATCACTGCGAACGATAATCAGCCTAACGCTGAGGCTGTGGCGACTCAAAATGGTTTAATATTAGCAGTAGGTGACAATGAAAAAGTCTTGGCGCTTAAAGGCCAGAATACAAAAATAGTAGATTTAACAGGGCAGACACTAACACCAGGTTTTATTGATGCCCATAGTCATTTTGCTGGTGTAGGCACACAATCAATCGTTGCCAATCTTCTGCCTGCACCAGATGGCCCCGTAAATAACATTGCCGAACTACAAAATGCTCTGATCCGATTTCGAGACACCTCGTCTATCGTAAAAGACTATCAAGTGGTACTTGGTTTTAATTATGACGACTCTCAATTGGCAGAAAAGCGTCATCCAACTCGTCATGATCTGGATGCGGTAAGCACTGAGTTGCCTGTAGTGATAATGCATCAGTCAGGGCATATTGGTGTTTATAACAGTAAAGCCCTCGAATTAATGGGTATATCATCCGAAACGGTGGATCCGGCTGGTGGTGTTATAGAAAGAGAAGCCGATGGCAAAACACCCAATGGCGTGCTGCAAGAAAATGCACATTTTATGGTCTTTTTTAAGATGATCCCCCAGTTTACAGCGGAAGACTTAATCCGTTTGTATAAAGCTGGTGAGCGTAGTTATGCATCTAATGGTTTCACGACTGTTCAAGATGGTAAGTCAGATTTATCAACATTGAAATTATTGCCGGAAATTGCCGCTAAAGAGGGATTTGATATTGACATTATTTCTTATGCTGATCTCAAAGAGCTAAAAGATGCACCTGTTTTGAAAAGTGATTTAATGTCTAAAACTTATCAAAATCGCTTTCGGATCGGTGGGGTAAAATTAACATTCGATGGTTCTCCTCAAGGCAAAACAGCTTGGTTTACTCAACCTTATTTAATTCCTCCTGCAGGGCAAGAGCATGATTATGCTGGTTACCCTGCATTTACTGATGAAGCCGCTTTAGCATTACTACAATTGGCTTATAAAAATGAGTGGCAGATACTTGTTCATACCAATGGCGATGCCGCGATAGATCAGTTAATCAACCTTGTTGGCCAAATAAATAAGCAGACACCTTTGAGCGATCATCGTACTGTCATGATCCATGGTCAATTTACACGTTACGATCAAGTAGCGAAGTTACAAGCTTTGGGAATTTTTCCTGCCTTATATCCTATGCATACATTCTACTGGGGTGATTGGCACAGAGATTCAGTTGCAGGTCCTGAGCGTGCAAAGAATATTTCGCCTACAGGTTGGATGAAAGCTGCAAATATGCCCTTTACTATTCATTCTGACGCCCCTGTTACTTTTCCCAATTCGATGCGATTAATTGACAGTGCTGTAAACCGTGTCACTCGCACAGGGAAGGTACTAGGTGAAAACCATAAACTTTCCCCTGTCGAGGCCATCAAAGCTATGACTATTTGGGCCGCATATCAGCACTTTGAAGAAGATATAAAGGGCTCGATAGAGCCAGGTAAGCAAGCAGATTTTGTGGTTTTAGATAATGATCCGACGCTTATTTCGCCTCTAAAAATAAAAGACATCAAAGTGCTAATGACCATAAACGATGACAAAGTAATATTTAAAAAAACTCATTAAATCTGGGGTATTTATAATCGATGGTTATTTTGATTACGCATAAATCTGAAAAATGCTTAGCAGCAAAAAAGAGTAGGCAAGATTCTACAGGCAATCTTATCGTTAATTTAGTTAGTTTTAGAAGTATTACGTAAATGTCCTGGTAAGTTACTTACTGCGACATTCAACTTAAGCTGTCTTTATTCTCTTGTAGATTGATTAATGAGATTAATTTCATTAAAAATAAAGCTTTTTGCTGATGCATTGGTGTATTTTTCAATGATTGTAAAATACATTCCATAACTGATAAGGAAACTTCACTTTCCTACTCAACTGGCTATGTAAAAATATAATCAAAAATATAAAGGATTAGAATGACAATTGAATGCGTAACCATCGCTAGCGCGCATAGGTTTGATGGCAACCCTATCGCAAGTCAACACCGTTTGAGATACAAAAGTTTAATAGAAAGACAGTCTTGGGATGTCCCATACTTCAATAATATGGAATATGACCAGTACGATAACCCTGCAACGATTTATTTTGTTTGGCGAGATAAAGGTGAGGTAAAAGCAGTCGCTAGGCTATACCCAACCACTAAGCCATACATGCTCAAAGATGTTTTTCCACACCTTGTTTCTTTTACTGATTTGCCTTCGGAGCAGAGCACTTGGGAAGGTAGCCGGTTTTGTATAGACAAAAATTTACCTGTCGAACTTAGGAGCCGGGTAATTAAAGAGTTAGTTATTGCTTACATAGAATATTGCCTTGCTCATAACATTTCTTCAATCATTGGTTTAATGGTTCCCCCATATTGGAAGAGTGTGTTTATAAATAATGGCTGTGAGATAGAGTGGTTAGGTGAAACAGGTCTCGCTGGAGATGGAAAAAAAGTTAGAGCGGGTAAATTAGAAATTAATCCAGAGCTGTTAGAAAACGTAAAAAATCAAACGGGTATTTCCGAAAAAGTACTGTGTTATGGTAAGCAAGATATACTGTTGCAGGCTTGCTAGTTTTAGGTTTGGCTGAAAACTATGTCGAATAAAGCAGTTGGTCCAAATATTAAACCAACTGCTTAGTAAATTTTTATTCAAAATCTAGGGCAGCTAATTCAATGGTTTGGCTTGGTACTGATTTCCCTTGTAAAAACTGCACAATCTTTTCACCTATCTTTGGACTTGTCATATAAACATTATGACCGCCACCTTCTACAGTTAATACACTGCTGTTTTTGAAGCCTTTCGCTAGTTCAACTTGGCTTTGATAAAGGGTTCTGCCATCAAAAGTGCCCGCCACAAATAAACTTGGAATAGCGCTGTTTGTGATTTCTTTTCTGAAGTTATCACCTAAATCAGCGACAGGCACTAGGTCGTTAATGTCTGGATAGGGGAAATTGGTGGTTCTGCCTACTAATGAAGTTTTTGCTTCTTGTTGTACTTGCTGCCAACGCATCTTGTCGATACCAGATGCCGAGTCCATAGCCACTGACATTGGATTATAGCTACCTGCTCTTGATTTTATTGTGCCGACATAACTGCCAATTTCGGCGAAGTTACCCGCTTTCATATCAGCCACAATGCGAGGAAGTTTTGCGAGGTATTGCGGATCAACTAAAAACACGTAGCTAAGCGCAAACTGTATATCTACATCACTGATGCCGACTTTTACAAGCTCTTTGCTGCCCATAATACGTGTAGTGACAATTTGAGGTTCGGTTTTAAGTTGTTGCATCACTTGGCTTAAGTCCGCTTTTAGATTTGGATACTTCTTTTTAGTGTCTTCACGACTTGCTAATAAGTCACTGATTTGAGTAATCAGGTCGTCAACTCGTTGAGGAGATTTGATGGTATGGCTGAGTCCTTCGAGTGAAGCAAGCACCATTTTATCGATAATTTGTGGATGGTATTTCGCTGTGGTAAATGCCAAGTGACTGCCATAGCTAATGCCCCATAAGTTTATCTTTTTTGAACCTAGCGCGTTTGTTAAAGCAACTAAATCAGCGGCGCTTTCTTTGGTATTGTAGCCTGACAGATCGATGCCCATATCTTGCCAAAGCGTCACACAATCTTTGATATCTTTTCTTACTTGTGTGATGGCCTCTTGCCAAATAGTTGGAGAAGCCAAATCAGGCTTACTACCTACACACCCTCTGTTTTGATTAGAGAGCCCGGTACCACGTTGATCAAATAAAATGACATCGGAGACCTGCGTTAACTGTTTGAACATTTCAAAACGTTTTCTTTTTGCTGTGCCGGTTGCACTGCCTCCGGGGCCACCTGATAAGTAAACAATCGGATTGCCAGGATTTTTGCTGGTGGTTGGGAATTTTACAAAGGTTAATTCAAGTTGTTTGCTATTGGGCTTTGCTCTGTTTTCTGGCACAGTAAAAAAACCTTTTTGAGCTGCCACTGTTTGCCCTTGATATCCTACGTACTCATAGTCGCTTAAAGGTACAGAAGCATGTGCGGTTTGGCTGGTAATAATACTGACAATAGACAAGGTTAATAGGTTTTTTATCACTGTTTTCATAATTGGCTCCTTAACGTTGTGAAGCTATTTAGCCATTTGTGTGAGCCTTAGTGAGAGAATATTTCATCAATTGCACTTGAGCAGCATAAACAGCACCCAAAAGAAAATTTCATCAGATATACTAGAATAATGCTAAAACTAATTTTCTATATATTTCTCATGTGTTTAAGCGTGAGTTCAAGCATGAGTGCACAGGCTAGTGAGCAGTCGTTTTATCTCAGTTTGAATAAGGCATCTACGGTGCAGCCAATTTCAGTGGGCGATTGTGCGCCATTGCCAAGCAATGAAAGTCTCAGTGCGCAAACCCACCTGCGCACTTTACAAGAGTGGCAGCGCTACTGTGTCTATATACCTGTAAAGCTAAATGATAATGTGCCGCTTGGTACTAGGCTAGATCTGATCTTTTTGGGCTCAGCAAAGGTGTATTGGGATGGTGAATGGCTAGCGAATAAAGGTTTACCTGGGCATAACCGTTTACAAGAGCAAGTCGGTCCTATTAGTCGCTCATTACTCTTGTCTCCTGAGCAAATATCTGCAGGCTTGCATTGGCTCACACTAGATTTATCTACTCAGCACCATGAGAGTGATTTCCATACTTTATTTTACCGTGCTTCCTTATCAAATAATCAGCTTGGACTTAAAACTAATCATATTGTGCCGATCATGCTGATTGGTGCCATG
>Ga0209992_10001296_pt1 | contig 27120 bp, 35 predicted proteins | sample 2SBtaG_2_FD_182564 | JGI IMG/M metagenome (GOLD analysis project Ga0209992, IMG submission 182564) | Deep subsurface microbial communities from Kolumbo volcano to uncover new lineages of life (NeLLi) - 2SBTROV12_ACTIVE470 metaG (SPAdes)... | ecosystem: Environmental > Aquatic > Marine >... | reverse complement strand
AAAATATTACAAACCTCAAAGGAAATTCCTACGATTATAGCTGTATCAAAAAATATTACAAAATCCAATCTTGAAAAATTAAATAAATTCCCTGTTGAGATAATAATCACAGGTCAGAAATCTGTTAACGTAAAATCTCTCTTGAAAAAACTTGCAGATAAAAATATGAATACTCTTCTAGTAGAAGGCGGTGGAACTATTAATTGGGAATTTATTAAACAAAATCTCTTTGATGAGATGATTGTCACTCTATCACCTTATCTAATTGGTGGAAATAATGCAACATCTTTTGTTGAAGGGATAGGATTTGATAAAATTTCAAAATCTCCTCAATTACGTCTTAAATCAATCAAGAGGCTCAAAAATCATCTAGTTTTGAATTATCTAAAAGTGTAAGTTCTTATACTTTATTTGAAATAAAATTACAAGAAATTGGCAGTAAAAAAGAAAACAACAAAAAGAAAAGCTACAACCAAAAAGGCTACAACAAAAAAGAAAGCAGCACCAAAAAGAAAAGCTGCATCAAAAAAGAAAGCAACTAAATCAAAAGCTAAAAAACCAGCATTTGGTGGATATGCAATTAGTTTTGCAGGACGTTCTGAAACAGTAGAACAAGTATTTGGTAAAAAACCAATTGCACCAAGTGAAATGACCAAAAAGATTTGGGCATTTGTAAAATCAAAAAGCCTTTCTAATCGTTAAACCAACATGTTAACGAAAATTCGTTAACTAATTTCTATCTTTTAATTATTTTTGTTAAAATGAATAAAGTATAGATATTGGGAATAATGTAAAATTTACATGTCTACTGCATCCTTGAGACGCGATCATGAACTAATTGAAAAAGTGATCAAAGCCATGGAATCCACCGTTCAATTATTGAATGATGGTAAACAAATTCCTGAATCAATATTAATGCCTGTAATAGATTTTTCAAAAAACTTTACAGATGTTTGTCATCATAGTAAAGAAGAAAAATCATTATTTCCAGCTTTAGAACAAGCCGGATTGCCTACCAATATGGGGCCTATTGCAATGATGTTGATGGATCATCAACGCTCAAGAGAAATTGGTACTGAAATGGAAGCATCAGCAAAAGAATATCTTACATCAGGAGACTCTACAAAATTGATTAGTGATATGCAGCAATATGTTGAACATATTACTGAACATTTGTGGAAGGAGAATAACAAATTGTTCATGATGGCAGAAGCAAGATTACAATATGTTTCTGAAAAAGTTGATAAAGAATTAACCGAAATTGAAAAATCTAAACTTGACGAACTGGGAAAAAGTAGAGAACATTATGAACAATTAGCTGAAAATCTTACAAAAGATGTATCTCAACAAGGTAGTTAGAATTGGCTCAAAGCATATTTGGTCAAGTAACCACTGTTAGAAAATTTTCTAATGGTGACATTGAAGTTGATTTTTATCATGAAGATGAATTAACCACATATCGATATTCATCTGATCCAAGTAGATTGGGAAATTTTCCCAAAGAATTAATCGAAATTTTAGTCTCTACTTTGTCAACTGATATTTGTATTGAGATTTTCTTTGGAGATGATGGAAATCCATCTTATGTTGAATTAGAAGAATGTGATGATGAAGACGATTTAGAAGAAGATGAAGAATTTGATGATGATTCTGAGGAATAATATTTCAAAATTAGAAAAATCTATTCTACATAGTGATGATGAGTCAAATTATCATAAAATCTGACTGATTTCAAATTCACAAATTCTAGCATTCCATATCTTGATAATTCTCTACCAAATCCACTATGCTTGATTCCTCCAAATGGTATTCTTGGGTCTGAAATTACCACATTGTTGACACTTACGATTCCTGACTCAATTCGTCTTGACATTTTATCTGCTTTAGCAAGATCTTTTGTCCAAATACTTGCACCTAAACCAAATTCACTGTCATTAGCAAATTTGATTGCCTCACTTTCATTTTCAACTATTGTAATTGGGGCTACTGGTCCAAATGTTTCTTCTTTAGCAATTCTCATGTTTGGTTTAACGTTTGTAAGAATTGTTGGTTTGTAAAAATACCCTTCACCATCTACCTCAGAACCACCCAAAAGAATTTCAGCTCCTTTTTCTTTTGCATCTTCTACAATTCCAGAAATTGTTTCAAGACCATCTTTACTTGAAAGTGGTCCAATATCTGTTTCAATTGACATAGGATCGCCTACTTTGAGTTCTGATGCTTTTTTGATAAATAATTCAATGAAATCTTTTGCTATATTTTTTCCAACAAAAAATCTTTTTGATGCTACACAACTTTGACCACAATTGATGAATCTACCTTTAACTGCACCTTCTGCTGCTTTTTCAATAATTGCATCATCTAATACTATGAAAGGGTCACTTCCACCTAATTCTAATACACATTTTTTCAAATGACTTGCAGCTCTTTCTCCTACCTTTGCTCCTGCATTTGTACTTCCAGTAAAAGTTACAGCATTTACATCTGAATCAATTAGATGATTTGCTGAATCTACACTTCCTACCACTGTCTGAAAAATTCCATCTGGTATTCCTGATTCAGTAAATGCTTTTTCAATTTCAATACCTGACTGCATTGTTACCCTAGATGGTTTCATTACAATCACATTTCCTGCCATTAAACAAGGAGCTGCAAATCTTAATGCTTGCCAATAAGGAAAATTCCAAGGCATGATAGAGCCAATTACTCCTAATGGTTCAAAAGTTAGAAAACTTTTTCGTGCATCTGTGTTTAATACTTCATCAGTTAGAAAACTGTCTCCATGATCTGCATAAAATTCTAAAGCCCAAGCACATTTTTCAACCTCTCCAATAGATTCTTTGAATGGTTTACCCATTTCTGCTGTTGCAACTTTTGCAAGTACAGCTTTGTTCTTTTTTAGATATTCAACTAAATTGTAAATGTAACTTCTACGTTTCTCATAATCCTTTTTCCATTCAGGATATGCTCTTTTTGCTTTACCTACTAATTCAAACACTTGATTTTGATCCATTGCTGAATATTTTGCAAGTTCTTTACCTGTAGAGGGATTTACCGTAGATATTTGACTCAAGGATTTTCCGAAGATTTTCTCCTATTTATTCTAGTAACCTACTTTTCAAATTTTCTATTTAATATAATTTCAAAAAATTAATCAAAAAGTCTGTTGCATATCTTTTTTGATTTCATCAATTTTCTTTTGATATGCCTTTTTTGATTTGTCATTCTTTTTTAGATTCAAAACATTTTGGCATGATGGGCATTTGAACATTCCATCAAGAGCATTTTCAAATGTTACTCTAGGACAATCTTCATTTCCACAATGGTAGAAATCTGAAGCATTTTCATAATCTAATCTCTGTTGTAATCTTTCATCGATTTTCTTCTTTTGATTTTCAATAAAATGCTCTACTTCTTCTCTTCTTGTTCTCCATCTGTAGACAAACCATCCTTTTCTTTCATCTTTAACTCTGATTCCAGTAATGAGTGATTTTCCAAATAGATCATACAAAACTTTTCTCACCATGTTGATTCTGAGACCTGTAGAACTAGCAATTTCTTCATCGGTAGCATCTTCAGCTTTTAGAAGAGATCTTGCCACTTTGAGGTATTCATCTCCCCCAATCATTGAAGCAATTCTAACAAAAGGATCTTCGTATTTGTCTACCAACTCTAATGACTCCTGATTTTCTACTATTAATCCCTTGTTTCCTCTACTTGCACATTTTTGCCATTTTTGGTAGGTATGATCTTTCTTTTAGCATTGGGAAACTCTTTTTCAAATTGTTTGCCATTTTGGATACGATCTAAAAGAATTGCTAAAGCACTAATCTCTGAATGAGGTTGACTTCCAACTCCGACATTATAGTCAGCTAATTCATAAATCTCCCTTGGAACTTTTTCAGCTCCTACGACAATTAACAAATTTTCTTCATTTTGAATTTCTTCTTGAGCATCATTGATTCGTTCACCATACATTGAAAGATGAACAATTTTGAATCCTTCCTCTTTTTTCTTTTTTACTATTGTTTTCCATTTTTCAATAAATTCAACTTGAAAATTACCTCCCCACGTATTGTTGATCTTTTCAATAGTTTCTTTGATTTCTGGATTTACCTCCGTCATGTAAATTCTCTCAGCACCAAATCCTCTTGAAACAAGTGCAACATGGGTTGTTACTCTGTCATCTCTTACTAGACGTTGTCCTATTCTCACAACTTCAATTACCAAATGTTTTTTCAGCTCCTTCCCATGCATTGTTTTTTGGTTTATGAAAATTCTGACTATCTACAATTTCTTTGATTAATTCTTTTAGTTGTATAATATTTTTTCCAGTTTTTGCTGAAACTGAAACCAATTTTTTATTTTCAGTTAAATTAAGAAATTCAAGTTTTTCTTTAATTTCTTCATTTTTTAATAAATCTGATTTGTTTAGAGCATAAACCACCTTGTCTTGTTCTACTCCTAATTCACTTAATGTTCTCATACAACTAGAAAATTTCTTTTTCAATTCAGAAATTGAATCATTAATGTCAATTACTAAAACAATTACATCTGTATGCGTCAATTCTTCTAATGTTGATTTAAACGCATCAATCATGTAAGCTGGTAATTTACTGATAAATCCAACAGTATCTGCAATTAAAAACGGCTCTTGATTAATCATCAATCTTCTGGTAGTTGTGGTAAGAGTGGTGAATAATTCCTTACTCTGAGTTTTTGTTTCACCAGTTGTTTTGTTAAACAGTGTTGTCTTTCCTGCAGAAGTATACCCTGCAAGTGATATTGTCTTGAACCCCATTCTTTTCCTTCCTTGTCTATGGAGCTCTCTTTGTTTACCAGCTTTTTCAAGTTTAGATTTTATAGTCTGCATTCTGTGTTTGATGTCATTATAGTACACATCAACTTCGAATTTTCCTATTCCCATAAATCCAGGCTGTTCCCCCAAATTTGCTAGTCTAACTTTTTCTTTAGCTCTTGCCATTTCGTATCTCAATTGTGCTAATTTTACTTGTAATTTTGATTCTGCACTTGATGCCCTACTTTCAAAAATTTCAAGAATTAATGCTTCTCTATCTAATACTTCTCTGTGCAATACTGTTGCAAGATTGTAATTTTGACTTGGTTTTAGAATTTCATCATAAATTATGACATCTGGTCTTAACTTATCAGATATCTCTTCTAATTGCTCTACCACTCCTCCACTAATACCGTATTTTGGTTTCTGAAGAAAATTTTGTTTGATTATATGGACTACTTCATATCCTGCAGCATCACAAAGTCCTTTGGCTTCGTTAATGGCGTCTTCTTGATCATAAGTGATTAAAATTGCAGAATTCATTCTAATTCATTTTTTTAATTGAATCTAAGATAATTGTATTGGACATATTTTTGGAAATTAATCGGACTTTTTCAGTGTTTTTTCTATATTCATATTCAAAACTATTTCAGCTATGTCACTAGCATATTCAGAAACCCTTCTAATATTTTCAGTCATTCTTCTTACCCTGTAAATTTCCTCATCATCTTTTAATGACTTAGATGCATCTCTTACTTTTTTCTCAAATTTAGTAATTTCATTAATTTTTGTGATGGTCTTTTCAGCCTGATTATAGTCTTCTTTGAATAAAGCAAGACATGAATCATCTAAAACAGACAAACAGAAATCATTCATTTCTTGTAATTTTTGTAGAATCTCTTTTTTTATTGATTTTTTAAATTCTAAAAGATCCTTTGCAATAAATGCAGCATGATCTCCTGTCCTTTCAATATTTTTTACAACTAGTCTATAACCTAGGCAATTTCTTGCATTCCTGAAACCCATTTCTTTTAACATGTGTTCGTTTTGAATTGCTATCTTTAATTGACGAATGATATAAAATCCAAATCTGTCAACTTCGTCGTCTGTATTGATTACTTCTTGAGCCAATTCCAAATTATTCTCTTTTACTGCTAAAATTGCATCACTTGACATTGATTTTGCCAAGTGAATCATTCTCTTGAATGCCCCATCTACTGATAATTCTAATAAATTGACGAGAACCTGCACTGTTATTCCTCCACTTGAATCAGCAATTATCTCAGATCCCATTAGCATTCGTTTTACTGCTTCTTTCACCGTATTTCTTTGAGGTGCACTTAATCTACCGTTTTTTGGTTTTACATTAATTGTCTTAAATCCTAAAAAATACAGTGAAATTAATTTTCTAACAATTGAAGATGCCTCTTCTCCTTCTACAATCTCAATAATGGCATCTTCTTTTTTCTGAGTTCTAGATTCAAATTTTGGTGGATAAAGCTCTAATGTTGATGAGCCTTTTCTAACCATTCTAATTTGATCACCTTGTTTAAGACCCAATTCCATAATCCATTGTTTTGGTAATGAAACAATGTATGATGATTTTCCAGTAAACTGAATTTTTCTAGTCTCTCCACCATCTTCCATAATCTAAAGGGAAAATTCAATTCTATATAGATTGATCGTAATAGTATGGACTAGCATTGAACTAATATTTAGAAAAGATTCTGCCATGTGTAATGGACCATATTCTGAAACTTTCGCATTCTCTTGATGCATTATTTGGGAATGGTACTTCAAAACTTTTACCTAAAGATGCTGAAATGACTTTTTCAAGAAAAACTGGCAGAATAAGAACAGTTTCACATAAAGGAAAATTACTTTGTACTTTGAGAATAGATGGAAGTTTGGCTATCAGCACTCATTTTGCTCAGATATTATTAAAAAATAAAAAATTCAAAGAAAATTGTGTAGAGATAAACTCAGATGCTGCTCCCTTTGTAGAACAAGGAAGATCCGTTTTTTGCAAACATGTAGTTTCATGTGGAAAAAATGTACGAATTGCTGCAGATACTCCCGTTTTATTCAAAAATCAAGTAATAGCTGTTGGAAGGGCAATTTTATCTTCAGACATGATATCTGATTTTGATAGGGGAGTAGCCATCAAAGTTAGAGATAGTTTAAAAAGTCGTAATGAGGAAATAAAATCATGATGCGAGGAGGAAACCGCGAAATGCGAAGAATGATGGATAAGATGGGTCTAGATATGAATGAACTATCCAATGTTCAAGAAGTTATAATTAAAACCGATAAAAAAGAAATCATTATTTCAAAACCTTCAGTTACAGAAATGAAAGCAAAAGATAATTCAATTTTTACAGTAACAGCAGATAGTTATGAAGAAAAGGAATTAGAAGTTCCAATTTTCTCAGAAGAAGATATTCAGTTAGTTAGTCAACAAGCAGGTGTTGATGAAGAAAAGGCAAAAAGTGCTTTAGAAGAGGCAGAAGGTGATCTCGCAAGAGCAATTTTACTTTTAACCACAGGATAATTTCTCAAATTTCTGATTTAGACAAAACACCTTTTTTTGAAAATTTATAAAAATTGGATCTTAAGACCAGCAACGATTAGTTGTTTGGTGACAGTTCCAATTGAATTTAGTTTGGAAAAATGGTATTTAGATCGTACTGATCATTCCTACTATTTTCTTTTAAGTAAAATCTCTCAAACTAATGATGGTATTCCTACAAGAATTATCTAGTTTACCGTCGTCCGATGATTGGGCAATTTGGCCCAATCTTTCATTATATCTCTGATTTAGGCATGGATCACGCCTATGAAATGAATGATTTAAGTAATGGAATCATTAGATTTCGTGTATAATGAGTAGTATGGCTGAATCCAAAGTAACAGGTATTATCAAATCTCTAAATGCTTTGGAAGATGATCTAGATTCCTTAACTAGCAAAGTAGGGGATATGAAAAAACAACTATCTGTAAAGAGTCAATCTGAGATTGATAATTTACTAGAAAAAACTAGAGAAATGGCTACTAAAGAAGCTGAAGTATTGATTAATGCATCAAAAGAAAAGGCAACTGCTGAATCTGCAAAAATTGCTCAAGAAGGAGATGCAAAATTATCTGAAATTCAGTCAAGTATTGATGCTAATTTTGATGAAGCAGTCAAACATGTAGTGTCAACTGTTTTGAAGGCATAAACCTAAATCTCACATTTTAATTCATCAATCATAGATCCCTTACAGAATTCTCGTATTGGACTTGCTACTACCTATGGTAAACCATACTATAGATTCTCAACTTATCTGAAAACTCTTAACCTTGATTTTGACTCTATTCTTCCGGAAGAAATTCATGATTATGATGGGAATCTAGTATTTACTACAAGAGAGGAATCCCCTAAGAAATGTACAAAAATTTTACTCCATGAAGATATCCTAGAACATCATCCTACGGTAATTAGAGGTAAGATGATGCAAAAACTAAATCTTGATTTTGAAGAAGAACATCTAATCTTAGGAGTAGATCCTGGCCAAAGAATGGGATTGTCTATTTTTTATTATGGAGTAGAAATTGAAAGTTCAGTTCACACTTCTATTGAAGAATTGGTTTTTCACATTATAGGAATTTTGGGTGGTCTTAGGGCAAAAAGAAAAATTTTAAAAATTGGGGATGGAAATATGGAAATTGCAAAACAAATTGTTGCAATGCTAAATCTAAAATTTTGTTCATCATTTGAGCTAGAATTTGTGGATGAAAGTAAAACTAGCTTGAAAATCAAAAATTTCAATCAAAGAGGAAAACGAGACATGCTCTCTGCAAAATACATTTCTCAAAGGGAAGGGTATAGACATTCTATCCTTCCATTATCAATAACTGGATAGTAATTTTTGAAATTATTTTCAAAAAATCTCAATATATTTAATATTACTTTAATTTCCAATTATTCAATGACGATGAAAGTATGAAAATATTATAGATTTTCAATTATTTTTGAAAAAATATGAAATTTTTTGTCAAACATCTATATTGTAACATGTGATTTTTTCAAAAAATAAAACTTTGAAATCAGCTATACATATTTATTGAACTTTTCTAGTTTTTATTTGAAAATTATATTTTTGATCGGTAAATAATATGAAATAATTACATCTTTTTTGATCATTTAACATGTATTTTATCGATCCATGCTTATATAGTTATGAATTCTATATGAAACTACCAAGATGACTTGTAAAGGAATTTGTGTTAGATATAAGGCTCAAAAGCCTGTTGGCACTGGAAGATATGCTTCTGGACAACGTCGATGCCAGATTTGTGAAATATTCATCAAATGGGAAGGACTTTGGTGTCCATGTTGTGGATATAGATTAAGAACTAAGCCACGTAATTTGAAATACAAAGCAAAATTGCGAGCTAGAGTTGAGGCTGATTCTATGGAAGCTGCAGCAGCAACTGAAATTGAATCAGAAGTTCAAGAAGTTTCTGTTAAAGCAAAATCCAAATCAAAAGCTAAAACTGCAAAATCAAAAACAACAAAATCTAAAACCAAAGAAAAGACTCCATGCAAACATTGCGAAAAACTCTTTGTTTATCCAGATAAACATGAGAAGAACTGCAAGAAGAACCCTGAAGTTGTATCTTCCCAGAAGAGTGAATCAATAGCAATAAAAGCATAAGATTTGTTCATAGCTTGTTGACCTCTCCAAATGGATTTTTCCATAAAATGGTAAATTTGGAGAGTCGAAGTTTTTCTTTACAAATTCAAAAATTTGAAAATGGTTATTTTGTATCCGTTTCTGAAGGTTCTAACAAACTAGGTTCTATGGTAGTATCATTAGCAACTGGACCTACTCCAATTACGACAACTATTATTCCATCTAGATCAGAAGCTCTTTTTCTTAAACTAACTGCTGAGCGGATTAGTACTCGTATGAGGGGAATTGCTCTGGTCTCTACTTTTATTCAAAAACCCTTTGAACCAGAAACAGCAAAAGCCTTAATGTCTGAGATTATGGAGATGATTGAGAATGAGTGATTTAAGAAGTTACATTTCACAAATCAAAAAAATCAATGAACTCAAAACTGTAAAAACTAATGTTTCTACAAAATTTGAAATTGCTGGAGTTACTGCTAAAGTTGATGGTTCACATGCTATATTATTTGAAAAAATTAAAGAGAGCAATTTTAGATTAGTTTCGAATTTAGTTGGAACAAGAAAACGATTTGGTATTGCTGTTGGGGGAAATGAATCAAACATTCATGAAAAAGTGATATCCGCAATCAAAAAAGCTAAAAAACCTAAAATTGTTTCTTCGGGAAAATTCATGGAAAACAAGTCAAAAAACATCCTTTCTATGCCTATTGTGACTCATTTTGAAAAGGAATCTGGACCATTTATCACCTCATCTATTGCATATGCAAAAAATCCTGAATCTGGAAAACAAAATTCTTCTTTTCATAGAATGATGCCTATTGATAAAACCCATCTTTCTATAAGGATGGTTGAAGGTCGTCATACACATAGATGTTTTATTGATGCCAAAGAACATGGTGAAGATCTTAAAATTGCTATTACTGTGGGTGTTCATCCTGCCATATCCATTGCAGGTGCATATCAAGCTGATTGGGGAAAAGATGAAATCAATATTGCAAATTCACTCTTGGGTGGAAAGTTAACTTTAGCAAAATTACCATTTTCTGGATTGAATGTACCATCAGGTGCTGAAATTGTAATGGAAGGAAAAATTCTTCAAGATAAAACTCATCCTGAATGGATGGTTGAAATGCTGCAGACATATGATCACAAAAGATCCCAACCTGTTTTTGAGATTGAAAATATGTTTTTTAGAAATAATCCGATTTTTCATGATGTTCTTTCTGGATATTCGGAACATAGATTATTGATGGGAATGCCTATTGAATCTAAATTAAATGGTGAATTGAAAAAATCATTCTCACAAACTAAACAAGTATCATTAACAAACGGTGGATGTAATTGGTTACATGCAGTAGTACAAATTAAAAAGAAAAATGATTCTGATCCTAAAAAAATTATTAAGAAAACATTCGAATCCCATCGTTCTTTAAAACAGGTAACTGTAGTTGATGAAGACATTGATCCTAATAGTGCAGAATCTGTAGAGTATGCCATGGCTACTAGATTTCAAGGCGATAAAGATCTTGTAATTCTCAAAAAAGTACGTGGTTCTAGTCTAGATCCTTCTAGTAATCAACAAAAATTACAAACTGCAAAAATGGGCATAGATGCAACCAGGTCTCTTTCTAAACGTCCTGAAGGCTTCGAATTGGCCAAAATTCCCAAAATTGATAAAATAAAACTAGAAAAATATTTCAAATAGTCAGAAACAACTGATTAAATTAAATTGGATAAATTAAAGAATCAAAATAGATCAAATGTCGTCAGAAAATTCGAATATTAGTGAAAAAAGTCCTTCTGAATCTCATGCTGAAGTGATTGTCAGAATGTTTCCCTCTGATGCAAATCCTGCAGGGAATGTATTTGGTGGTGAAATTTTAAAACACATAGACATGGTTGCAGGAATTGTAGCACAACGTCATTCTCAGTCTAATGCAGTGACTGTATCTATGGATAGTGTGAATTTTTTGAAACCTGTTTTTGTTGGAAATGTTCTAACTCTAAATGCTAGAATTAACTATGTTCATAACTCATCAATGGAAATTGAAGTTAAAGCAGAAGCCGAAGATATCGTAACTGGAATTAGAACTGTCACTGGTACTGCTTTTGTTACATTTGTGGCTCTTGATAAAAATGGTAAACCTATGCCTGTTCCAAAATTATCTCTCAAAACAGATGATGATAGAACAAAATTTGAAGAAGGTAAAATCCGAATGGATAACAGATTAAAAAACCGCCAAAAATAATGCATGACTTTCATAGATCCATTTAAGAATAATGAAATCTGTGATTAATTAATGTCCGAACAAGGAAAAAATAATGAATGGGATTCATTATGGGGTGAATATACAAAATCACTTGAAAATTGGAAAACTCTTTTTGAGCAAATTCAAAATGCAAGTAATGACATGCAATCTAAATTCAACAGTGTATGGGATAAAGCAACTGTTGAGTCTAGTGCTGAAACCATGAAATTATTTGGCGAAAATTGGCAAAAAGCTCTCAATGAAGCAGGAATGAATTCATTCAAAGAGTTTGGCGAAAATTGGCAAAAAGCTCTCAATGATACTAACACAGCTACGTTCAAACAATTCACTGAAAATTGGCAAAAAGCACTTAGTTCCTCTGGATTAGAACAGATGAATGCATATGGTGAAATGATGAAAAAATTTGCTGAAACTTGGACTTCTATGTGGCCAAAATCACAATAAGTTGTTAAATTGAGAGAAAAATTTCTCTTTTTTTGTTCTTGTACTGCAATTGAAATAATGACTGCAATCGGCGTTACTGGCTATTTGTATTATCTTGGTGAGTATATTCTATCTTTAATTTCAATGGTTGTTTTTGGAAAATTAATCATTTTTCATTTTATTATGGAATATTTTGATAGAAAAAATCTAGCACAAAAAAATTATCGAAATATGGAAAGAATAAAAATATGAACAATTAACATTTTTTTGATGTCAGTTACTCAGAATGAATGCTTTGTAGAATTATCAAGTTTTGATGATTTGGCAAGATTAGCATGTGCATTACAAGAATATCCTAAGCGTGTATATTCTCAGGAATTAGATGGCTCTCGAGTTGTTTCTAGTAGTATTACTTTAGCAAATACTCTGTTAATTTTTTATGCTCCAATGCCAAAACATGGCAGATATGTTTCATACCAGATTACTTCAGGAAAAGAGATTTGTGAAATTGCAGATTCAACAAAAATCAATTCTCATTATGCACCAATTGTTCATATGGAATCTGAAATTTCTTCATTGCCTGTGAAAACTGAGAAAATTCCTGATCAATTTCATCCAATAAAAGTAAAAGATCTGGGAAGCTTAGCTAGATTATCATATGATCCAGAATTTCCAGATGAACATAATCTAACACTTTATGCTTTACCTCACAAAAAATCTTGGGTATTAGGTTACATTACTTCTTTAGATATGGATGAAGTATACTATAATTTCAATTATGTTGAGTTAGATTCTGAACCTACAAAGCATTTTGTAAAATATCGAGGAAATCAGGGGGAGGAGCCAGAATTTGCGGATCATTTTGATCATGGTTTTTCATATTTGCCAATAATCAAAATTAAAACTGAACATTCCATTTTTGGATTATCTGAATAAATCTTAATTATTCCTGGTTAATTCTTTGATTTTTTTCCTAGACTCATCTACCAATCTTTTCAATACTGGAATGTAAACTTCTGATGCATACACAATTTCTATGTCTTTATGATTTTCAATATCTAGAAAAGTAGATGCAACAATCTGATTTTCTTCAATTCTAGGCTCGTTTTTTTCTTGTCTTTTATGATTAATTATTTCTAAAAATATTGGTAATTGTCTTTTAATTTCAATTTGTAATTCATCTTTTGAGCGTAATTTTTCCTGACTCAAATTAACATGAATTTGTTGATTGATATCATCTTTGTACCTTTCAGAGGCTCTAATCATTATTTTAATTTCTGGTAATTTTCCAAATTTATCTTTAAAATCAAATATTTTATTCATAAAATTTGGATATGGATTTTTGTGTTCTTCGACATATTTTATAGAAAACCATTCAGAAAATTTTATGGCATTTTTATCATTTTTTAGTTTGGCTTTTTTATAGAATTTTTTTTCTGAAATTTGTTCTGTTACAAATAATCCAAAGTCTCTATTTGCTTCTTCAAAAATTCCTGAAATTGTATAATTCACTGAATCAATGAATTGATTAAAAAAATAATTTACATAAAATGGATCAGGATCATATTGTTTAATTTGATTTAAAATGATTTCACATTTTTCTATTGCTTCTTCTATATTCATTGGATTTTGCCAGATTCTGAAGAAGAATATTTTGATTGTGCTTTTAGACTAGTAGCTAATTCTTTAAAAATTTCATTAACACTAACATCAACTAAATTAATTGTAGCATTTTCTTTTACAATTTGTTTTTCAAATTTTTCTTTGATTGCAAATGACACTGAGGACCAATGTAAAGTTCCTTTCAATTGCTCATCCACCGTAGAATTAGTTGTTGGGAAATTTGCTGGAGAGAAAACAATCCCATTTGTCCATTGCATAGTGGGAATTCCCCCACCAGATGACCGTGTACTAAATGCAATTTGTTTTACCCAATCTTCAAATTTGTATTCAATAACTTCATGAATAATCAATTTTTTCCATGGTTCAATAGAAATCTCCATTTACTCATAATGAATTTCCACCAATTATAATCCTATTTCTTGTGCCTATTTTCACAATATTTTTGCATATTTTATATCTTGAAAATCTCATTTTGTTAAAATTATTGCTTAATTAGTAGAAACAAATCATTATTTTTTAGAATGAAAAAATGGGCAGATTACTTAATTTCTGAAGTAAGCTATGATTCTGACCATTTGATCTTAGTAGCTACAAGACATAATGATTCTGATAAGGGAATTACTAAAGGAAAACCAATTGATCGTCTAACCATCGCTTCAGACATTAAAAATGGATTAACCTACATTACAATCTATAGTGGAAAAAATTCTTGGAAAAAAGGTCATAAACTTGAAACTTTTTCTATTGGAGGAAGTCCGTATCTTCGTATAGATGGCAACAAAGTAAAATTAGATTTTCTGGGTGATTTACCAGAATCTTCATTTGTAGAATCTGTTTCAATTCAAGAATTAGAATTACAACCTGAACCTGTTGAAGAACCAGAACCACCTTCTAGTCCTAGAGGATCATTACCAAAAGAATCCGCAGAAGAACTGCCTCAAGAATTAGAATTACAACCTGAACCTGTTGAAGAACCAGAACCACCTTCTAGTCCTAGAGGATCATTACCAAAAGAATCCGCAGAAGAACTGCCTCAAGAATTAGAATTACAACCTGAACCTGCAGAAGAACCAGAGGAAGAAGAAGCTACTCCTGAACAATTATCACAACTCAATGAATTACAACAGCAAATTGATGATTTAGAAAATGTTCTATCAAAACAAAAATTCTCTGAACCTGCAGAAGAACCAGAGGAAGAAGAAGCTACTCCTGAACAATTATCACAACTCAATGAATTACAACAGCAAATTGATGATTTAGAAAATGTTCTATCAAAACAAAAATTCTCTGAACCAGAGGAAGCTACTCCTGAACAATTTTCTAAAGTCAAAGAACTTGAAAAAGAAATTGAAAAACTTGAGGCTGTTGACATTGAACATGAAATTATTCAAACTTTACAAAAACAAAACAAAAAACTTGATGATATTGAAAATAAACTTCACACTTCAGATATTGTTGAAAATAAAAAATCTGATTCAGTTTCACAAGAAGCATACTGTGTTAAATGTAAAACTAAAAGAATAATAAAAAATCCTGAAGAAACTGTAATGAAAAATGGTAGACCTGCGATAAAGGGCTTTTGTTCAGTGTGTAATTGTAAAGTTTTCCGAATAGGGAAAATGAAAAAATAAAGAATTTATCTTTGTGAATTAATCACATTTGTCCTGATTGCCATGCCTGATTAAATTTTTTGATGGCTTCTTGATATGCTACTATTGAATCATCACCAGAGGTTTTGAGAAATTTTTCCCATTGCCCATTGAATTTCTTTATTGATTCAATGTTAGTTTCTTTAAAGATATTTTCCATCATCTTTGTTTGTTGTTTGATATACTCTGGACCAATTTCTTCCCAGGTATTTTCCCAACTAGAACTAACTTTTTTTAACATCTCAGCATCTGATTCTAATGCTTTTTGGCAAGCATCATGATAGGTCATTAAAGTTTCATTTGTAGCCTTTTGCCATTGTGCAAGAGATTCTTTCCAACCATTTAATGCAGAATTGTAGTCTTTCCATGCTTTTTCAAATTCTGGTTTTTTTGAGGACGCTTTTACTTGCTTTTTTGGTTTTGATGCCTTTTTTTTCACTATTTTCTTTGCAGAACTCTTTTTCTTGGCTGCCATATTGTAATTTGAAAATAGTAGATGTTAAATCTTTCAATGAATTTGTCTAATGAACATGTTCTTATTTTTTCTAATAATCTGATGCCTTGGAAAATTTTGGAAAATGTTTTGTATCTTTATTTTTAAATAACTTACAATGCTCTTGGCATAGATTTCGTGTTTCCCTAAAACTTATCTGAACTGTTTGAATAGCTTTTTCCCTACATTCTGAGATACTACATTGCAATACAAAAAACCTCCATTATTTACTAATAAAACTTTGAAATAATGTAATTACCAATGCTAACTTTTTATGATTGTTTTATGTCGAAAAATTATGAATGATGATGAAAAAGGAAAGCAATTTTTAAAATTAATTGATGATCAAAATAATTTTCAATGGGAAATTGTGGCAAAATTAACCTCTCTCATTTCTTCAGATTGGAACTCTGAAGAATTAAAAAATCAACTTAAGGATTTAGTAGAAAATCATTCTAAAATTACTAAAGAACTTAACAGTTTAGATGATAAAGGCAGTATTCTATAATGCAGAATCAACCATTAATGCAATAAATAGCACTGCCAAATATGGACTAGAAAATTTAAACAAAGTCCATGCAGCTTTTTCCATTGGTTTGATAATTACCCAAACTGATAATCCTACCATTAATGCTCCTGATGCAATTGCTGTCCATAGGTATACTGCACCTACCATTTCTTCACCATTTTCAGTTGTAATAAAAAATGGAGCTATTGAAAACAATACCATAACAACTGTAGATAATGCAATTGCTCTTGCAGAAGTTTTTTCTGATTGTACTGCAGTTAACATTGGCACATTTACTTTGTTATAATCTTCTTTGAAATGTAATGTTAGTGCCCAAATATGCATTGGAATCCAAATGAATACTAAGCCTGCCATAGCTAAACCCATGGTCCACAAATCTGACATACTTACTGCTACCCATCCAATCATTGGGGGTGAACCTCCACAAAGTCCTCCTAAAATTATGTTAGTCCTTGAATTTCGTTTTAAGACGTATGAATAAATTAGAACATTGTTAATTAATCCAAATGCAATGAAAGCAGTTGCCCATGCACCTTGTTCTAGGGTAGTAGTAAATGAAATTCCAAAAGCTAAAACTAATGAAATTCCTGCTAATGCTAATCCAAAATTCCTTGCTTTTACTGCTGGATAGATTCTTTTTGATGGTAAGGGTCTATCTTTTGTTCTTTCCATAATTGCATCAATATCTCTATCATGGTAATTTGTCAAAGTATTTGCAGCAGCAGATCCAGCTGCAACTGAAAATAACATTAGAATCCACGTTGCTGGAGAAATCTCAATATCGTAAATATTGGATGCAGTTAGTGCAGCACCAAATGCTGTAAAAACTAGTAAATACCAAATTTTTGGCTTTGTTAATTCATAATATACTGCTACTCTAGATTGTGATTTTTGTTTTTGCAATATTAGTCACTATCCTTTGATGGCATATATGGCATTGCTTTCATCCGTGATTTCATTTCAATGAATGACTCAGATGACTGTATTCCTTCAATTCTACCTATTCTTTCAGAGACCATTTTATGCATTTGATCTAATGATTTTGAATACATAGTTACTAGAATATCAAATCTACCTGTTACCTCGGCAACTTCTCTTACTCCATCAATTTTGAATAATTCTTCAATGATATGATCTCGTTTTTTTGTATCCATGTTAATCCCAGTTAATGCTTTGACATTATAGCCCAGTTCTGCATCGTTTACAACAATTGTAAATCGTTCAATCAGTTTTCTTTTTACTAGTCTCTTAATTCTGGAATATACCACTGATGAATTAACATTAATTTTTTTTGATAATCGAGGAACTGAAATTGATGCATCATTAGATAACTCTGATAAAATTTGTAAATCTAAGTCATCTACTTTTGCCGTCTAAAACACCTGAGTCGATCTAGATTTCTGGATCTTATAAAGTTATTATTGTAAAAATTGCAAAAAATTATCTAAATCTTGCCTTTTTTGTATAACATTTCTGCTAACAATACTGCACCTTTTGCTGAACCCATTTTTTTATTGTGGGAGAACAACATGTATTTCAAACCATGATCAAATAATTCTTCTTTCTCAACTCTTCCAATTGTTGTAGTCATTCCATCCCCTACTGTTCTTTCCATTCTTGGCTGAGGTCTTGTTGGATCTTCATGAAATGCATAGTATTTTTCAGGAGCTGAAGGTAATCCTGTTACTGAAATATCTTTGTTAGATTGATTGTAGGTCTCTTTTGCTTTTGAAGGATCTATTTCTTCTGTTGTTTCAACAAAAACTGATTCTGTATGTCCATCAATTACTGGAACTCTAGTACATGTACAACTAATTCTAATATCTGCATCTTCAATTTTTCCATCTTTTAGCTTGCCTAGGATTTTTCTAGTTTCTAATCTTACTTTACCTTCTTCTTTTGGGATGTAAGGAAGAATATTGTCTGTAATTCCCATGGCAGATACTCCTGATTTACCCCCGCCAGATATTGCTTGCATTGAAGTCATCATAACTTTCTTTGCTCCATATTTTTCAAGTAATGGTTTTAGTGTAATTGCTAATCCTGTTGTTGTACAATTTGGTAATGGTGCAACCCAACCTTTCCAATTTCTATTCTTCTTTTGTGTTTCAAGTAATTCACTTTGTTCATCATTAATTCCTGGAATTAAAATTGGTACATCCTCTTCATATCTATAAGCAGAACTTGTTGAAATAACTGGTAAATCTTTAGCCATTTTGGTTTCTATATCTCTAGCAGCTACTGATTCGACTGCAGAAAACACCATATCTAATTGAGAAACATCTAACTCATCAATTGACTTTACAGTCATTTTTTTGATATATTCTGGAATTTCTCCACCTACATCCCATGCAACAATTCCACTAGCATCCTTAATTGCATCAAGATAATTTTTTCCAGCAGATCGTTCTGATGCGGCAATCTGAGTGACTTCAAACCATGGGTGATTATTTAATGACTGAACAAATTCTTGACCAACAGAACCTGTAACCCCGATAATTGCCACTCTTTTCTTATCCATATTTCAATTAATGATCGGTTTCAATTAATAATCGTTTTCTGTATTACCACAACATACTAAATCGGCTAATCCTATTTGGAACTGTGAAAATACGAACAAAATCATCTATTTTACAACATAATCCAGTAATTCATGGGGGCAAAAATCATTCACAAATTGATGATCCAAATATCATAGATTTTAGTTCAAACATATCTCCTATTGGGACTCCATTTTCAGTAAAAAAAACTATTAAAAAAAATATTGACAACATCAAAAATTATCCTGATTCTAGTTCATCCTCTGTAATTTCGAGCCTAAAAAATTACACAAAATTACAAAAATCTAATCTTTTAGTTGGAAATGGTGCAATAGAAATTATCTATAATTTTTGTTTTTCATTTTTATCAAAAAACACCAAAGTTTTGATTCCAATTCCAATATTTCAAGAATATGAGACAGCAGCTAAATTAAACAACTGTAAAATTTCATATTTTAAAACAATGGATTTATCAGAAAATCTTGAACAATTCATTTCTAAAATTCCAAAAAATGGATGTATTTTCATTTGTAATCCAAATAATCCTACAGGAAAACTATTACAAAAAAATCAAATGCTCAAAATAATTAAAAAAGCAAAAAAACTTTCTACAATTGTATTTATTGATGAATGCTTTATCGAAATGGTTCCACAATCAAATGAATCTGTTATATCATTTATTAAAAAATATGAAAATCTTTTCATTTTACGTTCATTGACAAAATCTTTTGCATTGCCAGGAATACGAATTGGATATGCAGCATCATCAAAACATATGATATCCATTTTGCAAAAAATAAAAATTCCTTGGAGTGTAAATTCTTTAGCTCAAGATGCAGCAAATACTGCTCTCAAAAATAAATCCCATCTCACAAAATCTAATTTGATAATCAAAAAAGAACTAAATTATTTAACAAATAAAATTAGTGAATTGGATGGATATGATTGCAACAAGTCATCTACAAATTTTATTTTAATAAAAACAAAAAAAGATTCTACAAATTTACAAAAAAAATTACTCGGGAACAAAATCTTAATACGAGATTGTAAAAATTTTAGAGGATTAAATAATCACTACATTAGAATTGCTGTAAAATCTCACAAAGATAATCTAAAACTTGTAAAAGCATTGGAGACTGTAAAATGAAATCTTTGATGATTCAGGGTACATCTTCTGGGGCAGGTAAAACAACATTAGTGGCTGCACTCTGTAGAATTTTTTCTGACAAGGGATACACTGTAGCACCATTCAAATCCCAAAATATGTCAAATTTTGCATATGTTACACCCGAATTTGAAATATCTCGTGCCCAAGCAATTCAGGCTATAGGCTCAAGATGTGAAATCACTCCAGATCTTAATCCTATTTTACTAAAGCCAGCTGGTAATTACAATAGCATTGTGTATCTTAATGGGAAACGTTACAAGAAACTGCATGCAAAAGAATACTATGAAAAATTTGTAAATCATGAAGGAATTAAAATTGCATCAAAATCTCTAAAAAAATTACAGAAAAATAATGATCTAGTAATTTTAGAAGGTGCTGGTTCTCCTGCAGAAATAAATTTACAAAAATTTGATATTGCAAACATGAAGATTGCAGATATTGCTAATGCATCTGTATTATTAGTTTCAGATATTGACAAAGGTGGATCTTTTGCTAGTCTTGTTGGAACTATGACTTTGATTGAAAAAAAATATCAAAAACTTGTAAAAGGATTTGTGTTTAACAAATTTAGAGGAGATTTGGATGTATTAAAACCAGGATTCAAAAAACTCAAAAAGATTACAAAAATACCTGTTATGGGAACAATCCCGTTAGTGCCTTTAGATTTACCAGAAGAAGATTCACTCCATGCAAATCCTAAAGAAATTAAATGGACTAGGAAAAATATTTCAAAAATTGATGATGAATTAAACAAATTAGCAAAAACTGTAAAATCTAACATTGACATAAAATCTATTGAGAGAATTTTACAATGATTGTTGAATCAATACTAGTATTTGGATTTGCTATTTTACTTGATTTGAAATTTGGAGATCCTAAAAATAAATATCATCCAACAGCTTGGATTGGAACATTAATTGCAAAACTTACACCAATTGCAAAAAATGAAAATTCCATTATAGAAAAATTAGGTGGTATTTGCGTTGTTACAATTACTTCGGGAATAGTACTAACTTTACTTTTTACATTGAATATTGGAATTTCTTTGATTACAATTGACTATGTTTCATTAATTGTATCAGTAATAATTGGTGGATTATTACTAAAAACCACAATTGCCATTCGTGGAATGGAAAAACATGCAATTTCTGTATTGGAATCAATTGATGAGAACAATCTAGATTCGGCTAGAACTCATCTTTCGATGATAGTCAAGAGAAATACCAAAAATCTAGACAAAAATCATATTCTTTCAGGTGTACTTGAGAGTATTAGTGAAAATACAGTTGATGGTATAACTGGACCTTTGTTTTATTATTCTCTATTTGGTTTGCCTGGAGCATTTGTTTATCGTGTAGTCAATACAGCAGATTCAATGATTGGGTATAGAACTAATATCTTCAAAAATGTGGGGTGGTTTGCAGCAACATGTGATAGTGTTTTAAATTATATTCCATCTCGACTAACAGGATTAATCATGATCATTTCATCTGCTATTTTACAAAATAACTGGAAAGAATCATACAAAGTAATGATTCGAGATGGCAAAAAAACTGAGAGCCCAAATGCAGGATATCCTATGGCTGCACTAGCTGGAGCACTAGAAACAAAATTTGAAAAAATAAATCATTACAAATTAGGTGATGGTGAAATAACTCTAACAAAAAATCATGTGCATTCTGCAATTTCAATAATGAAACTTACTTCAATACTCTTCTTTGGTATGATTACTGTTCCATTAATTATTATTTTATCTCTTGCTGGATGGTGGATTCATGCTTAAAGAAATAGGATCTGTTTTTTCCTTTTTAACAATTTTCCCATCATCAAATGCAACATTAGAAAATATTGCAAAATACATGTTTGTGTTTCCTATTGTTGGAATTGTTATAGGACTCTTAATTGGTTCATTAGGTTTTGGATTATCTTTCATCTTAGAACCTTTGTTAGTTAGTTTGTTAGTTGTTGCTTCTATTGCAATTGTAACTGGCATACATCATGCAGATGGTTTAGCTGATTTTGCAGATGGACTTATGGTGAAAGGAACAAAAGATAAAAAACTTCAAGCCATGAAAGATCTTTCTACTGGTTCAGCAGGGATTGTTGCAATTGTTTTGTATCTTATTGGTTTGGTAATCACTATTTCTCTAACAAGTGGATTTGATTTGTTTAAAGCAATCCTCATAAGTGAAATTTTGGCAAAATTTTCAATGGTACTGATGGCTAGTTTAGGCAAATCTGCCTCATTAGGCTCAAATTCGCCTTTTGTTGAATTTATGAAAGATAAGAAAAAACTTTCAGCAGCTTTTCTTATCATGCTAATTCCAGTGATAGTAATTGGTGAAACTACTGGACTTGTAATGCTTGGAGTAACTATTGCTTTGACATTGTTTCTTTTAGCTCTATCCACACGTAGTTTTGGAGGAATTACTGGTGATGTACTTGGTGCAACCAACGAATTTACACGATTAGCATCTTTGATGGTATTTGTTTCAATATGATTGGTCTTGTAATGGCAGGTGGTAAAGGAACTAGAATGAATTTAGATAATGAAAAATTATTACTCCAATACAAAAAACCTATAATTCTTCATGTAATTGATTCACTACAAAATTCTAATTCTTTTTCAAAAATATTAGCTATTACCAGTTCCAATTCTCCTAAAACAAAAAAATTTCTTCAAGAAAATAATGTTGAAACTCTTGATACTTCTGGGAAAGGTTATGTGGAAGATCTAAATTCAGTACTCAAAACTATTTCTGATAAAGTTCTAGTTACATCTGGAGATTTGCCCCTTTTGGATGTAGAAATCATACAAAATATTCTTTCTCATTTTGATCCTACAAAAACATGGACAAGTATTCTTGTTACTAACAAATTTTTAACTTCACTTGGCCTTGAATCCGAGTTTTCTGTAAATTTTAATGGAAAAAAATGTCATTACACTGGAATTTCTTTAGTTAATTCAGAAAAAATTTCTTCATTAGATGATTTAGAAGAAAATTATATCATAATTGATGATAAGAGAATTGCTTTTAATCTAAATTCTAAAGAAGAATATGATTTACTCAGCACTGCCTGAGATTTTACCATTAATCAGAGCTTTTGAACCTGTTGGCTCTGAAATAGTATTACCACAAGAATTACATGCGATTTTTGTTGATGCATGTGAATAAATTATTTGTAATTCCCCACATTCATTACAATTGACTTTTTGAAACTTGCTTGATGGTTTTGGAATCTCAACGTGATCTTTCTTCATGCTGCCACCAACTCGAATTTCTTAATTCTGACGCCTTTTTTATTGTATTTCTTTTTACAAACAGTACATGTCATTAAAGGAGTAACTTTCTTTGTAACTTTGGCTGGTTTTGCTAATTTTGGGAATTTCTGTCCACCATATCCCTGTTTACGTTCTGCGTGTCTACGTTCACCTCTTGCAGAACCACGTCTTTTTCCAGCCTTGTAAATGGAGACCTTTTGTTCAGTATGTGTTTTACATTTTGCACAATACTTTCGGATCACCTTAGGGATGTTCATATCAACAAAACCTCTTCATCCGTAATTTAAGCATTGAATCTATAATAGGCGCAAAATCCAATACAATGACGTGACTTCGAGCCTGGCAAATTCGATCTCTAATCTAAACTCTGTAGCAATGGGTGACAAGAAAGCAGATCTAATCTTGAAAAATTGCAATCTGTTATCTGTCTATACTCGAGAAATCATTCCGAAAATTCAGATTGCCATAATTAATGAAAGAATTGCATATGTTGGCCCTGATGCATCACATACAGTTGGTCCTAAAACTTCTGTCATTGATGTAAAAGGAAAATACGTTAGCCCCGGTTTTGCAGATCCTCATTTGCATATTGATCAATTTGTTATGCCATCTGAATTTGCAAAAAAGGCTTTACTTTGTGGCGTTACATCTCTATTCTCTGATCCAATTGATATTGTTAGTGTTGCAGGGTTTCGAGGTTTCCAGGAATTTCTTAAACTCGGAGAAAACCTTCCAATCAGAATCTTTCAAGTGGTTCCAGGAGGATTACCTGTAGATGAAAAATTTAGCAATAGTAAATCTTTAACTTTATCACAAGAAAAATCTGCAATAAAAAATCCCCTTGTTCTTGGAATGGGAGAAGTTTTTTCGTGGACTAAAGTTACTTTACGAGAACCCAAAACTATGAAATCTCTTTCAGCAATGCTGGAATGTGATTGTATTATTAATGGACATACTGCTGGTGCAAGTGAAAAAAAACTCAACGCATATGTTTCATCTGGAGTACTTTCTTGTCATGAACCAATCAATTTTGATCAAGTTCTAGAAAGATTACGTCTTGGCATGTGGATAATGATTAGAGAAGGTTCTATTAGACGAGATTTGAAAGAAATTATTCCACGTGTTTTGTCTCATGGAACGTATCTGAATCGTTTAATGTTTTGTTCTGATGGTCTTGATCCTCTTGACATTTCTAAATTTGGGCACATCGATCATTGTATACGTGAATCAATCAAACTTGGCCTCAAACCAATAGATGCAATTACAATGGCATCAAAAAATAATTTTGATTATTACAATATGGGAAAAGATCTAGGTGGAATTGCACCTGGAAAATTAGCAGACATTCTAATTTTTGATGACTTGAAATCATTTAAACCAAACAAAGTCTTTGTTGGAGGAAAACTAATCATATCTAATGGGAAATTTGTTAGTCCCATCAAAAAGAAAACAATCTCTCCTTGGATTAAAAAAACTGTAAAATTAAAAAATTTCTCAGAAAATGATTTTCTTATAAAATCAAAAAAGAAAGATGTTCTTGCAAACACAATCAATATGCAAACTGAAATAATTACAAAAATAGGTTCAGCTGAACTTCACTCAAAAGATGGAAATGTCTCTGCCTCTATAGATTCTGATGTCTGGAAAGTTGCAGCTTTTGATAGAATACATGGAACAAATAGACATTCAATTGGATTTCTTGAAAATTTTGGTGCAGACATAGGATCTTTTGCTTCAACTTGGAGTTTTCATGAAAATGACCTGATTGTAATAGGTTCAAATGATTCTGATATGGCAATTGCATCTAACCACCTAATCAAAAATCAAGGAGGTCTTGTTGTAGTCAAATCTGGAAAAATCCTTGCTTCCCTACCATTACAACTTGGAGGAATTATTTCAACTGATTCTTTTGAAAAAGTCTCATCAAATTTTGAAAAAATCAATAATGCCATTGTAGATACTGGCTCAAAATTTTCTAGACCTCATTTGATTCCTTTATTCTTGCCATTTCTTGCTCTGCCTTCAGTGAGAATTCTTTCTGGTGGAATTGTTGATGTGAAAAAACGAAGCTACATTTCACCGATCAAGTAAGTAATGTTAAAAAGGGGGATTTAGCGGATTGAAGCTGAATCTAAATGGCATCAATTCAACAAGGACCAAATGGACCTGTTTTAGTTCTCAAAGAGAGCGCATTACAACAAAAAGGCAAAGATGCTCAACAAAACAATATTGCTGCAGCAAAATTAGTTGCACAATTAGTTAGATCTAGCCTTGGACCAAGAGGTCTTGATAAAATGTTAGTTGATTCCTTAGGTGATGTTACAATTACAAACGATGGTGCCACAATTTTAAAAGAAATTGATGTTCAACATCCGGCAGCCAAAATGATGGTTGAGATTTCTAAAACTGTAGATAATGAAGTAGGAGACGGTACAACGTCTTCTGTAATTTTTGGTGGTGCATTATTAGCTAGAGCGGAAGATCTTCTAAACAAAGAAGTACATTCTTCAACAATTATTGATGGATTTCAAGCAGCAGCAGACAAAACTCTTGAAATTTACTCTCAATTGGCAAAGAAAATTCAACCTGATGATAAGGCATCTCTATTAAAAATTGCCACGACAAGTATGCAATCAAAATTAATTTCTGAAGATAGTTCATCACTTTCAAAAATTATAGTTGATGCTATTCTTAGTATTGCAACAAAGAAAGGAGATACTTATTCTGTTGACCTTGAAAATATCAAAGTTGAAAAGAAAGCAGGTGGTTCCATTGATGATACCCAAATTGTAAAAGGAATTGTTTTGGATAAAGAAATTGTTCATAGTGGAATGCCTACAAGAATTGAAAAGGCAAAAATTGCTTTAGTTAATTCCGCATTAGAAATTGAAAAAACAGAACTCAGTTCAGAAATTAGAATTACTGATCCGACTCAAATGCAGATGTTCTTAGAAGAAGAAAATAGAATGCTAAAATCTATGGTTGATAAACTACATGATGTAGGAGTTAATGTCTTAATTTGTCAAAAAGGAATTGATGATATTTCTCAACACTATCTTGCAAAATATGGAATTATGGCAGTTCGTCGTGTCAAAGAAAGTGATATGATTAAACTTTCTAAAGCCACAGGTGGACGCGTTATTAGTAATCTTGATGATCTTTCAGAAAATGATCTTGGTATTGCAGATTTAGCTCATCAAAAGAAAGTTGAATCTGACAAATGGGTTTTCATTGAAGGATGTAAACATCCACAATCTGTAACCATGTTAATTCGTGGTGGAACCCAAAGAGTAATTGATGAAGTCGACCGTTCAATTCATGATTCTTTAATGGTTGTTAAAGATGTAATTGAAAAGCCAGCAATTGTAGCTGGTGGTGGTGCTCCTGAAGCATTTGCAGCCTCACTACTCAAAGATTGGGCTGATAATTTTGATGGAAGAGAACAACTTGCAATCAAAAAATACGCTGAAGCCTTGGAAACAATTCCACTCACAATTGCTGAAAATGCTGGAATGGATCCAATTGATACTATGGCTAATCTTAGAGCAAAACAAAACCAAGGTCAAAAATGGACTGGAATTGATGCTAAAAATATGAAGATTGCTGATATGATGGGAATTAATGTCGTTGAACCAATTGTTGTAAAAGAACAGATTATCAAATCTGCAA
>Ga0209992_10001295_pt1 | contig 27125 bp, 20 predicted proteins | sample 2SBtaG_2_FD_182564 | JGI IMG/M metagenome (GOLD analysis project Ga0209992, IMG submission 182564) | Deep subsurface microbial communities from Kolumbo volcano to uncover new lineages of life (NeLLi) - 2SBTROV12_ACTIVE470 metaG (SPAdes)... | ecosystem: Environmental > Aquatic > Marine >... | reverse complement strand
GCCTGCTTCTGGTGGCCCACCAGAAGGGCCGCACGACCAAGGAGCGCATCGCCTGCAACTGGGGCTGCGCCCATCCCGAGGGCTATCGCAAGGCCCTGCGCTGCATGCAGCTGGCCGCCCGCTTTGGTCTGCCCATCTTGACCCTGGTCAATACTCCGGGGGCCTATCCGGGCATCGGCGCCGAAGAGCGAGGCCAGGCCAGCGCCATCGCCTGGAACATCCTCGAGATGAGCAAGCTGCCCGTGCCCATCGTCACGGTGGTCATCGGCGAGGGGGGCAGCGGCGGTGCCCTGGGCATCGGCGTCTGCGATCGGCTGCTCTGTCTTGAGAACAGCTACTACTCGGTGATCTCGCCTGAGGGCTGCGCGTCGATCTTGTGGAAGGACGGCAGCCGGGCCGAAGAGGCGGCGGGAGCGCTCAAGCTGCGCAGCAGCATGCTGCTTGAGCTGGGGGTGGCCGATGAGATCCTGGCCGAGCCCATGGGGGGGGCGCACCGGGACAAGCGGGCCATCGCGCGCACCCTGGGCGAGGCGGTGAGTCGCCATCTGAACGATCTCTCCGCCCTGTCCACAGAAGAGCTCCTGGCCGAACGGGCGGAGAAATACCGCAAGATCGGGCCGTTTCAGAGCGCTGCCAGCCCTGGCTGAGGGCTCGCTGGGCTGCCGTGTGCCCGGCGGAGGATGGCTCAGCACCGAGCCTGGCTCCTGAGGCCGCTTGAGCGGTCTTGGCATGGGGTCGGCGGGCTGCCCACCGGCCCGGGCTAGAATCCTGGGATCCAATCCCATCACCTGGCAGATGGGGGGCGTAAGAGGCCCTGCACGGCCCGGTCTCCCTGGCTCCGGTCCCCCGAGCTCCCTTTTCATGCCTATCACTCAACAGACTCGCGACGATCACGAGATCATTCGTGCCTGCCTGGACGGCAGCACGGAGGCCTTCACCGTGCTGGTGCAGCGTCACGAAAAGCGGGCGTTCTGGGCGGCGTACAGGGTCGTCGGCGATGCCGACGCCTCTCGCGATGTGGCCCAGGAGGCCTTTGTCAGGGTCTGGCGCGCTCTGGAGCGGTTCGACTTCTCCATGGCCTTCACCACCTGGCTGTACCGCATCACGGTGAATCTGGCCATCGATCACCTGCGCCGCAACAAGCGCCACAAGGGCGTGGACATCGACCTGTTTCGCGAAGGCCTCGCTGACGAGAGCGCGCCTGAACAGAAAGAGGGCTCGCGGGAGCTGGCCGCCCAGGTCCGCCTCGTGCTCGACAATCTCGACGAGAAGTACCGCACGGTCTTGGCCTTGCGCGATCTCGAGGGACTTTCTTCCAAGCAGATCTCAGACATCACCGGTATCACCCATGCCACCGTGCGTTGGCGCCTCCATGTGGCTCGCAAACAGTTCCGCGAGGCCTGGACCCGCTACGAGACCCGTCGCAAGACCGATCTCGACATCGCTCGCGCCGAACGCGCCAACGCCTCTTCCTCAGACACCGCAACGCTGGATTCCTGAGCCGTGAAACTACAACGCTATACCTGCCGTACCGTCCGCAACATGCTGCCCCTGCACGTCGGTGGCGATCTCGACCCTCGCCATGGGCCTGAGGTCGACGCGCACCTGAACAACTGCCTGGTGTGCTTCGCCGAGTTTCGTGAGCTGGGCGCCATGCGCAGCCGGCTGGCCGTACTGGCCGAGCAGCCCCTGCCCCTGGGCATCCTCGATGGCTTCGCCGAAGAGGTCATGGCCCGCATCGACGTGGGCGAGCCCGGGCCCGCAGCAGAGGCGCCGAGCCCCGGGCCCCGCCAGCGCATCTTCTCGTTTCAGAAGCTCAGCGCGGCGGCGGCGGTGATGCTGGTCTGCCTGGCCGGTTGGCGCGCGTTCAACGACCAAGGCCTCATGAGCGACGGTACGAGCGCTTTCCTGCGGCCTGATTTGTCCGGGTCCGTGAGCGATGGCGTGCCCATGCAGCGGCAGCAGGCGGCCCTCGACGGGACACAGCTGCCAACGGCTCCCAGCGGTCAGCTCTCAGCCCAGGCGGTCAACGAGTTCTTGGAGACCACCTGGCCCTTGGGAGTGCCCGCTCCGTCCGAGGTGCAGATCATCCTCCGCTCTCGGGGTGGCGTGCCCACCGTGACCCTGCACGGCCAGGCCAGCAAGGCCTCGGGGCTGGAGCGTGATGGGCAGCGTCAGCCTCGGCAGCGCAATCGGTAGGGGGGCTGCGCTACAGGTCGCTCTCTTGTTGGCGAGGGTCCGGGCGTCCCTGATGCTCACCAGGGGGGCCGTTTCGCTCAGACAGGGTCGGCTTTGCCTCCACACTCGCTGCAGACCCCCCTGGTGAGCATCAGGGACGCCCTCGCCGGTGGAAGGAGAGGCGACTGTGGCCTTTCGGGGGTTCGTTTCTTGGTGGCGGAGTCACAGGTGCGGCCGGGGACTTGCTGGCTTGGTGAGCCTTGGGGTCAACCCTGTTTCCATGTGGGCTGAGCTGGGCTGAGCTGGGCTGGGTGCGGGTGCGGGTGCGCCAGGGCCTGGTGAGCCGTGGAGGCTAGACCTCGTCTTTGGCAGCACCGCCCTTGGCTCGGCGGCGTAACTGGCCGCAGGCGACTCCTACGTCCTGGCCTCTGGGGCGGCGCACGGTGGTGGTGACTCCGGCGGCTCGCAGGATGTCGACCATGGTGTCCACGTCTTGGGGTTGGGGCGGCGCGAGGTCGAGGCCGTCGACCTTGTTGAAGGGGATCAGGTTCACCGCGGCGGGGTAGCCGGCCAGGAGCTTGGCGAAGCCTCTGGCCGTGTCGGGGGTGTCGTTGATGCCCGCCAGGACGACCACCTCGACGGTGAGCCGTCGACCGTGGCTCAAGAAGCGCGCCTTCGCTGCGGCCAGGGTCTCGGCCAGGTGGCTGCGACCCAACCCGGGCATGAGTTCTTCGCGCCAGGCGTCGTCGGGCGCGTGGAGTGACAGGGCGATGTTGAAGGGGATCGGCTCTGCAGCCAGGCGAGCCAGGGCTGCCGGGTGGCCCACGGTCGAGACGGTGATGCGCCGGGCCCCGATGCCCAGGCCCTCGGGCGCGTTCATCAGCCGGATGGCGGACAGGACCGCGGCCATGTTGTGGGTGGGTTCGCCCGAGCCCATGAACACGAAGTTGGTCAGGGGCTGGTCAGGCCGCTGCTCCCTGGCCAGCAGCACCTGCTCGAGGATCTCGCCCTGGCTCAGGTTGCGGATCACGCCGTCGAGTCCGCTGGCGCAGAAGCAGCAGCCCACAGCGCAGCCCACCTGGGACGAGATGCAGAGCGTGTGCCGGTCGCCCTCGGGGATCGACACCGACTCGATGAGCTGGCCGTCCGCCAGTCGCGTGAGCAGCCCGACCGTGCCGTCCCTGCTCTCGTGCCGTCGGGACAGGACGCCCTTGCGCACGACCCACCGTCGGGCCAGCTCCTCCCGCAGGGCCTTGGACAGGTCGGTCATGGCCTCCCACGACTGAGCTCCCCGTTCGAGCACCCAGCGGCGTACCTGCCGGGGGGTGAAGCTGCGGGCCCCGGGGACCTGGGCCAGGACGTCGTAGCCCTGCAGGTCGAGGTCCGTCAGGGCAGGGAGCGGCGAAGGTGCCTGGTCTTGCGCTGGGTCTTCGGGCGCCGGAGCCATGGGTGGCCCGAGCCGTCAGGCCGACTCGCGCTGCACGTTGCCCGGGATGGGTTCGATGGCGATGGGCGCTTCGCCTCGCACGAACTCGGGGGTCACGGTGTAGAGCAGGTGCGGGCCCTTGTCCGGCAGGTGATAGACCACATCGAGCAGCTTGCCTTCGACGATGGAGCGGGCGGCGCGCACGCCGGTCTTCAGCTCGAGGGTTTGCTCGGCGATCAAGTTCAGGGCCTCGTCGCTGAACTCGAGCTCGCAGTCTTCGAGGGCGAAGAGCGATTGGTACTGCCTGACCAGGGCATTGCGTGGCTCGGTCAAGGTGCGGGTGAGCTGCTCAGCGTCGAGGGAGGCCAGTGGCGCGATCACCGGGATGCGGCCCACGAACTCGGGGATCAGACCGAAGTCGACAAGGTCTTCAGTGCTCACCCGTGCGATGAGGCTGTTGGTCTCTTGAGCCGTGCTGGCCCGAGGACCGCTGACGTCCCGGAAGCCGATGGCGCTGCCGCCCACACGACGAGAGACGAGCGACTCGATGCCAGCGAAGGTGCCGCCCACGATGAACAGGATGTCCCGGGTGTCCACGTGGATGTACTGCTGCTCAGGGTGCTTGCGACCGCCCGCCGGGGGCACGTTGGCCTCCGTGCCCTCGAGCAGTTTGAGCAGCGCCTGCTGCACCCCTTCGCCGGACACGTCACGAGTGATCGAGACGTTGCCCGTGGTGCGACCGACCTTGTCGATCTCATCGATGAAGATGATGCCCTGCTGAGCCTTGGGGATGTCGTAGTCGGCGGCCTGCACCAGCTTCAGGATGATGTTCTCGACGTCTTCGCCCACGTAGCCCGCTTCGGTCAGCGTGGTGGCGTCGGCGATGGCGAAGGGCACGTCGAGGATGCGGGCCAAGGTGCGAGCCAGCAGGGTCTTGCCCGAACCCGTGGGTCCGATGAGCAGGATGTTGCTCTTCTCGATCTCGACACCGCGGCCGTCGGTGGTGCGCATCTGCCGGGCCAGCATGCGCCGGTAGTGGCTGTACACCGCCACCGCCAGGACCTTCTTCGCGTGACCCTGGGCGATGACGTACTGGTCTAGCCTGGACACCAACTCAGAAGGCGTGGGCAGCTTCTCGAGGTTGAGATCGAGACCACCGCCACTGCCGCGCTGGCTCTCTTCGGCCCGCTGTCCCACCAGAATCGAGTTGCACAGCTCGATGCACTCGGCGCAGATGTAGATGTCCGGCGGACCAGCAATGAGGTTCGGCCGCGCCTTCATGCAGAAGGAGCAGCGTTCCTCATGAGTGTTCTGGCCGTCGCCGTTCGCCATGGTCTGTCAGTTCAGGTGATGGGAGGGGGTTGCCGGGGTCAGCTCTGACCAGAATCTGCTGGATTGATGATCTCGTCAACAAGGCCGTAGGCCACCGCGTCTTCAGCGGACAGGAAGTTGTCCCGATCGGTGTCCTTCTCGACCTTCTTGACGGTCTGGCCCGTGTGCTTGGCGATGATCTTGTTGAGATCTTTCTTCATCTTCAGGATCTCGTCGGCCTGGATGCGGATGTCCGCCGCCGTGCCGCCAGCGCCACCCCAGGGCTGGTGAATCATCACCCGGGAGTGGGGCAGGATGTGTCGCTTGCCCTTGGTGCCAGCCGTGAGCAGCAGCGCGCCCATGCTGGCAGCCTGGCCGATGCAGAAGGTGGCGATGTCGCAACCCACGTGCTGCATGGCGTCATAGATCGCCAGGCCAGCGGTCACGCTGCCTCCCGGCGAGTTGATGTACATGTTGACGTCCTGGGAGCGGTTCTCTTTCTCGAGAAAGAGCAGCTGGGCCACCACCGAGTTGGCGCCGTGGTCGTTGATCTCGGAACCGATGAAGACGATGCGATCTTCGAGCAGCCGACTGTAGATGTCGTAGGCCCGCTCGCCCCGACCGGTCTTCTCGATCACGTACGGAAGGTAGATGCCCTGCGGGTCTTGCTGTGCCATCGGTTGGGTCGTTGCTCCGGGGGTCTGTCGGGTGTTCATCCGGCGTCCGCTTCTTGCGGTGCCTGCTCGGTGACCTGAGCGCGCTCGCGAAGCCACGCCCGGACCTTGTCGTTTGTGATCTGCTCCTGCACGTCGCCAAACCAGCCCTCTTGGATCGCGGACTGGACGCTCTCGTCAGGATTCTGACCTTGCTGCTCTGCCAAGGCTCGCACCTGACCGAGGGCCTCTTCAACGGTGGCGCTGAGATCTTGTGCGCCAGCGATCTCGGAGTAGATGAAAGCGAGGCGCAGACCGCGACGGGTGCCGTCGGAGATCCGCTCCCTTTGCTGCTCTGCCCTGGCGTGGCCCTCTTCTGACGAAAGCCCCTGCTCCTCGATCATGCGGTGAGCCACCTGGTGGATCTGGCGATCGATGCTGCGGGCCTCGAGCCGCTCGGGCAGCTCGAACACGTGGGCGCCGAGCAGGTTTTCTTCAATCGAGACGTTGACCTGCTCGTCGTGGGCCGAGGCCCGCTGATTCTCGAGGCCCTTGCGGATGTTGCCCCGCAGCTCCTCGACAGACTCCTGGCCCAGCTGCTGGAGCAGCTTCTCGTCGAGCTCGGGCAGGACGACCACCCGGTAGCGGTCGATGGTGTAGGTCAGCTTCGCCGTCTTGCCCGCGTGCTCCACGGGGTCGAAGTGGGCCGGAAGTTCAACGGAGAGATCGACGGTGACGCCCACCGAGGCGCCCTCGAAGACCTCTTTGCTGCCCTCGATGCGAATGCCGTCGACCAGATCGTGCTTGGTGAAGGCCGGGCGCTCGGTGCGCGGCTCGAGCTCGACGTCGTCGATGGTGTAGACCACCGTGCCTTCAAGGATGGCCTCGTCTCCGATCACGTCGCCATCGGCGGCCTCTTCGATCTTGCCGAAGCGCTCACGCAGCCGGTCGACCTCTGTGTCGATCATGCTGTCGTCGATGTTGGGCAAGGTGACGGTGACGTCGAACTGCTCGGGCAGCTGGATCTCGATGTCAGGAGCGATCTCGATGGCGAACTCAAACGTGAACGGAGCATCGCTCTCGTCCTTGAGCTGCTCGAGGTTCATCTCAGGGTCGCCCACCGGGTTGAGCTTGTGCTCCTTGACCGCCTCGGCGAAGGCCTCGCCCATGATCTTGCGGCGAGCTTCTTCGCGGACGTCATCGCCGTGGGTTCGGGCCACCAGGGAGGCGGGAGCCTTGCCCTTGCGGAAGCCCTTGAACTCGGTCTTCTTGGCGATCTCGGAGAGGCGGGATGTCACTTCATCGTCGAGCTGTGAACGATCGATGGAGAAGTTCAAGGTTCGGCGGCAGGGGCCGTCAACCGTGACCTTGGCTGTCATGTGGATTCTCATGGGGGCGGACGACTGGGCATGGTCCCAAGCTGGGGTGTGCCGGATCAAGAGCCCCCTCTGCTCCCGGGGTGTTTCGGGGGGCAGGGAGCCGGTAGGATCGCCGCCATGGAGATCGCGCCCGACCGTCTAGCCAAGCTGCAGCGCTTCCGGGAGGCGGGCGTTGAGCCCTATCCGGCCGGTTCTACGCTGCCTGACCGCACCCTCATCGCGGAGGTTCTGGAGCACTCAGACCCCGATCAAGAAGAGGGCCCATCGGTCTCCGTGGCCGGTCGCATCGCCTCCCTGCGCGACATGGGCTCGTCGATGTTCGTTGATCTACGGGACGGCAGCGGCCGGGTCCAGCTCTTCCTGCGCAAGGCCGTTCTGGGTCCCGAACTCTTCAAGCTGCTCAAGAAGGGCCTCGATCTGGGCGACGTGATCGCCGCGGTGGGGCGCCTGGGACGCACCAAGATGGGCGAGGTCACCATCTTCTGCGACCAGGCCCAGCTGCTGACCAAGAGCCTGGCCGCGCCCCCCGGCGAGTACTACGGGCTGTCCGACGTCGAGACCCGCTATCGCCAGCGCTACATCGACCTGATCGCCAACACCGAGAGCCAGGACCGCTTTCGGGCCCGCTCGGCCATTGTCCGGGACATGCGCCGCTATCTCGAAGATCGCCAGTTCATGGAGGTCGAGACGCCCATGCTGCACGCCATCGCCGGCGGCGCGGCGGCCAAGCCCTTCTTCACCCACCACAACACCCTCGACCTCGACCTGACCCTGCGCATCGCCCCCGAGCTGCACCTCAAGCGGCTGCTGGTGGGAGGCTTCGAGCGGGTCTTCGAGATCGGCAGGAACTTCCGCAACGAGGGGCTCTCTCCCCGGCACAACCCCGAGTTCACCATGCTGGAGGCCTACTGGGCCTACGCTCGCATGGACGACTGGATCGAGTCCACCGAAGAGCTGCTGGCCCAGCTCGTGGTGGGGCATGGCCGTCGCGACGAGGGGGACGCTGAGACGACCCTGCGACGCGAGGGTCGGCAGCTCGATTTCTCACGGCCCTTCGCCCGGGCGACCTACGCCGAGCTGCTCCAGGAACACGGGGGCGTGGATGTGTTCGACGAAGAATCCGTGCTCGCAGGGGCTCGACGCCAACGGCTGCCTGTCGAGGGGCGTAACCTCGACAAGATCATCGACGATTTGTTCGGTGAATGCGTCGAAGCCCATCTGCTGAACCCGACCTTCGTGACTGACTTTCCGCTTTCACTTTCGCCCCTCTCCAAGCAGCGCCCCGATGACGAGCGCCTGGCTGAGCGGTTCGAGCTGTACATCGACGGCATCGAGGTGGCCAACGCCTTCTCCGAGCTCAACGATCCCGAAGACCAGCTGCGACGCTTTGAAGCCCAGGTCGCCTCTCGCGATCCTGAGACGCCGGCGAAGGTCGACGAAGACTATGTCACCGCGCTCAGCTACGGCATGCCCCCTGCGGCGGGCATCGGTATCGGCATCGACCGTCTGGTGATGATGCTCACAGACTCCCAGACCATTCGCGATGTCATCTTGTTTCCGTTGCTGCGGCCCGTGCAGGCTGGCGAAGAGTCGGCAGCTGAGCCAGCCGCTTCGGCAGAAGAGGCTGGCCAGGCCTCTGACGTCTCCGACGGAGCCACCTAGCACCGATGTATCGGTTCTTCCTTGCTGGACGCTACACGCTGGCACGTCCGGTCAGCTATCTGGCCATGGTGTCCATCGGCCTGTCGGTGATGGCCCTGATCGTGGTGTTGTCGATCATGAACGGCTTTCTCCGCGAGACGGAGAACATCATTCGAGGGAGCACGGCCGACATCGTGGTCTTCCCCTTGCAGCGCGACGGGCCCAGCTCGCGGGCCGCCCTGGAGGGGCTTGTGCTGGGTACGGAGGGCGTGGCGGGAGTGACCTCGCGGCTCGTGCGCCCGGCCATCTTCAAGGTCCACGCCCACAACAACCCGCTGCTCTGGAACTCCATGGATGCCAGTCGCAGCCAGGTGCTGGTGCAGGGGCTCGACATCACCGCCGAGCTGGCCGCCTCACAGCTCTCTGCGTCGTTGGCGGGTGTCCGTCGAGCTTCGTTCCAGGTCGAAGATCCCGACGACCCCTTCTACATCGCTGAAGCAGACATCCGTGATCCCCGTCTGCGCAACGCGGACAACCCGGGGCTGCTGATGGGCGAGACCTCCATGGAGGTCTGGCGTCTGCAGCGGGGCGACGCCATCGACCTGGTGACCCTGCCCGACGGCATCGATCTGGATGGTGAGGCGATTCTGCCCACGGTGATGACCTTCATCGTGGCCGGGGCCTTCAACAGCGGCCACAGCAACGACGATGGCATCGTCTACATCGATGGCTCGGTAGCCCGGGTCTGGGCGGGTACCGAACACGAGCTGTCCGAGCTCTACGTCACAGCCACCGCAGACTGGCAACCCGTCGAGCGCCTGGGCCAGCTGCGGGACACCCTGGGCGTCAAGTTCACCGACGTGGGCGAACGCTGCCTCGTCGACACCTGGGAAGATCGCCACGGCACCTGGCTGGCGGCGGTGAAGAACGAGCGGCGCATCCTGCTGGTCATCCTGGGCTTCTTCCTGGTGCTGGTCTGCACCATCTCGTTCTCGGTGCTGACCATGTTGGTCCAGGAGAAGGTGCGGGACATCGGCATCCTGTCCGCCATGGGCATCACGGCCAGGGGCATCGGTTCGATCTTCGCCATGGTGGGGGTGACCATCTCGCTCGTGGGCGGGCTGGTGGGCCTGGGCTCAGGGGTCTGGCTGGCGACTCACATCAACGACGTGAAGGATTGGATCGAGGCGCAGTTCAACGTGCAGATCTTCGATCGCAACGTCTATGCCTTCAGCGAGATCCCCATCGATCTGGACATGACCGCGAACCTGTACATCACCGTGGCCACGGTGCTGGGCGCCGTGACCATCTGCATGATCCCCGCCTGGCGTGCTGCTCGTCTCGACCCGGTAGAGGCGCTGAGGCATGAGTGAGACGGCGATTCTCTCGGCCAATGGCCTGACCCGGCACTACCGCATGGGCGGCAAGCCCGTGCCCGTGCTCGAAGGTGCCTCGCTAGACCTCATGGCGGGCGAGAAGGTGGCCATCATGGGGCGCAGTGGCGCGGGCAAGAGCACCTTGCTCCATCTGCTGGGCCTGCTCGACCGACCAGACGCTGGATCGCTGAAGATCCGGGGCCAGGAGACCACCACCTTGTCTCGTCGGGCGCGAGCCCGGCTGCGCAACGACGAGGTGGGCTTCGTCTTCCAGTTCTATCATCTGATTCCCGAGCTCACGGCCCTCGACAACGCCCTGCTGCCTGCCATGATCGCCCACGGGCCCTTGGCCTGGTTGGGCGTGAAGCGCGAGCGCAAGGAGCGGGCCCGCGGTCTGTTCGTCGAGTTGGGGCTCGATGATCGGGCGGGTCACCGGCCAGCTCAGCTCTCGGGAGGCGAGCGCCAGCGGGTGGCCATCGCCCGGGCCCTGTGCAGCACGCCAGGGCTGCTGCTCTGCGACGAACCCACAGGCAATCTCGACGAGCACACCAGCGACGCCATCACCGAGCTGCTCTTCGAGCTGACCGACAAGTATGCCCAGACCCTGGTCATGGTCACCCACGACCGGGAGCTGGCCAGCAAGGCCGATCGCCTGCTGACCCTGCACGACGGCGGCCTGGTAGACGAGGGTGCGCAGGCACCCGCGCCCCGGGCCCAGGAGCTGAGCGCATGAAGCCGAACCAAGCCCTGCTGATCCTTGTTCTGGCCCTCGGTGCTGCCAGCTGCGCCGTCGATGAGGCGGTCAAGTTTCGGCACATCCCGCCGGGATACAGCGGCACCTTCGAGACCTGGTGGAATGACGTCCAGATCCGGGAGCGTGGTGACTACAGAGATGGGGTCCGCCATGGTCGGGTCACGGTCTACCACCCTGATGGGACGGTCGAGTCGTCCGGGACCTACGACAGCGGCGTGCCCGTGGGTGAAATGCGCTACTTCTCACAAGGGGGCGGGCTGCGCCTGGTCGAGATCGTCCACGACGGCGTGCTCGACGGGCCTCGAGAAGAGTACGACGTGAACGGCCGCCTGCGAGTCCTGGTGCCTTACATCAACGGGCGCCGGCAAGGGCTGGAACGTCGTTGGCACGGCAACGGGGTGGTCTCCACCGAGGGGTATTGGGCATCTGACTTGCCGTCCTCCCAGTGGCGCCATTGGGACCCGGCGGGGCGCCTGCTCAGCGTCGAGTCGTTCTGGATCGCCGAGGGCAAGGCGGTGGGCTATTTCGAGAGCACGATCGATCCCACGACCGGCGGCACCACGGCCCAGTCCATGAAGCGGCTGCAAGGGAGTCACTGGGTGGGCTGGAGGACGTTCTGGCACGACAACGGCGTGCAGTCCGGGTTGACCGAGTACGTCGATGGCCTGCGCGAAGGCCGGGACGTGAGCTGGGATCGCGGGGGGCGCAAGACCGTCGAGGGCACCCGGGTGGCCGACCTGCGCTCAGGCACCTGGCGCTTCTGGGACGAGGCTGGCCAGCTTCTCGATGAGCGGGCGTACCTGGGGGGCGAGCTGCTGGCGGAGTCCCTCGAGGGTGCCTTTGGCGGCTGAGCGCAGCTGACTCCCAGGCCCTGTCGCGCTCCGGCAAAGCAAGTGGTCGTGGCTCTTGCCTGGCCCTTGCAGACGCCTATCCTGTGGGGCTCAGATCGGTAGACGGCACCACCTGGAGAGCCGGCTGATCTTGATCCACCAGGGAGCCATAGGATGGCCGCCGAGCGCGAAGTCCTCGATGTCGATGTCCTTTTCGTAGGGGGTGGTCCTGCCGGCCTGGCCGGCGCCATGCACCTGCAACGCAAGATCGAGGAGCACAACACGGCGGCCCAGCAGAGCGGGGGCAAGGTGCTCGACGAGCCCTTCGTGGCCCTGGTCGAGAAGGGCGAGCCGGTGGGTGCCCACGCCATCAGCGGCGCGGTGATTGATCCCCGGGGGCTCGATGAGCTGCTGCCCGATTGGCGCGAACAGGACCCGCCCCTGGTTCCGGTGACCAGCGACGAGATGCGCTTGCTCACCAAGAGCGGCAGCTACGCCTTGCCCCACCCGCCGTGGATGAAGAATGACGGTTTCTGGACCGGCTCGCTCAACAGCCTGGTGCGTTGGTTGGCTGACAAGGCCGAAGAGGCGGAGGTGAACCTGTTCGGCGGCTTCCCGGCATCGCAGCTGATCATCGAAGACGACGTGGTCAAGGGCGTGATCACCAACGACAAGGGTGTGGCTGCGGACGGAACGGAGAAGTCCAACTTCGAGCCAGGGGTTGAGATTCGGGCCCAGGTCACCGTGCTCTGCGACGGCTCCCGGGGCCATCTCACCAAGCAGCTGTTGCGCCACTTCTCCATCGCAGGCGAGAACCCTCAGGTCTACGAGACCGGCGTCAAGGAGACCTGGGAAGTCCCCGGCGCCAGCGCCCAGGCGGGGCGGGTCATCCATACAGCGGGTTGGCCCCTGACTCGTGATCTCTTCGGCGGGGCGTTCATCTACTTTACCGGCGACGACCAGGTGACCCTGGGGCTCATCGTCGGGCTCGAGGCCGAAGACCCGACCCTCGACATCCACGAGGAGTTTCAGCGCTTCAAGACCCACCCCTACGTGCGCCAGCTGCTCGAGGGCGGCACCCGGGTGCACTACGGCGCGAAGACCTTGCCCGCGGGAGGCTGGTGGTCCATGCCCCGGCCCTGGGTGGATGGCTGCCTGCTCGCCGGCGATAGCCTGGGCACGCTCAATGCCGCCAGACTCAAGGGCATCCACGGGGCCATGAAGTCAGGCATGCTCGCAGCAGAGGCGGCCCTCGCTGCCCTGCTCGCCGAAGACGCCAGCGGCACGGTCTTGGCGGGCTACGAGACGGCGCTGAAAGAGTCCTGGCTGGGCAAGGAGCTCTACCGCTTCCGTAACTTCCACCAGGCCGTGGCTCATGGCATCGGGCTGGGCGCCGTGTTTCACATCGGCCTGCAGATGATCACCGGCGGCCGGGGCACGAGAGAGCGTTACCCCGTGGTGGCCGGGCACGAACGCATGGGCCGCAAGGGCTCGGGCAAGCGTCGTCACGCCGAGCCGTTCAAGCCAGACGGTCAGCTGACCTTCGACAAGCTGACCAACGTCTTCTTCTCGGGGACGAAGCACGAAGAAGATCAGCCCTGCCACTTGCAGCTGACGGTCGACGCCGAGCATTGCTCGACCACCTGTGCCGAAGAGTACGGCAACCCTTGCCAGTACTTCTGTCCCGCGTCGGTCTACGAGATGGTCGACGGCGAGGGCGAGGTCGCGGCGGGCAGCTCGGCACGGCAGGCCTTGCAGATCAACTTCAGCAACTGCGTTCACTGCAAGACCTGCGACATCATGGATCCGTACCAGGCCATCGAGTGGGTCACGCCCGAAGGCGGCGGACCGGCCTACACCAATCTCTGATCCTCTGGCCTGCACTGTTCAAGAAGAGTGCAGGACCCTGGCGAGGCGGGGCGATCACGCGCTCCTCCGCCAGCCAGGGGTCGGGCCAGGGTCAGAGGTCCCAGTAGGCCTTGCCGCTGAGTGAGTTGCCGCTGAGGTTGGCCCGCAGCTCACCGGTGATCGGATCGTAGGCATAGCCTTCCGTGCCGCTGGGTCCCACCGACATGTCGTTGACGATCTTGCCCAAGTTGTTCTTGGCGATGGGATTGTCGGGGAACTTCGTCATCAGGTAGGGCCCGAACTGGGTGCCCGATGTGCCGTCCTCTTTGGTCCCTGTAGAGAGCTGGGTGAGCAGGCTGTTCCAATCGACCTGCCCTGGGTAGATCTCGTTGTGCTGGATGCGATAGAGCGAGACCGCTTGGCGTACCGTGTTGAGGTTGGCCACGAGCGCCGCTTCTTTGGTCTCGATGGAGACGCCGCTGAACTGGGGGACGACCACCGCGGCCAGAATGCCGAGGATGACCACCACGATGAGCAGCTCCACCAGGGTGAAACCCCGTTGGCGTCGCTCCGTCGAGGGCTCGGGCGTCGTGGTGCGGGGAGCGGCGTGCCTGGGGGAGAGGTTCATGGGGCTCTGCGTGTCAGGGGAAGGCTGGGGTCGGAGCGCATGGGCCGCGCTCAACAGCGGGTGGCGGGAGGCGTGAGGCTTGTTCACGGGGCGGTCTCACCCTCGAGGGCTCCGTACCAACCGCTCTCGTTGAGAGACTGGCTGAGCAGCGACGCCGAGCGGGTCTGGCTGGGCCGGTAGTCGGGGGTCAGCACGACGGTGATGCTGGTGTAGGTGGCGGTTGTGGTGGTAGAGGTCAGGCTGTGACTGCCGGAGACGCTGAAGTCCACCGAGAGAGGTGTCTCCACATACTGGGAGCCAGGGATCGCGTCCTTGATGGCCAGCTTGTCAGCGGTGGAACTGGACAGCATGGGCTGGGCGGCCACGATCAGCTGGGCGTCGCCTCCAGCGGAGAAGACCAGGGTGTAGCCGGCTCCGGGGATCAGGGCGCCGCCCATGTTGCTCAGGTTGATGGTCACGTTGGTGCTGGGGATCTCCCAGGTCGATCCTGACGCTACCGCCACGGGAAGGGATGTCCCGGCGACGGTGACGCTGCCCAGGGCCGAGCCACGAGGAGCCGCCTCGCCCGGGCCGCGGGTCTCATACACGCTGATGGTGAGGTTCTGCGGGGTGCTGCCGGCGACCCATGCCAGTGGCACGGAGAGCGAGCCAAGGGAGGTGCTGGTGACCTCCTCGCTGCTGCTCGAGACGATCGTCGGCAGATCAGAATCCATGGCCGGCACGGTCATGCCCAGGGCCAGGTTGTTGCCGACAGACAGGGCCAGTGGCAGCAAGGGGTAGCTGGTGCTGCCGTGGTCGTACCAGAGGCCGCTCATGGCCGTAAGGGGGCCTTCGCGGTAACGGTCGTCGCTGGCGCCGGTGAAGACCAGGCTGGCCACGCCTTCGAAGAGGGTGTCCATGCTGCCATCAGTGCGGATCTTCACCACGTCACCGTTCTGCAGGTAGTACTCGGTGTAACCGCCTTCGTCGTTCAGCAGCTTCAGGTGCGAGGGCGACTCGATGTCCGCCCACCAGGCTTCGCGGATGTCCCGGGTCATCAGGCGCATCACGGTGTCTTCGTCGTCAGCCTGGTCAGAGGTGTCCTCGAGGTGCGCGACGGTGAGGGCGAAGGAGTACGTGGCGTGGGAGACCGCGGTCAGCAGGATCGCGCCCAGAACGCCGGCCACGAGGACCTCCGCCAAGGTGAAGCCGCGCTGGTTCCGTGCTGGGATCGTCGAGGTGCTGCCGGGGAGTGAAGATGGGGGTCTCATAGGTATGGCTCTGCTCTCGGGTCTGTCGGGTGGGGCTGTGAGGGCGAGATCGTCTTCGGCGGGGTGTGACTTGAGTGGTCAGGCAGCCGCTCGCGCAGAACTCCCTGTGCTCTCTGGCCGAGGTCAGGCCACAACGAAAAAGGCCCCGGCGCGGACAGGATCCGCGCCGGGGTCTTCATGGGAGAGTCAGGCGGCTGACTGCTGCGAGTGGAGGAGGGTGCCGCTCGAAACGGGGGGGGATCAGAGGTCGCTGAGCACGATGCCCGACGGGCCGGTGGCCGTGTTGTTGGCCTGGAACTGGCCGGTCGAGCTGGTGAAGAGCCAGCCACCGGTGTTGTCGATGGCCACGTCGTACTTCATGACGTTGCTGCCGCTGAACGGTTCGTTGGGCAGATCATTGCGGATGTAGGGACCGTAGGTGGTGCCGGAAGTCGCGCCGTCTACGCCGGTCGTGCCGGTGAGCTGAAGAACGAAATCGGTATCACCATCGGGGAAGGAGTCATCGTGCTGCACTTTGTACATCTCGATGGCTTGGCGCACCGTGGCGAGGTTGGAGGCCAAGGCGGCTTCCTTCGATTCGTTGGCGGCGCTGTTGAACTGCGGGATCACCACAGCGGCCAAGATGCCGAGGATGATGACCACGATGAGCAGCTCGACCAGGGTGAAGCCGGCCTGCTTGCGGTTTTGGGAAGACATACTGAAAGCTCCGTGAAGTGAGGACGGCTCGGGGTCGCCTCATGGAGACGATCGACCTGACGTCGTGAGAGCTGTTTCGTCCTTCCCCCCCAGTGACTTGACTGATTCGGTATCAAATCGGCTGCAGCCCATATCGATCGGGGGCGCCTGGCCCCTGGAGGCCTGTCTTCGGGTGTTTGGAGCCCCGTCCCCGGACCGGCGCCTGGCTGAGCGGAGGCTGAGCGGAGGCTGGGCCAGGGGCTGGAGCGGCGGGCCCTGCGAGTCTGGGGAGCCCGGGCCTGGTGCTGGCCTGGGTCAGGTCGCCGCCGGCCCAAGAGGGGGGGCGAATGGTGGACGGTAGGGGGGTCGAACCCCTGACCTTCTGGCTGCCAGCCAGACGCTCTACCAGCTGAGCTAACCGCCCACGAACCACCCGGAGAAACCCCGGGTCGTGGGGCGAGAATCTACGGCAAGGCGCGACCTTGGTGCAAAGGTTTTCTAACGGCGATCGGGGCTCGTTACCCTGTGGCCGCCCCAAGCCACCACGAGCCTCCTCCCAGCGGGCCTCCCGCCTGACGATGACCAGCGAGACCATGACCGGACACTACGACCACGCGGCCATCGAAGCGCGCTGGCAGGCCCAATGGGCTGACCAGCGAACTTTCGCAGCCAAGGACGACTTCTCCCTGCCGAAGTACTACGTCCTCGACATGTTTCCCTACCCCAGCGGCGCGGGCTTGCACGTGGGCCATCCGCTGAGCTACACAGCCACGGATATCGTGGCCAGGTTCCGGCGCCATCAGGGTGACAACGTCCTGCACCCCATGGGTTGGGACGCGTTCGGCCTGCCCGCCGAGCAGTACGCGCTCAAGACCGGCGTGCATCCTGCGAAGACAACCGCCGCGAACATTGACAACTTCCGCCGGCAGCTGAAGGCCCTGGGCTTCAGCTACGACTGGGATCGGGAGGTCAACACCACCGACCCGGGCTACTACCGCTGGACCCAATGGATCTTCTTGCAGCTGTTCGAGAAGGGGCTCGCCTACCAGGCGGAGATGCCGGTGAACTGGTGTCCTGCCATGGGCACGGTTCTGGCCAACGAAGAGGTGCTGGCCGACGGCACCAGCGAGGTGGGCGGCCACCCGGTGATCCGCCGACCCATGAAGCAGTGGATGCTCAAGATCACTGCCTACGCCGAGCGCCTGCTCGAAGGGCTCGACGATCTCGATTGGCCCGAGCACGTCAAGGAGATGCAGCGTCACTGGATCGGTCGCAGCGAGGGCGCTGAGGTCGACTTCAAGGTAGAGACGGTTGGGGGCAGGTCTCCTGGTGATGACGGGCCGGTGCTGCGCATCTTCACCACGCGGCCAGACACCATGTTTGGCGCCACCTACATGGTCATCGCGCCCGAGCACCCGCTGTTTGAAGAGCTGGTGGGCGCGGAGCAGGGCGACGCATGTCGGGCCTACCGCGATGCGGCGGCGCGCAAGTCCGACCTGGAGCGGGCCGAGCTGAGCAAGGAGAAGACCGGGGTGTTCACCGGTTCGTACGCCAAGAACCCGGCGAACGGCGAGCGCATCCCCATCTGGGTCGCCGACTACGTGCTGATCAGCTACGGCACCGGGGCGATCATGGCCGTGCCTGGCCAAGACGAGCGCGATTGGGAGTTCGCCGAGGCCTTTGATCTGCCCATCGTCCGTACGGTCCAGCCTCCAGAGGATTTCGAGGGCAAGGCCTACACGGGCGACGGGCCGGCGATCCATTCAGACTTTCTCGATGGTCTGGACATCCCGGCTGCTTCCGCCGCCATGTCGGATTGGCTCGAAGAGAAGGGGCTGGGGCGGCGTTCGATCCACTTCAAGCTGCGCGACTGGCTGTTCTCACGGCAGCGTTATTGGGGCGAGCCGTTCCCCCTCGTTCACCACGCTGATGGTCGGGTGACCAGCTTGCCTGTCGATGAGTTGCCCGTGGTGCTCCCCGAGGTCGAGCGCTACGAGCCCTCGGGCACGGGCGAATCGCCCCTGGCCAACGTGACCGAGTGGGTCGAGATGACCGACCCCGTCTCGGGTGAGGCGGTGCGCCGAGAGACCCACACCATGCCCCAGTGGGCGGGCTCCTGTTGGTACTACCTGCGCTACCTCGACCCGCACAACGATGTCGAAGCCTTCTCGTCCGAGAAGGAGCGCTACTGGATGCCGGTCGACCTCTATATCGGCGGGTCAGAGCACGCCGTGCTCCATCTGCTCTACGCCCGTTTCTGGCACAAGGTGCTCTTCGATCTGGGCGTGGTGAGCTGCCAGGAGCCGTTCCAGCGTCTGCTCAACCAGGGCATGATCCTGGGCGAAGACGGCGAGAAGATGTCCAAGAGCCGGGGCAATGTGGTCAACCCGGACGAGATGGTCGACCAGTTCGGGGCGGACGCCTTCCGGCTCTACGAGATGTTCATGGGCCCACTGACCCAGTCGAAGCCCTGGCAGACCAGCGGTCTGAACGGCACCCATCGCTTCCTGAAGCGCACCTGGCGGCTGTTCGTCGATCAGGAGGGTGGTGATCGGGTGTCCTCTGATGCGCCCAGCAGCGACGTCACCCGGGCCTTCCACGTCTGTCTCGACAAGGTGACTCGCGGCACGGACACGCTCTCGTTCAACACGGCCATCGCGGCCATGATGGAGCTGGTCAACGTGGTCACCAAGGAGGGCGTGGGCATGCCTCGGACCCTGGCGGCCGACTTCGCGGTCATGCTCGAGCCCTACGCGCCTCACCTGGCCGAAGAGCTGCACTCGCGCATCGGCGCCACCGAGACCCTGGCCTGGGTGTCCTGGCCAGAGGTGGACGCCCAGGCCCTGGCCACCGAGACCGTGCCGGTGCCCATTCAGGTCAACGGCAAGGTGCGCACGGTCTTGGATGTCCCCGAGGGCACGGATTCAGCAGGCCTGGAAGCCCTGGCCCGTGCCGACGGGGGCATCGCCGCCCTGCTGACCCTCGGCAATGTGGTCAAGGTGGTGGCCGTGCCTGGGCGCATCGTCAACTTCGTGGTCAAAGCTCGGTGACGTCAGCGCCATAGGTCTCCTACTCCGCGGGGGTCCGGGCCGCCCTGTTCTTGACCCCGGTGGGACGTGGCGCTCAGACAACGAGGCTTTGGCCTCGTGAACTCGCTCCAGACCCCCTGGGTCAAGAACAGGGCGGCCCTCGCACGTGGAGGGGCAGGAGACTCTGGCCTTCCTTGTCTTCGCTTTCGCGATACCGACGCTCTGTGCATTGCCTTGTGACGATGGGCTGCCACGGGGTGACCATGGGCTGCCGCGGGCGCGGAGCGGTCGGCGCCTACGGTGGTGGGGGGATGTGTACGGCGCCAGACTGACCCAGTGGGAACAGGCCGACGCCTAGAAGCGAGAGCGCCTAGGAGCCGGGTGCGATCTCAGCCCGCCAGAAACGACCCCCGGAAGGCCACAGTCGGCAGCCGTTCCACCGATGAGGGTGGGCCTGTTTTGACCAGGGGGGTCTGAAGCGAGTGTGGAGGCGAAGCCGACCCTGTTCGAGCGAAACGGCCCCCCTGGTCAAAACAGGCCCGCCCGGAGCACCAATAGGCGGCCGACCTGTAGCGCTGACCCCGGAATTGACCGAGCGCCCGCCGATCGAAGGCCTCGATCGGCGGGCGCTCGCGTGGTGCAGGCAGGCCGCTGGCCTGCCAGGCTGTGAGCCTCAGGCTCAGTCGATGTCCACGACCTGCGAGGTGGCCGCTGCGATGGCCGGGTCGGAGGTGTCGTCGCCGGTGGTGTTGAGCATGAAGACGCCCAAGGTGCCGATGGCACCGTTGCCGGCGCCAGCGATGTCCGGGCCGTCGCCGCCACTACCGTTCATCAGGCTGCGGTTGAGGACCACGCGGGTGGTGATGCCCGAGTTGTCGATGCCCTCGTGGCCATTGCGGTAGACCACGTTGTTGGTCACGTTGTTGTTGAGCGTGGGGCCGTCACCGACCACATCGACGCCGTCACCCAGGTTGTCGAAGGTGAAGTTGTCGAGCATGGCGTTGCCCGAGCCCTGCACGTGCAGGCCGTCCCGCCCGTTGTAGAACGTGTAGTTGCGGGCGATGAGGTGTCCGCCTGGCCCGTTGTTGGTCACCTCGACGCCGTGCCGGGCGTTGCTGCGGACGTTGTTGCCCACCACAGAGGCGGAGGCCGTGTCTTCGAGCAGGATGCCAGCGCGGGAGTTGTTGCTGACGAAGTTGCGCTGCACGTTGACGCCTGCGCCCAGGTTCACCTCGATGCCGTTGCGGCCATTCTGGTGCACCTGGTTGCCGAAGAGGGTCATGGTGCCGGCGCCAGGGTCGAGGACCATGATGCCGCTGCGGTTGTTGCTCATCACCGTGTTGCCCATGAGGGTCGACGGGTCGGGAGCGAGGAAGCCGCCGTTCAAGACGAGGATGCCGTCGCCACCATTATTGGTGATGGCATTGCCGTTCACCTTCAGCCGGTCGCCGCTGAGCAGCATGCCCGAGTCGGTGTTCAGCTCGAGGATGTTGCGCTCAAACGTGCCAGAGCCCAGCACGCCGTTCGAGCCGTACTCGATGCCAGAACCGGTGCAGTGGCGCACACGGCAGCCGCTGACATTGGCGCCATCGGCCAGGATCGAGATGCCCGTACCGAAGCAGGACACCACCGTCACGTTCATGATGGAGACATCGTCGCCGGTGACGGCAATACCGAAGTTGATGCTGTTGCGAATGGTGAAGCCCGAGACCTTGACCCGGTCGCCCGTGATGGTGAGGGCCGTGCCCGAGGCCTGGGGGTCGATCTCGGCGTTGGCCGTGGTCAGGGTGACATCGTCCGTGGCCAGGACCACGTTCTCGATGTAGCTGACGTCGGCCTGCTTCGCCACGGAGATGGTGTCGCCGGGTGCGGCCGCCGCAGCCGCCGCAGAAATGGTCGGGAAATCGCCGGGCACGGTGAGCGTGTCCGCCATGGCTGCTGGAGCCCCTAGGCTCAACAGGAGAATGGCGGGGGCGAGGATCTTGTTCGGGAAGGTCATCTTGGGCTCCATGGCTGTTGCCGATGGGTTGACTCGAGCACTCGTGCCGCAGGGGCACCTTCGGTGGACAGGATAGGGGACGAAAGCACCCCGTGGAACACGAATCTAAAGGGGAGCTTGGGCGCAGCGCCTCGGCTCGGCGAGAAGCTGCTGGCTGGAACGGAGAGAAAGGGGAGAGAGGTGTGGCCGGTCAGGGGACGGATGGCGCCCGCCGGGACCAACACCGGGTCCAGGAGACAATACGGCGCACAGTGGCCGACGTGACTCATTTGGAGGCCCTCTTCGCCAGAGAAGGCTCAACGGCCTGGGAGGGCCTTGCTGCGGGGACGGGGGCGAGCCGGGCCATACTGCTCCGGCCACCACTGGTCGTACTGGGCGTAGTTGGCCGACGCCGAGAGCACCAGGGAGGGGCTCTCGAGATGGGGGCGGGCCATGGCGCACAGGTCGGCCCGGCCAGCGGCCAGGATCGTGTTGCAGTGGCTGGCCCCCTGGATGGCCCCGACCGCCATGACCGGCACGGAAACCGCCGCCTTGACCCTCTCGGCGAAGGGCACCTGGTACATGCGACCGGTGACGGGCCGGCTCTCGGGGGTGTTGCCCCCGGTCGAGATATCGAGCAGGTCGCAGCCCAACTCGACCAGGGCCTTGGCGACCTCCACCGTGTCTTCGATGGTCATGCCCCGCCCCGGCTGCTCCTCCAACCAGTCGGTGGCTGACAGCCGCACCGCCAGGGGGCGCTCCTTCCAGACCGCCCGAACCGCCGCGAAGACCTCCAGTGGGAAGCGCATGCGGTTCTCAAGGCTGCCCCCGTACTCGTCTTCGCGATGATTGACGGCGGGGGACAGGAACGAGCTGAGCAGGTAGCCGTGGGCCATGTGCAGCTCGATCATGTCGAACCCGGCCTCGCTGGCCAGCTCTGCCGAGGCCACGAAGGCGGCCTTGACCCGGTCCATGTCGGCCCGATCCATGGCCTTGGGGGCCGGGGCGCCCGCTGTGAACGGTTCATTGCAGGGGCCGAGGGTGGGCCAGGCGCTGTCGTCAGTCAGCGGCGCGTCTCCGTCCCAGGGCAGCTCGCAGCTGGCCTTGCGCCCGGCGTGGGCCAGCTGGACGGCGATCTTCGCCGGGCTGTTGCCATGCACGAAGTCTGTGATGCGTCGCCAGGCCTGGGCCTGCTCGGTGGTCCAGAGCCCGGCGCAGCCGTGGCTGATGCGCCCTTCGGGTGAGACATCGGTCATCTCGCTGATGATCAGCCCTGCTCCCCCGGTGGCGCGGGCGCCCAGGTGCACCAGGTGCCAGTCGGAGACCAGGCCGTCGGTCGCGGAGTACTGGCACATGGGCGAGACCACGACCCGATTGGGCACGTCGAGGTTGCCTACCCTGATGGGCGCGAACAGGGGCACGGGCGCTCGGCCAGATTCGCCAGCGGCTGCGCTGTGGGCCGAGCCGTCGTTCTCCCGTGGCAGACGCTCGGGCCAGCTCTGGCCGCCCTTCGCTGTGTACTCGTCGCGGGCTTGATCCCACCACCATTCGCGCACCTGTCCTACGAGCTCGGGGTCGCGCAGGGCCAGGTTGTCCCAGGTGATCTGCTTGCTGCGGGTCAGCAGGTTGAAGCTGAACTGCAGGGGGTGCTGGTCGAAGTAGCGCTCGGTGTTCTCGAACCACTCCAGGCTGGTCTGGGCCGTCTTCTGCAGCTTGTAGCCGTCGAGCCAGCGCTCCTCCTCGTAGCGGGCCAGCACGGCGGGGACGTCGAGACCGGGGTGGCGTTTGAAGCTGTCCACCAGGGCGATGGCGTCCTCCATGGCCAGCTTCGTGCCTGAGCCGATGGAGAAGTGGGCGGTGTGGGAGGCGTCCCCCATGAGCACGATGTTCTCGTGGTGCCAGCGCCTGTTGCGCACGGTGGGGAAGGTGCGCCAGAACGAGTTGTTGGCCAGCAGCTTGTGTCCGCCCAGCTCGTCGGCGAAGAGCTTCTCGTAGTAGGCCACGGTGGTGGCGTCGTCAGCCTTGTCGAGGCCGGCCCGTTTCCAGGTCTCTTCGAGACACTCGACGATGAACGTGCCCAGGCCCGGCTGAAAGGGGTAGGCGTGAATACGGTGCAGGCCGTGCTCGTTCTCCTTGAAGAAGAAGGTGAACGCGTCCATGGGCATGTCCGTGCCCAGCCACGAGAACTTGCACTTGCGCCAATCGAGGGACGGCTCGAACGTCGCGGAGAACTGATCGCGGATGACGCTGTTGATGCCGTCGACTGCGAGGATCAGGTCGGCCTCGCCCACGTCTTCGACGCAGCTGATCTCCTGCTCGAAGCGCAGCTCGACGCCCAGGTCACGACAGCGATCCTGGAAGGTGACCAGCAGCTTCTGGCGACTCATGCCGCAGAAGCCGTGTCCCGTCGAGCGCACGCAGGTGCCACCGAAGTGCGTCTCGATGTCATCCCAGTAGATGAACTGCTCGGTGATGCGGTCGTAGGTGGGAGCGTCCGCTTCGCGGAAGTGACTCAACGTCTCGGCCGAGAAGACAACGCCCCAGCCGAAGGTCTCGGCCGGTTTGTTGCGCTCGTAGACGATCACGTCTGCGTCAGGGAAGGCCTGCTTGAGCAGGATGGCTGAGTAGAGGCCCGCGGGGCCGCCGCCGATGGAGACGATGCGCATGGGGGCATGATAGGGCCCTGATCTCGTTTTCCCACTCTGGGATCGGATGAGCTGGGGGCGTGCCAGAGATCACCTTCTTTGCGCTGTTCCGGTCGTCCCTGTTTTTGACGAGGGGGGCCGTTTCGCTCAGACAGGGTCGGCTGCGCCTCCACACTCGCTGCAGACCCCCCTCGTCAAAAACAGGGACGACCTCGCCTGTGGAGAGGCAGGAGACTCTGGCCTTCCTTGGGTTTGTTTCTTGCCAGGCCAACGCTCTGCGATCTGTTTTGCGATGAAGGCCCTCAGGGAGGGTCGCTGAGCTGCGAATCTGTGGCGCAGACTCTTACCGCAAGAAGAGGTAGTACATCTGGCCCTCGGAGGCGGTGCCGCCGGCGATCTGCTCTGCATCGGCTCCGCTGCCCAGGTAGATGTCGGCCCGGCCCGCGCTGCGGATGGCGCCGCCTGTGTCCTGGTCGAGCAAGAAGCGCTGGAAGGGACGGGTCGCTCCCCGAGGGCCGGTGGGCAGGTCGGTGTCCACGAAGACCAGGCCTCCCCGGGGGAACACGCTCTTGTCCGTGGCCAGGGTGCGTCCGGCGGTGACGGGTACGTTGAGGCTGCCGTGGGGAGTTCCGGTGATGGGCCGGAAGAACACGAAGGACGGGTTGCGACGGAGGGTGGAGACGACCTTGGCCAGGGGCGTGGCCGCCGCCCAGGCTCGCAGCGAGGGCAGGCCAGCTTCTGCGGCGGACACCGCCCCCGCCTCGACCAGGTGTTCTCGCAGGGACGCGTAGGTGTGGCCGTTCTTGCCCGCGTAGCCGAACCGGGCCAGGGTGCCGTCGCCCAGTCGCACCACCACCGATCCGTTCACATGGGCCAGATAAGCATCGAGGGGATCGGACAACCAGACCACCTCAAGCCCGCCGAGCATACCGCTGAGTTCGATGGTGCGGCGGTCGGGGTAGGGGCCCAGGCTGCCGTCCAGGCGTTGCTGCCCGAGAATAGACCCGTCGGGCGCCTTCACCAGATCGTCGGGCAGACCGTAGAGGGGCCAGGTGTGCTGGGCGTCCCGGTCCATGCGGCCGTCCACGATGGGGGTGCAGTAGCCGGTGAACAGCACGCCGCCCCCGCGCCCGTCCCAGCCCGCGCTGGCGAAGAGGTCGAAGTCTCGCTTGAGCCCCCGGGCGAAGGCCTCGGCAGTGGGACTGTCCAGGAGCAGAGTCTCGAACCGAGCCAGGGTCTCGGCGGCCAGGGCATGGCTGACGCCCTCCACAGGGAACGCCCCGGTGGTGCTGGGCCGGGTGAACCAGGCCCTCGAGTTGCGCAGGGCGGGCAGCAGCTGATCCCGTTCGTTCCATTGCCCGCTCATCTCGGGCCATTCATCGTGGGGGACCAGCAGCAGGGCCGGGGCGCCGTCGGGCAGGGGCCGGGTGTAGTCGGGGGGCAGGTCAGCGGACGGAGTCGACTTGCAGGAGACGAGCGCTGCCAGCAGCGCCCCCGTGAGCAGGGCTGAGGATCTGAGCATGGCTGCAACGTAGCAGCCGCGGTCGGCAGATTCCCTATTGCGCCCGCGCCGGTGGCTAGACTGTGCCCATGAGCCTCGCCACGATCACCAACCGCTTGTCCAAGGGTGTGGGCGCCTTGCAGTTTGCGCCGCCCGTGACTCACGTCTACAACCCGCTCGACTACGCCCGCGCCTGTCACAGCGAATACCTGCGCCGCTTTGGTCAGATGGGCATCGAAGCGCTGTTGCTGGGCATGAACCCCGGCCCCTTCGGCATGTCACAGACCGGCGTGCCCTTCGGGGAGGTGGCGGCGGTGCGAGACTGGATGGGCATCAGGGGCAAGGTGGGCCGGCCCAAGAACGAGCACCCCAAGCGACCCATCCAGGGCTTCGACTGTCCTCGCAGCGAAGTCTCGGGCCGGAGGGTGTGGAGTTGGGCCAAGGACCACTTCGGGACACCCGAGGCGTTCTTCCAGCGCTTCTTCGTCTGGAACTTCTGCCCCCTCGTGTTCTTGCAGGAGACCGGTCGCAACCACACGCCGGACAAGCTGCCGGCGGCCGAGCGAGAGGCGCTGTTCGCAGTCTGCGACAAGGCGTTGCAAGAGGTCGTGGCGCTGTTGAAGCCCGAGCGGGTCATCGGCATCGGTGCTTTCGCCGAAGCGCGGGCGCGGCTGGCCCTGGGGGATGCCGACGTGCAGTTCGGCAGGGTGCTGCACCCGAGTCCTGCCAGCCCGTTGGCCAACAAGGGCTGGGCCGAGGCCGCCGACCGACAGTTCGCCGAGATGGGCCTGCCTCTGCCCTGATCGGGAGGGGCGCACACCGCAGTGCGTGGCCGGGTCAGCAGCGGGGCGGCTGTCGGACACCGATGAGTGGTCAGCGGCCGCGCGGTACGCCGGGGCTACGGGCCAAGAGCAGGCCGTGACGGTCGAAGACCAGTTCGAGGTGCGTGGCGGCCTCGGTTGCCGCTGCAGTGGCTGGATCTGCATGGCTCTGGCCGGTGTCGGAGCCGGTCACACGTGCCGCGACGTCGGAGTTGGCCCCCTGGACCACGTTCACCACGATGAACTCATCGCCAACAACAACGCTCAACAGGACGGGGGTGTTCGTCGCCCAAGATTCGAGACGCCCCTGGCCAGCTGCCAGGTCTCGGGCCTGCTGTAGTCCTTGGCTGCGGCTGGGAGATGTGCGGCGCAGGGAAGAGCCACGCGGTGCGACGATGACGACTTCCGGTCCAGGAGTCTCCGCTGCGCCATCGTCCGCTGCAGGAGCCCCTTGGGGATCGCAGATCTCGTCCCCGTCGACATGATTCTCGTCGCAGTGCGCCGAGTGATCGTGGCTGCTGCTGCCGCTGTGGAAGTGGCAGCTTGAGCTCCCGCAGAAGACGAGCGCCATGGCCCCGCACAAGGTCAGGTGCCGAGAGGCACGGATCGCGAGAGCGCTGTTGCTGGAGGCCATGGTTCAGTTCTCGAACCGAGGAACGGAACGTCGAGAATACCACGGCGTCTCAGCTCACGAGCTGGGCCCGAAACGGGGCCCTGCCCGCCGATCTGATCTGCGGTGAGCAGGCTGTGCGTGAGGTGTCGCGGGGCGAGCAGGCCTCGAGAGTGTCGGCTCAGCGAGCGGGGGGCAAGACCTGGCACTGGCCCTGAATGGGCTGGGACGCCAGCCCCATTTCATCCTTCAGGGTGAACGACCATGTGGCCAGTCCGTCGAAGTGATCTTCGGGAAGGGGCATGACGTCGAACTGAATCTCGGTGTGCGCGGCGGTGAGTTCGATGTCGCGGACCTTGAGCCCTTGCAGCTGCAGGTCATGCAGGCGGCCGTCTGGCAGGCTGTCGCATTCGAGGCGCAGCTGCAGGGTCTGCCCTGCGAAGGCCAGGGTCGGGGGGGCGATGGCCCAGGCAGTCCAGGGCGTCGCGAGAGTCGCGGGGTTCGGGTCAACAGCGTCAACAGCGGGGTCAACAGCAGCGGGGAGACCCTCTGGTTCTGAAGAGGGGGTGCTCACGTCGACGACAGGTTCTGG
>Ga0209992_10001294_pt1 | contig 27147 bp, 28 predicted proteins | sample 2SBtaG_2_FD_182564 | JGI IMG/M metagenome (GOLD analysis project Ga0209992, IMG submission 182564) | Deep subsurface microbial communities from Kolumbo volcano to uncover new lineages of life (NeLLi) - 2SBTROV12_ACTIVE470 metaG (SPAdes)... | ecosystem: Environmental > Aquatic > Marine >... | reverse complement strand
TTCAATAGTTTATAAAATTCAGTACGATTACGCCCGGCAATTTTAGCTGCATTAGCCACATGGCCATGTGTGATACGTAATACACTCAATAAATAACCTCGTTCGAACGCCTGTTTCGATTCCTTAAGTGTCTGCATGTGAACCGGATCATCATGCACTGCCGTTTTAACCAGACTTAAAGGTATATTTTTGTTTTTTGATAACGTAGCACACAAATCAATCACATTAATCAATTGGCGAACATTCCCAGGCCAGGGCATGGAAACGAGGTATTTTATTGCATCCGGTGAAAATTTCTTTTTATTTTGATGATGTTTTTTGGAGAACTCCGTCAAAAAATGCTCTGCCAATACTGAAATATCATCTTGCCGTTGAGCAAGGTTAGGAATGTCTAATGGGACGACCTTTAAACGATAATAAAGATCTTCTCTAAATTCGCCATTTTTTACAGCGTCTTCCAGATTTTTATGTGTTGCAGAAATTAACCTGACATCAATAGGATAAGTCTTTGTTGAACCTACCGGTCGTACTTCGAAATCCTGTAAAACCCGTAACAACTTAACCTGTAACGCAAGTGGCATATCGCCGACTTCATCAAGAAAGATGGTGCCTCCATTTGCAGCTTGAAACAGTCCTTCATGTTTAACATTAGCACCAGTAAAAGCCCCTTTTTCATGACCAAACAATTCTGATTCAAGCAATTGCTCCGGGATAGCACCACAATTTATCGCAATAAAGCGACGACCAGATCTTGAGCTTGCCTCATGAATCGCTTTAGCAATAACTTCTTTGCCTGAGCCAGTAGAACCTGAAATAAAAACCGAGACATCATTATCGGCAACCAGGCTTGCCATATCGATAATGTCCGACATTTCCTTGCTCTTATAAATAATGTTATTTGCAAATCCGTTTAATGCTGTTTTATCTCTTAAATTTGGGCTGACTTTTTTGACCGTTTCAAGAAGCTCATTCTGATTGACTGGCTTTGTTAAAAATGCCGATGTTCCCAGGTGCATAGCTTTGATGGCATCAGGGATTTGAGCCTGTCCACTTAACATAATAACCGGGAGTAAGGGATTATCATTATGTAACTCGGTTAATAATGTCATACCGTCCATACCGTCCATGTAAAGATCAGTAATAACCAGATCAGGCGCATAGATACCGACCTGACCTAATGCCTCCAAACCTGACGTAGCCCTTTTGACATCGTATTTTTCTTTAGTCAGCCAGTTTTCAAGCAAATTAAGGACATCATCCTCATCATCAACAATCAATACCTTCACTTTTAATTCTGAATTTTTAGTTATCATAGATAATTCACTTCCTTAATATTGCCCTGACTCATACATAGTAAGGCTAAAATAGAATATAAACGACTATAGACGCACTATGAATATAAGATAAATAACAGTAGTTTATATAAAATTGTCACTCAACTGTGACAGATTTTGCAAGATTACGAGGCTGATCTATATCTGCACCTTTAATAACAGCAACATAGTAAGCTAATAACTGCAAAGGTATTGTATAAAGAATAGGCGCCATAAAGTCATAAATAGTATTGATTTTAATAACATAGACGCCTTCCGTAGATTCAACTTCACTCGTTTTATCAGCAAATAAGTAAAGTTTTCCACCTCGCGCCTGCACTTCATGTAAATTTGATTTCAATTTTTCCAATAAATTGTTGTTAGGCGCAACAGCAACAACAGGCATGTCATCATCAACCAGTGCCAGTGGACCATGTTTCAGTTCTCCCGCGGCATAGGCTTCAGCATGAATATAGGATATTTCCTTTAACTTTAGTGCACCTTCCATAGCGACAGGCAAAAAACTGCCGCGACCAAGAAATAACGCATGGTGTTTATCTGCGAAATCTTTTGCCATTGTTGCAATATCATCCTTGTATTGAAGCAATTGATTCACTCGCCCAGGCAAACTTTCAAGTTGCTTAACAAATGTTGCTTCCTGCTCATTTGAAAGACCATTGTGTTTAGCTATGGCAATAACAAGTAAAAACAAACCGACAAGTTGTGTTGTAAATGCCTTGGTAGACGCAACACCTATTTCAGGTCCTGCATGCGTTAAAAATACAAGTTCAGCTTCTCTGGTTAATGAACTCTCAGCAACATTACAAATAGCCAATGTACTTAAATACTTCGACTTTTTTGCTAACTGTAATGCCGCAAGTGTATCCGCTGTTTCGCCTGATTGAGATATCGATACAAACAACGTGTTGTCAACAACCACCGATTTTCTATATCGGTATTCACTTGCTATTTCAACCTGACAAGGTATTTGGGCAATTTCTTCCATCCAGCAAGCGGCAATCAAACCGGCATGATAACTGGTACCACACGCGGCAATTTTAACTGCTTTCACCTGTTGAAATATTGATTCCGCATTTTGACCAAATTCGTTGGTAACAACCTGACCATCTTCTATACGATTTTCCAATGACTCAGCAATCGCATTTGGTTGGGAAAATATTTCTTTCAACATATAGTGTCGATAACCAGACTTATCAGCAACATCAGCACTTAATTCTGAAACATTAACAGTTCGTTCAACAACGTTCTGATTCGAGTCATATATAATCAACTCATCACGTTTAATATCGGCAACATCACCGTCTTCCAAAAAGATAAACCGCTGAGTTACAGGTAATAGTGCAAATACATCTGAAGCAATAAAGTATTCCCCTATTCCAACCCCAATTACTAATGGACTTCCTTTTCTTGCAGCAATTAATCTTTCTGGATCAGCATTATTTATAACACCAAGTGCATAAGCACCTTCCAGTTGTTTTATTGTAGTAAATACGGCTTGCAGGAGATCGGAGTTATCCTGCAATGCTTCATAGACAGCATTAACCACGACTTCAGTGTCTGTATCGGAACTGAACTCAAAGCCAGATGACATTTGCTGTTGACGAAGCTGCTCGTGATTTTCAATGATTCCATTATGTACAAGAGCAACCTGATCGCGACATATATGCGGATGTGCATTATTGATATTAGGCTTGCCGTGTGTCGCCCATCGAGTATGCGCGATACCCGTACCGCCTATTAATGGTGAAGCTTGATGTTCTTGCTTAAGTTCATTTACCTTTCCTTGTACACGAATTCTTTCTATTGCCTTTTCATGACTAATCACAGCTAGTCCTGCGGAATCATAACCCCGATATTCAAGCCGCTTTAGCCCTTCCAGCAAAACAGGAGAAACATCACGTTGGGCAACTGCACCTACAATTCCACACATAATAATTATTTTTTATCTATATAAGTATCGTGACTCATGAAACGTTTTGTTTCATCCAGAATAAATTCATTTGCTTCAATTTTCGCATGCATCTGTTGATTAGGTGATAAATTACCTGAGGCAGCTATCGCTGTAATTTGTCGTTCGGCTTTTTTATTTCCTTGCTGAGATGCTGCAAAATACCATTTATACGCTTGATAATTATCTTTTTTAACACCTCGTCCAAAATTAATCATATCGCCATAATTTCTTTGGGCATCAGCATGTCCGGCCTTGGCAGCGCGTTCATACCACTTGAGCGTTTGTTTATAGTCTCTTGTAACACCTAAACCTAAATAATAAACAATACCAAGATAATTCTGTGCATCTGTATCGCCATTTTCAGCTAATGGTAACCATAAGTTAATTGCAGTTTCATAATCACCATTATCAAATGCTTTTTTTGGATCAGTCTCTTTAGCACATGCAGAAATCTGAAGGCATGTGAATATAAAAAGTATATTTAAGAATTTATTTATCATTGATTTTAAAAAAGGCTTTTTAATAGTGGTCGGGGCGAGAGGATTTGAACCTCCGACCCCCTGCACCCCATGCAGGTGCGCTACCAAGCTGCGCTACGCCCCGTTTAATATATTTTCGTAATAACTTGGGAATATAACTAAAGATAGGAGTTTCAGCCACTACTTAAATCCAATAGCGGAAACGACAAAAACAGAATGAAAAAAATTGCGAGTGCGCCGAATTAACGTCTTAAAATATCCAGAACGTCTTCAAGCTCATTTCTTAACTGTTTAATAATCTGTTGGCTCTGGTTCGAGTCATCTTTAGCTTCATCACCAGAAAGACGTAATCGAGCGCCACCAATGGTGAAGCCTTGCTCATAAAGTAAGCTTCTGATTTGTCTGATAAGAAGGACATCATGACGTTGATAATATCGACGATTGCCACGACGTTTAAGTGGTTTAAGTTGTGGAAATTCCTGTTCCCAATAACGTAATACGTGCGGTTTTACAGCGCAAAGATCACTGACCTCACCTATTGTAAAATACCGTTTACCCGGTATCGCCGGTAATTCACTATTGTTCGACGCTTCCAGCATATGCCTCTACCCGTGCCTTTAATTTTTGGCCTGGACGAAATGTCACTACGCGACGAGCGCTAATAGGAATTTCTTCACCCGTTTTAGGGTTTCGTCCAGGACGTTGATTTTTATCTCTCAAATCAAAATTCCCAAAACCGGAAAGTTTGACCTGATTTCCCGTTTCTAATGCGGAACGAATTTCTTCAAAAAACATCTCTACGATTTCCTTGGCCTCACGTTTGTTTAAGCCAAGTTCTTCGTATAGTTTTTCCGCCATTTCAGCCTTAGTCAGTGCCGCCATATTATTCTCTCAGTTTTGCACCGAATTTATTATATAGACCATCTATTATGTTCCCCATGATGGTTTCAACCTCTTCATCCGTAAGAGTGCTAGAAGTTACTTGAAAGGTCAAGCCTAAAGTAAGACTTTTTTTGCCTTTTTCAATGCCTTCGCCCTGGTATACGTCAAATAACTCTAGCTTAGATAGCGCCTTAGGAGCATCCTTTTCTACATTAGACAACACTTCTGCTAGAGGTATAACTTCATCAATTAGTAATGAAATATCCCGTTTAATTGACGGGAATCTGGATATCGGCTGAAACTTGATCGCTTCTTTTTTATTTAGATCTTTTAAATTAAAATCAAATAGATAGATACTATTATTCAATCCAAGTTTTGAACTTATTTTAGGATGTAACTGACCATAACAACCTATTTCTTCGCCATCGATTAATACGTCCACTGCTTGTCCGGGATGCAGCATGTCTAGTTTACTTTGCATAAACTTAACTCTTCCAGACTCAGCTATGGAGCGAAGAATTGCTTCAACATCACATTTCAAATCATAGAAATCAGATGAGGTACCTATGTTATCCCATTGTTTTTCATTTATATTTCCATGTATTAAGCCACCAATATGATAATCTTGTTTAAGGTTCTCAGAACCTTTAAAAACCAGACCTGTTTCAAAAATTCTAACTCTTTCTCGTTGGCGTTTAATATTGTATTGCAATGAATTAAGTAAACCAGGTACAAGACTGCTACGCATTTCTGATAATTCAGGCGCAATGGGATTAGCCAAAATTAAGGTTTTATCCTTGTTATTCAATAACTTATTTATATCTGGGTCAATAAAACTATAAGTGATGACTTCCTGATAATCTCGGTTAATCAAAATCTCTTTCATTTGCTTAACGGATAAATACGTACTGTTAAGACTTCGCATCTTTAAATGACTAAGCGGTGTAGCCGCTGAAATTGCATCATAACTATAGATCCGAGCTAATTCTTCAATCAGATCAACTTCGAGTTTAATATCGAAACGGTGTGAGGGAGGCACTATAGTCCATTGATTATCCTTATATTTACATTCCATTCCTAATCTAACAAAGGTATCTGTAACAAATTGCTCATCTAAAGCTATGCCCAATACGCGACTAATTTGTGATTTTCTAAGTATTACCTGAGTGTTTTTTGGTACATCCTTTTTGCTGGCTGCTTCAATAACAGGCCCTGCTTGCCCACCACATAACTGAATAATCAATTCACTCGCACGATTAATGGCACTTTTTTGAAGTTGTGGGTCAACACCGCGCTCAAAACGATGGGATGATTCAGTATGCAAACCGTATTGGCGAGCTTCTCCTATAATGACCTCCGGCGCGAAAAAAGCACTTTCCAGAAATATATTTTTAGAATCAGTAGTTACCGCACTATCAAAACCACCCATTAAACCCGCCATTGCCAATGGCGCAGAATCATCTGCAATCAGAAGTGTCTCAGGCTTGAGCTGATGTTCTGACTCATCGAGAAGTTTCAGTTTTTCATCCTTTTTTGTATATCGAACTTCAATATCGCCCTTCAAGTAATCATTATCAAACGCATGCATCGGCTGACCCAATTCAAGCATGACAAAATTAGTGATATCGACAACAATATTGATACTGCGAATTCCTGAACGACGTAATTTTTCAGATAACCAAAGTGGCGATTTAACGTTAGCATCCACATTCTCAATCACTCTACCAATATAATGTGGGCAATCTGCTTTAGCTGATAATTTAACCTTACGACTAACTTTAGAGGTAACTTCTACAGGGTTAATTTTTAATTCGGCTAGTTCAATATTATTAAATACAGCGACTTCACGTGCGATTCCTAGAATACTGAGACAATCACCACGATTCGGAGTCAACGATAATTCGATAATAGTGTCATCAATATCGATTATTTCTTCTAAAGGCTTACCTATAGCCTCATTTGCAGATAATTCAATAATTCCATCACTGTCTTCACTCTGGCCAACTTCACCTAGACCAATCTCAACAGCAGAACAGAGCATTCCATAAGAAGTCACACCTTTTAGTGCAACAGCTTCTAATTTTGGTTTATCCGCCAACGTAGCGCCGACTTTGGCCAAGATAGTGCGTAATCCTTCTCGGACGTTAGCAGCACCACAAACAATGGTTAATAATTCTTTTTCACCACAGTCCACTTCACAAATATGTAATTTATCTGCATCAGGATGCTTCACTACAGACTTTACTTCAGCTACGACCAAACCATTAAATTGCGGACAAGCTGGACTATCGCCATCAACCTCAAGACCCGCCATAGTCAATTGATGCATTAATGTTTCAGAATCTATTGCCGGGTTAACAAGCTCTCGCAACCATTTTTCACTGAATTTCATTATCTATATCCTTACTCAGTGAAATTGCTCTAGGAAACGTAAATCATTGTCGAAAAATAGTCTTAAATCATCAACACCGTAGTAAAGCATCGCTAAACGCTCTACCCCCATGCCAAAAGCCAGGCCGGTATATTTCTCTGGATCGAGTCCTACATTTTTTAAAACGTTAGGATGTACCATGCCACAACCTAAAACCTCTAACCAACCGCGATCACCCATAATGTCAACTTCTGCAGAAGGTTCAGTGAAAGGAAAATATGAAGGACGAAAACGTATTTCTAATTCTTTTTCAAAGAAAATTTCCAGAAAATCAATTAATAATCCTTTTAACTCTGCAAAGGTTACCGTTTCATCAACAATAAGCCCTTCAACTTGATGAAACATCGGTGTGTGTGTCATATCTGAATCACAACGATAAACTCGACCCGGCGCTATAAAACGAAATGGCGGTTTATCATTTTGCATCACTCTAATCTGGACCGATGAAGTATGCGTTCTTAATAGCCGTCCATCAGGAAAATAAAACGTATCGTGCATCGCGCGCGCAGGATGATGCTCCGGAATGTTTAGCGCTTCAAAATTATGGTAATCGTCTTCTACTTCAGGCCCTTCAACAACATCAAAACCAACTTGTTGAAAAAGTGATTCAATACGCTGCAAGGTTAATGTGATGGGATGTAAACCAGCGCGTTTGCCGCCTCTACCGGGCAAAGTGATGTCCAGACGCCCTTGCTTGATTTGTTCATTCAATAGCTCATCTTCAAGTGAAGTTCTTCGAGATTCTATTGCTTCTTGAACAGCAACCTTGGCAAGGTTAATCACTTGACCTGCCTGCGGACGTTCTTCAGCAGGCAATTTGCCCAATAATTTTAATTGTTGTGTGAGCAGGCCTTTTTTACCAAGATAATTGACCCTAATCTGATCCAGAAGATTTAGATCATTAGCAGCTTCGATTTCTGCTATCGCCTGAGTTTGTAGTTTCTCGGTATCGTTCATGTTTATTATTGTAACCGCTTTGGACTATTAAGACTCTATATGCATAGTGCTTGAGTCACCACGTCGCTTCGGACTCCTCGGTCTCTGTTACAGACTCGACTCTATACCATATGTATATTTCGTACATGGGAGAGAGAGTCACCACGTCGCTTCGGACTCCTCGGCTCTAGCTTCCTGCTTCGCCCTACCTCCTGCATCCATGCAGTCGTGTCCTCTCGCGACATTGCCTACATGGATGTAGGTACTCAGGATTCGCATAAAGCGCCTACTGTTGGTGCTTCGAGCAAAAATCCTGAGAAGCCATCCTGTACATACATCGTTTGTGTGCTCCTGCACAAACGACATACTTTACATCCATGGCCATCGTCGCTCCTGCGCATCCATGCGCCCGCGACATACAGGCCATCCATGGCCATAAAAAAAGGGAAAGGTTTTAAAGCCTTTCCCCGTTTCAATCTATTGTATTAAAGATTTAAGCGAGGCTGGCTTTAGCCTGTTCTGCCAAGGCTCCAAAAGCCGCTTTATCAAATACAGCAAGGTCAGCCAATACTTTACGATCAACCTCTATAGAAGCCTTGCTCAAACCATTAATGAAACGGCTATAGGAAAGACCATTGTTTCGTGCTTCTGCATTAATTCTGGCAATCCATAACGCACGGAATTGTCTTTTACGTTGACGTCGATCACGATAAGCATACTGGCCTGCTTTGGTTACAGCTTGTACAGCGACACGAAATACGTTCTTGCGTCGACCACTATAGCCTTTAGCCTGATCAATAACTTTTTTATGTTTGGCGTGTGCGGTAACACCACGTTTTACTCTGGGCATTGCTTCAATTCCTCTCTATAAATACGGAACCATTCGGGCTATTGCCTTCTGGTCACTGTCATGAACAGTCAGCATTGCACGTAACTGACGTTTACGCTTGGTGCTTTTTTTAGTCAGGATATGACTACGGTGCGACTGACCACGTTTAAATTTTCCCGAAGCAGTGCGTGAAAAACGCTTTGCAGCACCACTGTTTGATTTCATTTTGGGCATTCTATGAACTCCACTATTATCTATATCTGTAATATGAAAAGTTTAAATAAATAATTACTCCATCACTTTTCACGTTTAACTTTTAACGTTTTACTTCTTAGCCGCCATCACCATTACCATTTGTCGACCTTCCATTTTAGGAAACTGCTCTACTATTCCATACTCATCAAGATCCGCTTCTATACGTTTTAACATCTTGCTACCAAGTTCCTGATGAGCCATTTCGCGACCACGAAAACGAAGCGTAATTTTAACCTTGTCTCCGTTGGTCAGAAATTTAATCAAATTCCTTAACTTAATCTGGTAATCACCATCATCTGTACCAGGTCTAAACTTAATTTCCTTAACATGAATCTGCTTCTGTTTCTTTTTCGCCGCATGCTTTTTCTTATTTTGCTCGAAAACAAATTTACCATGATCCATAACTCGGCATACGGGTGGTTCCGAGTTAGGAACAATTTCGACCAAATCTAATTCAGATTCCTCAGCGAGTTGTTGAGCTTCATTAATTGTAACGACACCAACTTGTTCGCCCTCTGCATTTATTAACCTCACCTCCGGCGAAGTTATAGCTTCATTAAGGCGTGTCTTCTTGTCTGCGCTGATAAATTAATCCTCCAAATTAGTACGGCCGAGGCACGCGATATCCTTATTTAGACGTTGAATCAGACTATCTAGAGACATTCCTCCTAAATCTTCACCATCTCGCGTGCGTACAGCCACAGTATTTTCGCTTTGTTCGCGCTCCCCTAAAATAATTTGAAAAGGAACGCGTTGCATTGCGTGGTCGCGGATTTTAAGCCCGATCGTTTCATTTCTCAAGTCCACTTCGGCCCTAAAGTCCTGGTTTTTCAAGATTTCTGCTATTTTTTTCGCATACTCACTTTGTTTCTCAGTAATTGAGATAACAACAACCTGAATTGGTGCCAACCAAAGCGGAAAAGCACCGGCATAATTCTCGATTAAAATGCCAATAAAACGCTCCATTGAACCAACAATGGCACGATGAAGCATCACCGGAACTTGTTTCGAACTGTCTTCGCTGACATAACTGGCATCAAGACGCCCAGGCATAGAGAAATCGACCTGAATCGTGCCACATTGCCACACTCGACCTATACAATCCTTTAATGAAAATTCTATCTTTGGCCCATAAAAAGCCCCTTCGCCAGGCTGTAATTCCCAGTCTATCTCTTTGTTATCTAAGGCTAATTCCAGTGCTTTCTCAGCTTTATCCCAGACTTCATCACTGCCTACGCGTTTTTCTGGACGCGTCGAAAGTTTAATAATGACATCATCAAAACCAAAATCACGATAAACCTCAAACAACATATCAATAAATTTTGAAACCTCATCCTGAACCTGATTTTCAGTACAAAAAATATGCGCGTCATCCTGAGTAAAATTACGTGCACGCATTAGGCCATGCAAGGTGCCCGAAGCTTCATTTCGATGACAAGAACCAAATTCAGCCAATCTCAAAGGCAAATCCCGATAACTTTTTAAACCTTGGTTAAAAATCTGAACGTGACAGGGACAATTCATCGGCTTAATAGCATATTCACGGTTTTCAGAGCTGGTGGTAAACATATCCTCTCTAAATTTGTCCCAATGTCCGGAACGCTCCCACAAACTGCGGTCGACAAGTTCCGGTGTATTAATTTCCTGATAGTCATGCATCCGCATCTTCGAACTAATATATTGCTCAAGTACCTTATAAATTGCCCAGCCCTTCGGATGCCAAAACACCATACCGGGCGCTTCCTCCTGAAAATGGAATAAGTCCAGTTTCTTGGCCAACTTTCTATGATCACGCTTCTCAGCTTCTTGCAGGCGGTTTAAATACGCTTTGAGAGACTTTTTGTTCGGCCAGGCAGTGCCATAAATGCGCTGTAGCATTTCATTATTCGAATCTCCCCGCCAATAGGCACCAGCTAATTTCATCAATTTGAACGATTTAATCTTCCCTGTACTCGGTACATGTGGCCCACGACACAAATCGGTAAATTCACCTTGGGAGTAGAGTGAGAGATCTTCATTTTGTGGGATCGACTCAATAATTTGTGCTTTGTATTCTTCGCCCATATCACGGAAGAATTGTGTCGCTTCATCTCTACTTTTTACTGTGCGTGTCACTTCAAAATCTGCTTTAACCAATTCCTTCATCTTTTTTTCAATTTGCAGCAAATCATCTGGTGTAAAACCCGGTTCATAAGCATAGTCATAGAAAAAACCATCTTCAATAACAGGGCCAATCGTCACTTGCGCTTCGGGATAAAGTTCTTTAACCGCTTGCGCCATGAGATGCGCACATGAGTGGCGAATTATCTCCAGACCTTCTGGATCACGATCGGTAATAATCCTTAAATTACTATTATTTTCAATAAGATGTGACGCATCAACAAGCTTGTCATCAAGCATTCCACCGAGAGTAGCTTTGGCTAATCCAGGGCCGATATCTTCAGAGACCTGCATAACAGTCACTGCTTGTTCAAATTCGCGCTGACTATTGTCAGGTAATGTAATCGTTGGCATATCTGCACCTTTTATTTTCAGTGGTGACCCCCACAACAGGTCACGTGTTAAAGGATAATTAACAAAAATAGGCATCACAAAATTTGATGCCTATTATGTATTTGGTAGGCACGATGTGACTCGAACACACGACCTCTACCATGTCAAGGTAGCGCTCTAACCAGCTGAGCTACGCGCCTATATAATGCAAGCGAGGCATTATACGAGGCGGATTTCATCCGTCAAATTTCTTTTTAGATCATTACTTTATCAATAAGATACCGTATCAAATAAATTCGTTTTTACGTCTAAAATTGCCACAATCAGCAACTGAAAAATGACCTTTTTTATTTTGACCTAAATTATGACCCATAATATGGCCCAAATGAATTATCTTTTTAAATTTAAAAAAAATTATAATGTTGAGCACAACCTCAAAAGTGACTTTCTGAAAAGGATATTTAAACCCCTATTCCGGCGGGAATTTTAGTCACTATACTTTGTCATACCAACACATCATGAATTACAATGATGTTTTATACCAATCCTAACTTTAAAAGTGATGTCGTTATCAGGGGCAGGTAAAAATATATCTTGTTATCGCCCAAGGAACATTAAAATGAACTATTTTGGAAAAATTATAGTATTTATTTTTATTATTTTAATCCCTGCCTTAGCTTTATGTGAGGATAAAAAAATCAATTCAGATAATAACTATACTGAAGCAAAAAAACAGGAAATAAAGATAACCGAAAAGGAAGAAGTTGAGGCTCAAATAAAGCGTATTGAAGAAAAACTCAGGAGTGAACCCAAAGTTGAAGGGTGGATTTTGGTAGGTGATGCCAATATGCATTTGAAAAAATATGATGCCGCTGCAAAAGCTTATAAAGAAGCATACATATTAAGTGGATATTCACGTGAAACACGTAATAAATTAAAAAACGCACTGTATTACGTCCAGTCAGGAAAAGAAGAGGTTGAATAACCTTCTGAGATTAACCTTACGTTTAACTACGTCGTATCTATAAATAAAAAAAGACGCAATTAATCATCCTTGTTTTATAAAGTTATGAACAGCACGAATCACCTTTTTGTATCGGTGGGCATTTAACATCACCATATGAGCAGAAAACACAACAATCTCCTTGATTTGGTTTAAGCAGTGCTTTGCAACTCTTGCAATCATAGAAAAATTGACATGAATTAGTAGGCATGGTTTCTTTTTCTTTATACCCGCATTCTGGACAAGTGATTGTAGATTCTAGGATCAATTTATCAGTCAAATTAAATACAATTATTAGTCACACTTATTAACTTGCCGAATAATTCATCAAACGAATGCGGACATGTATACCAAAACTCTGAATATAATTTACACAAACCGCATGGAGACTGTCCCAAGATCCTGATAACGTACCATGATATTGTCTCCTGCTTCGACAGTTACTGCAGCGGTGATACCACCAGTCATGATGAATGTTCCAGCGGGAATATCTTCACCACGTTCCACTAACATATTTGCCAACATAGCAATACTGGAAGCAGGATGTCCAATGACTGCCGCACCGGCACCGACTTCAACAACCTGACCATTTTTTTCCATGACAACACCAGTAGAACGCATATTGATGTCATCAGGGGAACATATTTTCCCACCCGTGACATAACCTGCGGATGAGGTGTTATCTGCAATGACACTTTTAAGATCAAAACGAAAATTTTCATAACGTGAATCTATGATCTCAACCGCAGGCAAAACAAAATCAATCGCTGCCATCACTGAACCAATATGACATCCTGGCCCCTTTAATGGTGCCTTGGTAACCACAGCAATTTCAGCTTCAACCTTTGGATGAATGAATTTTGAGATATCAATCTCGGCACCGTCAGGATAACTACCGTAATCGGTGATGAAACCGCTGATAGGTGTTTCTACACCCATTTGCTTCATCTTGGCGAACGAAGTTAGCCCCATCTTGAGACCCGCCACCTTATTACCTCGATTTAATTTTCTCTGGCGGATAGTTTTTTGTATTGAATAGGCATCATCCCAATCCATATCAGGATATTCATCGGTAATCTTGACCACAGGGCTGCAATTAAGCTCTGCATTCTCCAGATATTCCGCCAGCTTATTTATGGTGTTTTCATCCAGTGTCATGCAGATGCTCCCGCTGCCTCACGTGACATGTTCAATGCCACATCTTCAATCATATCTTCCTGCCCACCTACTGTTTTACGCTTACCCATTTCCAATAAAATATCACTGGAACGTACACCGTATTTATCCCCCGCACGTTTGGCATGCAACAGAAATGATGAATAAACGCCAGCATAACCCAGGACTAGAGAGTCCCGATCAACGCGTATAGGTTGATCCATCATTGGCGTCACTATATCTTCAGCGATATCCATCATTTTAAAAATATTAACACCTGTTATGGCACCCATACGATCAAGGACAGCAAGAAAAACTTCTAATGGTGTATTTCCTGCACCTGCTCCTAAACCCGCAACTGAGCCATCAATACGATTAGCACCGGCATCTATTGCTGCCAGAGAGTTAGCTACCCCCATTGCCATATTATGATGCCCATGAAAACCCAGTTCGGTTTCCGGTTTAATTGCAGCGCGTATCGCTTTAACACTGGCAGTAACATCATCAGGCAACATATAACCCGCAGAATCGGTACAGTAGATACAGTTTGCGCCATAACCTTCCATTAACAACGCTTGCTCAACCAACTTTTCAGGACCAGCCATGTGCGCCATCATCAAGAACCCAACTGTATCCATACCCAGTTCTTTCGCCAAACCGATATGTTGTTCTGTGACATCTGCTTCCGTGCAATGCGAGGCAACTCGTATTGTCGTCACGCCTAAATCATGCACCATTCTTAAATGATCAACGGTGGCAATGCCGGGAATTAATAAAGCTGAAACTTTGGTATTTTTTAATTTAGGAATAACCGCTGATAGATATTCAGCATCGGTATGCGCTGGAAACCCATAGTTAACCGAAGCACCGCCCAGGCCATCGCCATGAGTTATTTCGATTAACGGCACACCGGCTTCATCCAAAGCAGTGGCTACTTCGATCATTTGATCGATTGAAATCTGGTGGCGTTTAGCGTGCATACCATCGCGTAAACACATGTCGTGAACTGTTATTTCTTTACCTGTTAAATCCATCATTGTCTCCTGGAATAACTTTATTCTATTCGTAATTTATTTATTGATTATGCCGCTTGTATTTTTTCAAGCACCAAAGTCCCGTTAAGTATCTCTTCGGCAAACATTTCAGCGGTTCTCAGACCTGCTGCAGTCATAATATCGAGGTTACCCGCGTATTTTGGCAGATAATCTCCTAGTCCTTCGACCTCCATAAAAACAGAGACTCGATTACCGTCAAACACCGGTCCATTCTTCAATCGATAACCTGGGACATACTTTTGCACTTCTGCCAGCATTTCATGAACAGACTTGGTGATGGCTTCCTGATCAGGTGTATCTTTGGTCAAGCAATGTACTGTATCTCTCATAATAAGAGGCGGTTCTGCAGGATTAAGAATAATAATGGCTTTTCCTTTCCTGGCACCGCCTACTTTCTCAACGGCACCGGATGTCGTACTGGTAAATTCGTCAATATTCTTACGTGTACCTGGGCCTGCTGAACGGGAAGATACCGTAGCAACAATCTCACCGTATTCCACTTCCTGAACACGACTGACCGCTGCCACCATGGGAATGGTAGCCTGTCCGCCGCAGGTAACCATATTGACATTCATTTCTTTCTTGCCGACATGTTCTTGCATATTCACTGGTGGCACACAATAAGGACCAATGGCAGCAGGTGTCAGATCAATCATCATGGCTCCTTGTTCCTGAACCTTTCGATTATTCTCATCATGCACATAAGCAGAAGTCGCATCAAAACAAATCTGGATGTTGTCTTCCTGCATATGGGAAACCAGACCATCAACGCCTTCATGTGTAATCTTTAATCCTGCCTCTTTTGCTTTAGCTAATCCATCTGAATCTGGATCGATCCCAACCATCCATACGGGATTGATAAATTCACTACGCAGTGCCTTGGCCATTAAATCCGTGCCAATGTTTCCTGATCCAATTAATGCTGCATTTACTTTCATGTTTCTTCTCCGAATTAAACGAACCGCACTGCGGCTGTTCCTATTCCACCAATGATTAAACTCATATTATCGCCGGGTTTTATTGGCTCCAATGGGACTAGAGAGCCAGATAAAATAACTTCGCCTGCTTTTAACGGGATACCAAACTCCCCGAGGGTATTCGCCAACCAGGTAACACAATTGATAGGCGACCCAAGTGCTGCTGCCCCGGCACCCGTAGAAACAACTTCACCATTCTTTTCCAGCACCATGCCACAGGTAGTTAAATCGACTTTACGTGGATCCACCGCTTGATCACCAAGCACGAACAGCCCACAGGAAGCATTATCAGCAATAGTGTCCTGTATCTTGATTTTCCAGTCCTTTACCCTTGAATCAACGATTTCATAACAAGGCATGACAAAATCTGTGGCTCTTAATACATCTGCATTAGTCACACCTGGGCCAATCAAATCCTTCTTTAAGATAAAGGCGATTTCACCTTCTGCTTTTGGTTGAATCAATTCACTACTAATGGGCATATCTTCACCATTGGCACAAATCATTCGATCGGTCAGATAACCAAAATCTGGTTGGTGTACGTTCAACATATTTTGCACAGCGGCACTGGTGACACCGATTTTTTTACCAATAATCGTTTCCCCATCGGCCTGTCTACGATCAACCAGGTGTAGTGAAATATGGTAGGCATCCTCTATGGTGATATCCGGTTCTCTATCTGTCAGTGGTTCTACCATGGTGCGATTACGCAACGCGTCATAGAGTTCATCACCCAACGTTTTAATTTTTGCTTTATCCATCATGTTTGAAATTTTGCCCTGATGTTTTTGTTAATATAATATTTATAACTTGATACACACATTCTTCATTTCGGTGTAAAACTCCAGTGAGTGTACACCACCTTCGCGACCTATCCCGGAGCCTTTCATACCACCAAAGGGCGTGCGTAAGTCACGTAGAAACCAGCTATTCACCCAAACAATTCCACTGTCTATCTGAGCTGCCACACGATGTGCTCGTGAGATATTTTCTGTCCAGACAGATGATGCCAAACCGTACTCTGTGTCATTCGCCAGTTGAATAACTTCTTCTTCTGTATCAAAAGGACGGATATGGCAACAAGGTCCAAATATTTCTTCGCGTATGACAGTTGCATCATCAGCCAAACCAGTCCAGATGGTTGGTTCAATCCAGGCGCCCGCTTTTAAATCTTCTGGCATATCAGGAAAACCACCACCGGTAACCACTGTTGCACCTTCTTCTTCAGCTTTCTTGTAATAAGACAACACTTTTTCCTGATGTGTTTTACTCACCAAAGGCCCCATATTACTATTTTTATCCTCTGGAACCCCTACCTTGAGTCCTTCCGCGGACTGTTTTAAGCGTTCTACAAACTCATCAAAGATTGAGCGTTCAACAAATACACGTTCGGTACCAAGGCAAACCTGTCCACAATTGGCAAAAACAGAACGTGTTGTACCTTCGATAGCTTTATCCATATCGCAGTCAGCAAAAACCACAGCCGGATTCTTACCGCCCAATTCCAGAGAAATATCTCGAACACCCACAGCAGCTGCTTGCATAATGGCAGTACCCGTGAGCGTTTCCCCGGTAAAGGTAATCGCATCAACATCAGCATGTTGTGTCAAATACGCACCAGCTGAGTCAGGACCAAAACCATGCACAACATTAAAGACCCCTTTGGGGACACCGGCGTCGTTCATGACTTCACCCAATAACGCTGTGGTCGTGGGCGTTTCTTCAGAAGGTTTTACAATGACGGTATTTCCACATGCCAGGGCAGGCCCAACTTTCCATGTCATTAACAATAGCGGTAAATTCCATGGGCTGATGACTGCAATAACGCCTTTGGGAGCACGTAATGCATAGTTAATCGCGCCAGTACCATCGGGGGTGGCCATAGTGAATAATTCTGTTCCCTCATTTTTAATGGTGTCAGCAAATACCTTGAAGTTCGCTGCACCACGAGGAATATCAATATGTCGTGCCAGTGAAAAAGGTTTGCCAGTATCGGCACATTCGGCCTCAAGAAATTCATCGAAGCGTGCATTAATACCGTCGGCGACTTTATATAATAAATTTACCCGTTCATTGACATCGATACTTTCCCATTCACCCTGTAAAGCGGCACGAGCAGCAGACACAGCCTGATTGACTTCATCCATACCACCTTCGTGTACCGTTGCGATCTGTTTGCCATTAATGGGATTGATATTTTCAAATGTTTTGCCGTTTGATGAACCGACAAACGCACCATTGATAAAATGTTTTATTTCTTTCATGGAATAGTTTTTTTAATGAATGTAATTATTATTTTTTAAATAACTGTTTTGTTAATTTTTTAAGCCAATCGCAGCCAGACCCGCTGCTGCGCATTCTGCATCTTCTTCTTCTGAAGCCCCGGAAACTCCGATGGCTCCAATGACCGTTTCATCAACGATGATTGGAAGACCTCCACCAAACATGATCATGCGATCGACACCAAGCAAGCCATCTTTTACGGCCTGCGAAAATGATTCCAGAACAGTAGACCAATCGGCCGTCGAGAAGCCAAAACTGGCAGCGGTGTAGGCCTTGTCTTTAGCAATATCTATGGAGTGAAAGGGTGCGCCTGGTACCCTCAAAAATGCCGCCAGGTGTCCACCTTGGTCGACAACGGCAACATTAACCTTAACGCCTATTACATCAGCATGTTTAACTGCGGCTACAACAGCATCATTAGCTGCCTGCCAGTGGATATTCTTTTGCGTTACTGCTATTTCCATTTCAATCTACCTTAATTTAATACGTTGAACGTAATGACTAAAAAATATTTGGAAAGTATCAATGTGCATGATTCATGCCTTGAACATATCTAATTGTTTTTATTATATTTATCCTTATTTTTATTAAAATAATATTACCTGAATTTGATCATATGATAAAGATAGAACCGAGAGTGTTTATAAAAATTCATTTCTCAATTATTGAGATAGTAATTTAGTAACAACTTAGTTAAGAGAGTGCCTTAAAAACACAAACCCGTACACATGTTGTGTAAAAATCAATGATAATTTTAGTATTTACTTCATCTATAATACCGCGATGTCGCTCGACCTTGAATTTGTAAGAAAACAATTCCCCGCCTTCAACGATGATGAAACCTCATCCTGGATTTTTATGGAGAATGCAGGCGGTAGTTACGTACCGGAATCTGTTATAAACAAGCTAAACCATTTTATGATTCACTCCAAGGTACAACCCTATGGATTGTATCAACCATCAGTTGATGCTACGCAAGCCATTGAAGAAAGTACCTGTCAGATGGCCACAATGATCAATGCAAATCATAATGAAGTTGTAATTGGTCATTGCACTAGCATGAACCTGGTTATGCTTTCACAAGCGCTCAAATCATGGTTTGAGGCAGGTGATGAAATCATTGTTACCAATCAGGATCACGAATCCAATATCAGTCCATGGCGAAGATTGACTGAATCAGGTCAAAAAATTCTTGAATGGCAAATTGATCCAGACACTGCTGAACTGGACATTCAAAACCTTGAGCCATTACTTTCCAGTAAAACAAAACTGGTATGTATGAATCATAGTTCAAATATAGTTGCTTCGGTTAATGATATTAAGATGATTGCCAAACTGGTTCATGCTAAAGGAGCACTGTTGTTAGTAGATGGTGTTTCTTATGCCCCACACCATAGTATCGACGTAAAAGAGCTTGATGTAGATTTTTACACATTGAGTCTTTACAAAACATTTGGTCCTCATCTTGGTTTGTTATACGTCGATCAAAAACACCATAATAAGTTATCCAATTTATCTCTTGAATTCATGCCCAAGCAGTATGAAAAAATTACTACGCCCGGTTCTCCAAATTATTTGCGTATTGCTGTAAACCCGGGAGGTGCTAATCATGAAGAAGCAGCTTGCTTATCTGGATTGACAGATTATTATCGATTAATCCATGAACATCATTTTTCAACGACAAGAAAATCCGGTTTTGGCATGTTCGAAGATGTATTTAGTCTAATCAAACAACATGAATCAAAATTATCAAAAATATTTCTCGATTTTATTGAACAAAATAAATCCATCCATTTGATAGGCAAGTATGAATTTGACACCTCAATTCGTTCTCCTACTTTTTCTTTTAGTTTAGAAAACGAATGTTCCAGTAAAACATTAATTAAAGAATTGGCTAAAAAGAAGATTGCTGCACAATCAGGGAGCTTCTATGCCTGGCGTTGTCTAACTGCGCTTGGGTTCGATCCATACATAGGAGTGGCACGTATTAGTTTCGCACATTACAACACCGTCGAAGAAGTTAATTTTTTATGCCAATGCATGGATGACATAATATGAAAACATCTAGACTCTATATTTTTATAATTCTTTTCTTAACATTAATTCCAACAATAGTTATTTCTGCTTCAACGACCATTATTCACCATCAAGTTTTTTTATGGTTGGAAAATAATAATAATGAAACCATCGATAACATTATTTATGAAACACATAAATTAAAAACAATTCCAGGAATTATTGATTTAAATGTGGGCACAGTAGTAAGAAGTGAAAGAGCGATTGTCGATGACAGTTATCATATTGGTATTCATATGACATTTGAGTCCATAGCTGACATGAAAATTTATTTACAACATCCAGACCATCAAGAATATTTACGTATTTATGTCAAACCAGTATTGGAAAAGATACGTGTTTACGATTTTTCAGAAACTGTTCCATGAATTCTGAAAACTTACCCGTCCTGTTTTTATCGCATGGTTCACCAACTCTCGCCATTGAAACTGATAATCCCGCAGCCATATGTTGGCAAGAGATTACAAAATCTATTCGCAAACCAAAATTAATACTCATCATGTCAGCTCACTGGGAAACGGTTGAACCTACTATCACATCTAACCCACAACCCGAAACGATTCATGATTTCCATGGTTTTCCTGAAAGCATGTACACCATCAACTACCCGGTAACCGGTGCCATAGAGTACGCACAAAAATTAAGTGCCGAATTAAATTTAGACATTGATCCTGTGCGGGGTCTTGATCATGGTTCATGGGTTCCCTTGCGTAGTATGTATCCTGATGCCGATATTCCCGTCATACAATTATCAATTTGTCCGTCTAAAACTTTTAAATGGCATCTTAAACTTGGTCAAACATTTTCAGAATTATCTAAACAAGGAATTCTCATTATTGGTAGCGGTGGTATCTCGCATAATATTCGTTCATTACGATGGCATGAACCCAATGCCGCTGAGTTATGGTCTGAAGAATTTGTGGAAGAGATTTATCAAAGATTGATGAATGATGATATTGATAACTTATGTAACCCTGAAAATCTGACCCATGGAAAATCAGGAGTCCCCACTCCCGATCACTACCTGCCCTTTTTATTTGCTATTGGAGCGGGTCATGGTAGATCTAAACAGCGATTATTCAATGAAATTCATTATGGGACTCTCGGTATGCAATGCTATTCATTCGGTCTTGAATAAATGCGGATCTGATAATATCAAACCGCTTGTCTAAGCATGCGTTTCAATGATTTTATATTTTCACGCACTCTTTGCAGCCAGGGATTGATTACTAAAGCTCGCTCAAATGATATTAATGCAAGTCCCCACTTATCGAGTTTCATGTAACAGAGCCCTCTTCCGGTAATTGCACCAAAATGTCTTGGTTCCAGTTTCAACGTTTCGACAATATCTTCAAGTGACGCCTGATATTTTCCCATTTGATAATAAACCGTTGCTCGCTTGTTCCACCCTTCTGCAAAATCCGGTGCGATCTCTACCACATTATTGAAATCTTTCAGGGCTAATTGAATATCACCACGATTCATAGCAGATTCACCATGACGAAACAATTCACTAACCTCTCGGCTATCGTATCTTGACCAGATATTCCAAATATCTTCAGATATTAATTGAGCCATCCTTCCATTTTTCGTGGTTGTTAATCGAGAAAACAAATCATCCAAACGTAAATCATGTTGGTCTGCTTGAGCCGTGATGGGCAGTTGCAAGACAAGGAACAGCACAATGCTATAATGACAAATCTTCATTTGATTTATTATCGCTCAAAAATTCAGGATTTTAAAAGGTAAAAATTAATTATCATGTCTGAAACTATATTTACTAAAGATACTATCAAATTTCTTTTAGAGTTATCAAAAAACAACCAACGTGACTGGTTCAATGATAACAAACAACGTTATGAAGATGATGTCCGTTCTCCGTCATTAGAATTTATCAATGAAATACAGCCCTTATTGAGATTAATATCTCCACATTTTCGTGCTATTTCCAAAAAATCCGGTGGTTCACTAATGCGTATATATCGTGATATACGTTTCAGTAAGGACAAAACACCGTATAAAACAAATATTGGTATTCAATTCAGACATGAAGCTAGAAAAGATGTTCATGCCCCGGGGTTTTATCTGCATATTGAACCGGAATCTGTCTTTCTGGTTGCAGGCATGTGGCGACCCGATAATAAGGTTCTAAGAATCATACGTGATATGCTTATTGATAATCCAAATGCATGGAAGGCAGCATTAAATAACGAGGAATTTAAAAAATATTTTTATCTCACCGGCGAATCGCTGAAACTTCCTCCCAGAGGTTATGACAAAAATCATCCTCTAATTACAGATTTAAAACGTAAAGACTTTATCGCAAGACATGATCTTATTAAAAATGATATTTATAAAGAAAACTTTGCTGACAAAGTAATTGAAACATATTCCACCACCACACCTTTCATGAGTTATTTATGTACTGCGTTGGATTTACCTTTTTAATTAAAATTGTTTCGAAAAACTAATATCAATTGTATTTTGTGATATCTCAGCTTTTGCCTTGCCTAATGGCGTCGATGAATTTATTAACTCATTTTCGAATGCATGCATATACGCAAAAGATATTTCCGTGTTAGAACTGGGCCGATAGCTCACGCCCAAAGTTAGATGATCTTGTGGAACAGCGGGAGCAATAAGATTCATTAAAGTCGATTCTCGCGGTATTTGTTTTTCTCCATGGTTATATCCTGTTCGAAGTGTCCATGCGTGATTAACTTCATATTTTAATCCTGCCTTAAATGCCCAGACACTTCGCCAACCAAAACCAATACCATTACTTCCACCGAGACGTCTATCGGTGCTAATTGTGCCTCCTAACTCTGCTGCAGTAACAATCGGATTTGATAGTGCATCGATATCACCATATAAAATCCGGCTGGCATCCAATGCTAAATCCAGTTTATCTGTTAAATTAAAGGCAAGACCAAAACCAAAATTAGAAGGAATATCAAATTCACCACCATTAGCAAATAATCCATCGTATTTTTTAAATTTTGTCATATAAACTTTACTGGCATAGGCTGCACCGACTCTCACTCTGGGGTGTAATTGATATAACCAGCCTGCTCTAAACCCTAAGCCAAAACTCCAATCACTTCCTCTGCTAGTAAGACTACCTGATGCGGATGACAAGGGAATAAATGCCTCTAATCCTCGAGAACTGAATTTCTGTGCTGCTATTAATGGCGCTATTCCAAATGTATGTTGATTGTTAATCTTATAAGTCAGACTTGGTGCAAGTATAACCTGACTAAAATCGACGCCGAGTTTTGCTCCTGTGGGAGGCGCAGCACCATTAATACGTCGAGATGTTTCGACAATCAGCGCTTTACCATAACTCGTATTTATTCCACCATTACCATACAGACTCACACCGTATGTCACACGGTCATTCAAGGATTTATTGTAGCTAAAATTTGGAACTAAAAATAAATCACGATTGCTCTTATCACTAACAATCTGAGTACATGCACCAACACCCCGACAGTCTATTTGTGCTTCACGCGGCGTGTTAATAAATCGCATTCCAGCGTCCCAGCCCGGTTTGACAAAAGCCATTCCTGCTGGATTAGTTGCTGCAGCTAAAGCATCGTGCGGGTAAGCGACTGATGCACCGCCCATTGCTACAGATTTAGAACCATAACCTATAGCAAAATAACCATTCGTTGCCATGCAATTTATGCTATTGAATATTATAAAGACCAGAGTGATTATTCTTAACATGGGTAGTATTCGCTATTAAAGAATTAAATTATTATAAGTTGAGTTTATCAGCGATAAAATCGGCATCCTTATCACCTCTTCCGGAAAGGTTAATCAGGATAGATTCATCTGCGGACATATTTTTTGCTTGCTGCATGGCATAGGCAACTGCATGAGCACTTTCCAATGCAGGAATAATACCTTCTGTCCTGGAAAGCGTCATAAAAGCATCGACACAGGCATCATCATCAACCGAAGTATATTCAACCCGACCTAAATCTTTTAATAAACAATGTTGCGGCCCTACACCAGGATAATCCAGCCCAGAGGCGATAGAATAAACAGGAAGTGGATTACCTTCGTCATCTTGCATGATATAGCATTTGAATCCATGCAAACCGCCTTTTGTTCCTTTTGTCATTGTTGCAGCATGCTCTTCCGTGTCCAGTCCTTTGCCTGCAGGCTCTACCCCGACTAACCTAACTGACTCATCATATAGAAATGCGGTAAACAAACCAATGGCATTTGATCCTCCACCAATGCATGCTGAAATAATATCTGGTAATTTACCTTGTTCATCCAGGAATTGCTGCCTGGCTTCCCTACCAACAACACTTTGAAAATCTCGCACCATCATCGGGAAGGGATGAGGTCCAACGACCGATCCAATAGCATATAAATAATTAATCGGATCTTTAACATATTCTTCAAAGGCACTGTCAACTGCGTCCTTAAGTGTTCTTGTGCCTCTGCTAACAGGCACGATATCACAACCAAGAATTTTCATTTTGGTAACATTAGGATGCTCTTTTTCAATATCAATTTCACCCATATGAATTTCACATTTAATATCTACCAGGGCACAGGCAGTTGCCAATGCAACACCATGTTGGCCAGCCCCCGTTTCTGCTAATACTTTTGTTTTACCCATATGTTTTGCCAATAAGGCTTCACCCAGACAGTGGTTAATTTTATGTGCACCGGTATGATTTAAATCTTCTCTTTTAAAAAAAATCTTTGCCCCACCTTGTTTTGCGGTCAATCTCTTTGCATAGAAAATAGGACTGGGTCTACCGACGTAATGTTTATATAAATCATTTAATTCGTTTTTAAAGGCATCTGTTTGACTGATCTCAAGATAAGCATCTTTAATTTCATTCATAATAGACGTCAGTTCCGGGGGAAGAATTTGACCACCGTATTCTCCAAAATAGCCATTTTCATCGGGCATAGGTGTAGAAGCCGTTTTCATTTTGTTCCTCTTTTTTTATTTGTTTGGAAGCAAATTCCAGTGCTGATGAAATTCGTCTATCGACCATTCAGGATAGCCATTAAACTTTTCCCCGGCTAAATCAGGCTTAAACCAATCCACCTTATCATCAAGGAATATCTGCTGGTATTCTGGCGGTGCAGGCAATGGCGTATCAACACTGGCTGCATTCGGCCAAACACCTTCAGGCCACCTTATGTCAGTAATATAAAGTGATGAACCGCATTCAGAACAGAAATGCCGGTTACAATCTCTGGCATTATATATTTTTATAAAATCTTTACCTTTGATTATTTTCAGATCACATAATTGACCCTTAATATTAACCCCAAACGGTGCACCATTGGTTTTCCGACAGATACTGCAATAACAAATCATATAGGGATAGAATAGTCTTGTTTCCAATTCATACTCTATCTTTTTACAGTGACATGAACCTTTAAGAAGCATCATTTAAAAATCCTGTTATGGATCACTGGAGATTACAAGATTATTAAACCATTTATCCCTGTCCTTTTCATTCACCAGTTTTTGTCTATTTATGTACCAATCACCATTCGACTTATTTAATACATATATCTCATATTCATCAGCCCCAGATTTATTAATAAATTTATCACGTGAACTGAGTATGTTTGGAACAGATGCTTTTTTATTCTGAATAACAGCCTCATAAATCTTATAACCATAAACCTCAACCTCGGCATATTTATATATCTGTTTTTGCTCTACTGCCCAATTAAAGGCATCAATCCCGCGTGTCATCTCATCGGTTAAATATAAATGTGCTTTTGGAAAATCATAATCCTTGATTGCACTGAGATAATTAGCTACAACTTGTTCGGGCGTGTTCGGATAAGAGCTTCCTCCCCCCATCAGAAATGGAAATATGATTAGCAACCATAGTCTTGATTTCACAAAATGTTCACCGTAAAGATAGCTTCATAATAAAATCAACATATTACGTCCCTGTACAGAACGTTCCGGGTAATCAATATTTCGTTCCAATAAGGTTAATGTATTTGATTCATCCCTAAGCAAAATATCCTCCCGTGTGTAAAAAAAGTGATCAACTTCATAAGTACGCCGGGCTCTTGAGACAAAACAATTACTCCTCGCATTAATTTTATTTTCGTTGTCAGTATAAAAAGCTTCAATATTTGAAATCATCCGACAATATTTTTCTGGGGGATCAACCCGCCAATGTTGTGGATCATAAAACTGATTTACCCGAACACCAAGCTGCTGATAATCATCACAATATAAATAAACTTTATCTTCCTGCTTATATCTTCGTTCCTTCCTACTTCGAAGTTGAGTTGTTGTGACTATATAACGGATATCCGAAGATACCATTTCTTCATGCCACTCACGTAAACTTTCGGTGTCGAGCAATCTGGCTTCACGATGCAAAAAACGTTCGACATCCTTGAGAACATCATTACTAACATAAGCTTCGTGATTTTTAGTCTTTTGCTCAGTTCCCATTATTTTCCATACCTTTAGTATTTATCCTAAACCTGATTAAATTAAGGTTATGAGTTCCCAGTAAGATCAATAACCCAATCATTACTACACTCATTCACTTCCTGCCAATTATTAGAGTTAATCAAATCATTATAAAAACGGTAATATCCACGGTACGATGTTTCTCCAATAGCAGATTCTCCGATCACTCCCGGGTAATCCGGATCCTGAAAATCTCCACCGAGACCCATTTGTGAATTTAATCTAAGTTTTCGTGCTACAGTGCCTGACGCCATGTGTGTTTCTGATTCCATATTGTCATTGTCTTCTGACTCCCAATAACCTGCTATGCCAAATGTTCGTTGCACAGATTTTGATATTTTATCTTTTAATTCAGGAGGCATGTCCTTTTCAACCATGGCCCAGGTAAAGACTTCTGTTTTTGTCGGACTATGAGGCTGCCAAACCTTGAAGACTGCAGAGCCGGTAAGAAAACTATTGTTTGGAAATATAGTGCCATTTAAATGAGATTTATATAAGCGAGCTCTTTTTTCACCCAATTT
>Ga0209992_10001293_pt1 | contig 27162 bp, 16 predicted proteins | sample 2SBtaG_2_FD_182564 | JGI IMG/M metagenome (GOLD analysis project Ga0209992, IMG submission 182564) | Deep subsurface microbial communities from Kolumbo volcano to uncover new lineages of life (NeLLi) - 2SBTROV12_ACTIVE470 metaG (SPAdes)... | ecosystem: Environmental > Aquatic > Marine >... | reverse complement strand
GACGAGGACCTCCTCCTCCTCCTTTCAAGCGACCCGGCCTGTCGGCCCCGGAGCCACGATGCTCATCCTCACGCTCGCCCTCGGCTGCATGGACACCCAGGTGACCCCCAACTACCCCCCGCCCGAGGTCGCCATCCTGGCCCCCGTCGACGGCGCCACGGTGCTCGAGGGCACGGAGCTGCTGCTCACGGGCACGGTGATGGACCTCGAGGACGGCCTGGACCAGCTCGACCTGAGCTGGTCGTCGTCCCTGGAGGGCGTGTTCACCGGGGAGTTCGTGATCGACGGCGACACGGTGACCCTGGCGCTTCCCAGCGGACTCCAGGCGGGGGAGCACCTGCTCCAGCTCACGGCCACCGACAGCAGCGGGGGGAGTGGCACCGACGACGTCCTGCTCACCGCCGTCGAGAACACCCCGCCCCAGGTCTCGATCGTCAGTCCCGCGGCCGACGGCCAGGTCAGCAGCTTCGCCCCCCTCACCCTGGTCGCGTCGGTGTCCGACGAACACAGCCGGGCCGAGGACATGATCGGCATCTGGACGAGCAGCCTGGACGGCGAGCTCCAGGGCGAGGCCAGCGTGAGTGGCGCCACCGTGAGCCTGGCCCTGGACGACGGGCTCAGCCCAGGCACCCACCAGCTGGCCTACCAGGCCATCGACGAGCTGGGGGCCGTGGGCGTGGACCAGATCACGGTCGAGGCCTGGGAGAACCAGCCCCCTCAGGTCACGTTCGTCTTGCCCCAGGAGGGCACCCACTACGAAGACCACAGCACGGTGGTGGTCCAGCTCCAGATCACCGACGACGAGGACCGCGGGGACGACCTGGCCCTGAGCTGGAGCGGGCTCACGGACATGAGCTGGTGCACCGGCGACCTGCCCCTCGAGGGCACCGGCTCAGGGCTGGTCACCGCCACCCTGCGCATCGAGTGCAACCACTACTACGGGGTCTCGGACTTCGTGCTGGCGGTGTCCGCCACCGACTCGACCGGCGCCACGGGCCAGGACATGGTCGTGATCAGCGGGACGTGTCCGCCGTAAGCGCTCACTCCGCCGGCGGGCAGATGACCTCCATGTAGGTGATGCCGTCGGCGTGCAGGCTCACGGGCACGGGCTCGCCCTCGGGGAAGTCCCAGCTGGCGATGCGGCGGCAGGGGCCGCCGGGACCGGTGAACTGCACGGCGTAGTCCCCGGGAGCGATGTTCACCATGCCGCCGCTGCCGGCCGAGCCCGTCGCGGTCAGGTCCGGGTCCGGGGAGCCGCTGATCTTGCCGTAGTAGGGCAGCTGGCCCGGGTCGGGGTCCAGGGTGAAGCTCACGTCCTTGGAGAGCGCCCAGTCCGGGAAGTCCGTGATCGCGACGAAGGCGAAGTGGCCCGCACCTGCGTCCAGGGTGCTGCCCAGGTCCTCGGCTGCATCCTGGAGCTTCTCCTGGGTGATCAGCGCCCGGTTCCAGGTGTTGTCGAAGTCGGCGGTGTGGTGGGGGTGGTAGGTGTCCAGGCCCACGTCGGCGTGGTGGGGCCGGACCGTGACGTCGGCCTCCAGGGGCAGGCCTTCGAGCAGGAAGTTTCCGTCGTCGTCGGTGAGCTCGCAGGCCAGGTCCGGGAGCTCGTCGACGCAGACCTCGATGCCCTCCCAGGGCAGGAAGTTGGTCTGGCGGTAAGTGCCGCGCAGGTAGGTGCTGTCGTCGCTCGGGGTGGGCTCGTCGGGCTCGGAGCCACAGGCGACCAAGAGGATCAAGACGGACATGCGGGCCTGATAGCGCGCGGATAGCCCAAGATCCATGCGCACGAGCCCCAGTCGCACCGCCGAGTGGATGTGTCTCGCCCGGGCGCTGGAGCAGCGGCGGCCTGTCGAGCAGCGCATCGTCGACGACCCGCTGGCCGCCAACTTCTTGGGACCGTTCTCGCGCTCGGCCCGGGTCTGGGGCCGGTCGTGGCTGGCGAGCAACCTGTTCCCGGCCACCCTGCTCCACTACGTGCTGGTGCGGCAGCGCTTCACCGACGACCACCTGGCCGGCGCACTGGCGGCCGGGGTGCGCCAGCTCGTGGTGGTGGGCGCGGGGTATGACACGCGGGCGTGGCGCTTCGCCGACCGGCTCGACGTGGCCTTTGAGGTCGACCACCCCGCCACGGCCGGGCGCAAGGAGCGGCTGCTGGAGACCCTGGACCTGCCGGAGGTCGATCGCCGGGCGATTGCCGCGGACCTGGCGAGCGCCGACCTGGGCGCGGTGCTGCGCGACGCTGGCTTCGATGGGGCCCGCCCCAGCTTCTTCGCCTGGGAAGGCGTCACGATGTACCTGTCCCGAGACGCGGTGCTGCAGACACTACGCACCATCCGGGGCTTGATGGCCCCGGGCTCGGCCCTGGCCCTGGACCTGTGGTGGCACAGTCAGGAGACCGGCGCGGCGGGGGCGCTGTGGCGGGCCGCGCCGGGCCTGTTGGGCGCCCTGGGAGAGGCCCTGGACTTCCAGTGCCGGCCCCAGGACGCCGCCGCACTCCTGGCCCAGGCCCAGCTGGGTCCCGTCGAGGTGGTCCACGGGACGGCGCTCGATGATCGCTACGTACCGGACCACCGGCGGGTGTTCCCGAACTGCTGTCTGGTGCTCGCCCGGCCCCTATGATGCGGGCATGGACGACCCGGACATCCCCCTCGCGCCCACCCTGCAAGGGGGTGTCGACGCGCCCATCCGCACCCTGCCGTGGCGGGAGCTGGCCCTCGCGGGGGACAAGGAGTCGTCCAAGGAGTGGCACCGGCGCCTGCTCGACTCGGGGCTCCTGGTCCAGGGCAGCCGCGACGCCGCCGATCGGGCCGAGCAACCGGGCGATCCGCGGCGGGACATCGTCCGGGTCCAGCGCGAGATGCGCGAGCTCATGCGGCTCGAGGACCACTACGCCGAGGTGAACCAGCCCGGCCCCTGGAACAGCGGGGGCGTGCGCATCGGGGCCACGAGCATCCTGATCCTGCTCGGGCTGCTCTACCTGACCGGGATCCGGCACCACGGGCCGGTGGGCACGGCCAGCCTGCTCTGCCTGGTGGCGGTGGGGGCGATGTGGGGGGACATCTTCCGGCGGCGGCGCGAGGCCGTCCAGACGTGGACCCGGCGCAACGAGGTCCGGGCCCGCCTGCGGGCCGCGGTGGTCCGGCTGGGCACGCGCTCCTGGGTGGCCCCGTTGGGCCGAGAGGTGCTGGAGATCACGCCGCATCTGGACCTGGTCGGCATGTGGAAGCGCGAGGTCCGGCAGCACCTGGCCCCCTGGCAGGCCAAGCTCGACGCGCTGGCGCCGCTCGAGGCCATCGACGGCCTGCCCCAGGCCCTGATCGACGAGGCCCACGTGGACGCGGATCCCGCCGAGGAGCGCGAGGCCCGGGTGGAGATCGGGCGGCTGACCGGGGTGCTGGAGAAGCTGGACGGCCTGGAGGCCGAGCTCACCGCGTCCCTGGACCGACACAGGCGGTTGGCAGCCACTGGCCAGCTCCCGGACATGTCGGGCATGTCCTTTGATCTGGAAGAGGTTCGAGGGTGGCTGCGGAGCGCGGGCATCGACCCCGCCCGGAGCGGGCAGAACGCCCAGGAGTGGCTGGATCAAGGGGGCTGAGGGCCGGACGCGTCAGGGCCGGAACCGGTAGCGGGCCCAGCTGGGCTGGTGGCGCAGGTCGTGCTCCTGGAGCGCCGCGAAGCGCGGGTCGCCCAGCACCTGGGCGACGATCCGCACGTCGGGGGTCCAGATGTCCAGGACCCGGTACAGGCTGGCGCGATGGAGTCCCAGGGCGTCTGCCAGGTCGGCGGGTGAGCGATCGCTCAGACAGCGCAAGCTGCGCAGCAGGGTGCTCCGGGCCGGGCCGCGCTGCGCGAGCATCGGTGGCGTCGCCCGGGTGAGTGCAGAGACCGCGGCTGTGATGCCATCCATCGTGCCCTCGTCCCGGAGCGCGGGCAGCGGAGTGCCGTTGACGTGCACCGTGGGGTCGGCAGAGACGTAGGCGTGAAAACGGCTCGGGTCAGGCACGGCAGGCACGCAGCCGGGCACGGCGAGGCCCAGCCGGTCCCGGTGGGTGGACCAGGGCCACGCGAGCGGGTCGGCGACCAGCCGGGCGCGGCAGGGGTTGAGGTGGATGTAGCGTTCGGAGCGGCGCTGCTTGGTGGTCCCCTCGACGGGATCGGGCGGGGGCTGGCGCTGCCAGACCCGGCCTTGCTGGCCGCGCAGGCCGTTGCGGCGCCGTGCGTAGCTGCCCAGTGCGCGGCCCAGGGCCTGGTGCACATCTCGGCGGTGGAGCAGGTGGACGTGGTCCGGCATCAGGCACAGCGCCATGGGGTCCGGCACCTGGTGCAGGATGGCGTCCCAGAGGGCGCGGGCCTCTGGGTGGGTGCGAAAGGCGAGGGTTCCTCGCCGCGAGCGACAGGTGTGGTGCATGGCCATGACGGGGCGCCAAGCAGGTCTCGTGCCGACCCGCCGAGCGGCTCCATGGGCCAGTTCGCTCTCTGGGGGGTGTCGGGATTTCGACAGCTGTCGGTCCGTTATGGCACGGAGAGGGGTCGAACGCGACAGTTGGCACTCGGAGTGGGGTCGAACGCGACAATCCGGGCCCCAGGAGGCGTCTGCGGGGTCCTTGGAGCCGCCTTGGAGACCCTTCTGGGCCGGAATTGCGGCGATCTGTCGCGTTCAGCCCCACTCCGTGCAGCAACTGTCGCGTTCGACCCCTCTCCGCGTCGCACCGCGCGGGCTCAGCCCAGCGCCACCACCTCGATCTCGACCACGCCCCGCGGTGTGCGCACCTCTGCCCCGTCTGCCACCCCCAGACCGACCAGGGCTGCGCCCAGCGGTGAATTGGGGGAGATCACCCGCACCGTCGTGCCACCGACAGCGGCCCGGGCGCCGCCCACCGGGGCCAGGAACACCCACTCGTCTCGGTCCCCGCCCAGCTGAACCAGCGTGCCGAGCCCGGCCTGCCCGGGCGTCGCGTCCAGGTCCAGGTTGCCGAACCAGCTCGCCAGCTGGCGGAGCTCCACCACCCGGAAGGCCTGACCGCGGGCCAGGTACGAGGCTTCGGTGGCGCGGGTGTCGTACTTGCCCTCCTGCTTGGACTCGGCCCCTGTCGCCTCGGACCGGGCGTCTGCCGCCACGGCTTCGACCGCGGCCAGCTCGAGCGCGAGCACGGCTCGCAGGGCCTCCACGGCCTCGCGGCGTGTCATGGCCAGAACACGCCCTTGAGGCCCACGATGGGCAGGATCGGCAGGCCGAAGCCGTAGATCACCTCGGAGTCGTCGATGCCATTGATGAGGGGCTCGGGGATGCGCCGGTTGTAGGCATTCTGCAGGTCCAGGTAGAACTCCAGCCGCCAGCGCTTGCGGGTGAGCAGCCGGCTGATCTTCACGTCCAGGGCGTGGTACGGCGGCAGCCGCTGGGTCGCCTGGTTCGCATAGAAGTTCAGGTCCTGGGGCTCCAGGGTGAGGATGTCGTAGGCCTCGTCCACGCTGGTGTCCCAGGGGTAGCCGCTGGCGTAGCGCCAGCGGGCGGCCACGTTCCAGCCTCGCGGCAGATCCCAGCTGACCACTGCCAGGAAGTAGTGGGGTTGGTCGTACCTGGACGCCTCGTACAGGTCCCCGGGCTCCTGCTGCCGCTTGGAGCGGCTCCAGGTGTAGGCCACCCAGCCCGACAGGGTGCGCCACTGCCAGCGGGTCAAGGTCTCGACCCCATAGGCCAGGCCGCGTCCGGCCCCCAGGGTGCCGTCGTCTTCGAACAGGGCGAGCTCCTCCATCTGCCGCCAGAACCCATCGACCTGGACCTGGATGTCGTCGCCCCTCCAGCGCACACCGGAGCCCACGCCGTAGCTACGCTCGAGCCCCAGGTAGGGTCCTGCGGGCAGGCCCAGGGCCATGTCGAAGGGCGGGTACTGGTTGTACACCCCTGCGTCGGCCACGAGCTCGAAGCGCTCGCCGAGCGGCGTGCTGCCCTGGATGCGCGGCGAGGGGAAGGCCCTGGCCAGCTGGCCTTCGACGAAGAGCGTCTCGAGCCGGAGCCCGAGCACCAAGAACTGCTGGTCGCCGAAGCGCAGCGCGGTGTAGGGGTCCGTGCTGGCGTAGTCGGACTCGACCAGGATGTCGTCGACCCGCATCTGGTAGCGACCCGCCTCGCTGTCCAGCCCGGCGGTCCAGCCGAACAGGCCGGTGCCGGGGTCCGGCCGTTCCGCCCGCAGGCCCACGCCGAAGTCACGGCGCTCGTCAGAGCTGCCCTGGATCAAGGTGTTGCGCCAGTCCAGGTGTGCGATGGGCAAGAGATCCAGGTGCCCGATGGGCGACTCGAACTCCAGCCGACCATGGATGCGCTGGGTGCCCATCACCACGGTCAGCGTCTCGTCGCCGTCGCCGGTGGGCACGTCGATGGTGTCGGAGTAGCCGACGAGGAAGACGCCGCCGCGGTCGTGGTCCAGCCGGGCCTGCCAGTCCCAGAACCGGGGGGCGATGGCCGCCTGGTCCTCGGTGATGCCGGGCACCAGGGTCATCACCCGGTCCAGGTAGGAGCGCCGGGCGGCAAAGCTGCCAGCCCACCTCTGGGACTTGCCGATCGGCGTCTGGAGGTAGATGGCCGACAACACGATGTCCGCGCCGGCCTCGACCCTGCGCTCGCCCTCGACCTCTTGGGTCTGCAGGTCCACGGCCCCAGCGATGGCCCGCCCATAGCGCACGCCGAAGCCCCCAGGCATGAAGTCCACCCGGGCGACCATCGCCGGGTGGATGACCGACGTGAACCCGCCCAGGTGGTAGATCAGCGGCACCCGCACCCCGTCGATGAAGGTCCCGGTGTCCTCGGGGTCCCCGCCCCGGACCAGGAGCCAGCCGGAGTCGAAGGGGGTCCGCACCACCCCCGGCATGTTCTGGACGGCCCGGACCGGGTCCCCCATCGTGCCGGGGGTGGTTCGCACCTCCTCGGACGAGAGGCTGTGGTGCACCCCGTGCTCCTTGCGCTTGCGGTAGAAGCCCACCGCCTGGCCGCGCTCGCTGTCGACCAGGGCCCACAGCGCCAGGTCCACCCGCTGCCCCTCGGCCAGCTCGAAGGGGGCCGGCTTCATCTCCAAGGCGGGGTCCTCGACCCGGGCCACGTGGCTGCCTGGCGGGAGCCCTCGCACGGTGAAGCGACCGTCCAGGTCCGTGTCGACCACCTGGTCGCCGACCAAGATCGAGACGCCCGGGATCGGGTCTCGCGTGCCCAGGGCCAGCAGCTGGCCGGCGACCACCACGGGCGGTGGATCGAAGGACCAGGTGAACGGTAGCTCCACCGCCACAGCGACCCCGGCCTCTGTGGCTGGGCTGAACACCAGCTCCGGGGCTGCGGCCAGGGCCAGCCCGGCAAAGGGCTCGACACCCTCGACCAGCTGGACCTGCTCGACCCGACCGGCCTCGTCCACGAGCAGCATCAGCGTGACCCGGGCGGGCTCGAAGGGCACGCCTTCCGGGAAGGGCAAGGGAGGAAAGCTGAGCAGCGCTGGCGGGACCAGCGGTGGCGGCGCTTGGGGCTCTGGCAGCACCGCCGCAGGCTCTGCCGGCGGCGCTGCCGGCGACTCGGCGTCTTGGCCCCACGCCGGTGCGCCGGCGGCGATGATCAGCGTCCACAGCAGGGCCACGGCCGGACAGTAGCAGAGCCCTGGGCGGGCCGGGGACTACAGCCCTTCGCCCCAGAACAAGCCCAGGGCCCCGGTCTGGGCCCCCGAGCGGGTTGTACCCGGAGCGCCGATCAGCGGGTCGTCGAGCCCGTCGCCGTTCAGGTCACCGGCGGACACCGCCAGCATGCCGAGCCCCTCGTCCTGGGCCCCGGCGCTCACGAGCCAGGCCGCTTCGTCGGCGCTCGCGGTGCCGGACAGCGGGCCGTAGAACAGGTACGCCGCACCGGATCCACCGCTGCCCGGAGGCTGCGCACCCATCGCGCCGACGATCAGATCGTTGTTCCCGTCGCCGTTGAAGTCGGCGGACCCGTCCAGGGTCCAGGCCAGCTGATCCCCGCTCTGTCCGCCCTCGATCACGGCGTGGGCGTCTTCCAGGTCCGCCGACGGGTCGACCGGGCCCAGGAAGAGCCGCGCGTGGCCGTTGTCGCTCTGGAGCGAGCCGGAGGAACCGAAGCTGCCCAGCCAGAAGTCCTGGTAGCCGTCGCCGTTCGTGTCTCCGGCGGCCGACACCGACGCCGCGAAGTACCCGTAGTCGCCGTCACCATCCAGCCTGCGGTCCGCGTCGTCGCTGGTGAGGCTCCCGGGGATCGGCCCCAGGTACACGTACCCGGCCCCGACGTAGTAGGCGGCGCTGGTCGATGTGCCCGGGCCGCCGAGCACCAGGTCGTCGAAGCCGTCGCCGTCGGTGTCGCCGATTTGATCCAGCCCGAAGCCCAGCCACTGGTCGCCAGTCCCGGTCAACAGGATGTCGGCGTCGTCGAGGAAGCCGGTGTTGGTGGGCAGCGCCGTGTAGATGCCCACGCGGCCGTCGATCGAGTAGGCCACCAGGTCGTACTCCAGGGGCGCGGCGACGGCGAAGTCCAGGGCGCCGTCGCCGTCCAGATCGCCGACCTGACCGACGAAGGTGCCAGTGGTGCCCAGGTCCGTGCTCGAACCGCGGATCTGGATGCCGTTGACGTCCAGGCTCGCCCCGGCCTTGGGGGGGATCCCAAAGAGATAGGCGGCGCCGCTGTTGCCGCTGTCCACACCCGGGGCGGCGCCGACCAGGAGCTCCCGGTTTCCGTTGCTGTCCAGATCGTCCAGGCCTGCCGCATCGACAGCCGCCACCCCGGTCGTGTCGTTGGCGATCTCGGTCAACGAGGGAGCAGACCCCGCTTGCCCGTAGCCGACGTAGAACGGGAGGCCTGTCGCAGCGTCGGCCCAGAACCCGGCGAACCCGGAGCCGATGACCACGTCGTCGACCCCGTCGCCGTCCAGATCGCCGACCCCCGCGCCGTTGGCCCCGAAGCCGGCCTCCTTGTAGCTGCCGAAGTACAGCCCGTCGGCGTCGTCGAGGGCCGCAGAGCCGCCCAAGCCACAGGGCTTCGAGCTGCCGTCGCAGTCGTTGTCCAGCCCGTCGTTGCAGATCTCGGTCTCGCCCGGGTTGACCGCGGGTTCGTCGTCGTCACAGTCACCGCCGCGCTCGGAGTAGCCGGGCAGGTCTTCGGTGCAGCTGTCGACCGGGGCGCTCTCGTCGCCGTAGCCGTCGCCGTCGTCGTCCGGGTAGAGCAGAAACTCGCCTTCGCCATCCTCGTCGACGGCGCCGTCGCAGTCGCCGTCCGTGCCGTCGCAGATGTCGGTGGCGCCGGGGTAGACCCCGTCGTCCCTGTCGTCGCAGTCCCGGCCGTTGCGCACCCAGTTGTCGCCCGGGGGGTCGCAGTCCTCGACCGCGCTCGCTGCGTCGTCGCCGTAGCCGTCGCCGTCGCCGTCCGGCCACCACTCGTCGGGCTCGCAGGTCCCGGTGGGATCGCTGTCGCTCGGGGTGCCCGAGTCGGTGGTGCCGGGCTCGGTGCCGCTGTCGGTCGGGTCGGTCGTGCTGCCGTCGCAGGCGAGCAGCGCCATCAAGAGCGGGAGGGAGGTCATGACGGAGAGCCTATCCGTCGCTGCCCCCCATCTGCTGCTCCAGCCGCTCGGAGTCGGCGACGCGGTCCTCGAGTTCGGCGACGTAGGCGCGAGACTTGCCGTTGCCCAGGTCGGCTGCGGCCTTGCGGGCCAGGTTCAGCGCCTTGTCCAGGTTGCCGGCCCGCTCGTTGGCCAGGGCCAGGTTGAAGCGGGCGCGGCCGCGGACCTTGGGGTCGGGGTCGCCCAGCAGGCTGCGCCAGGCCTTGGTGGCCTTCTTCCAGCGCCCGGATTCGACCAGCGCCTTGGTCTCCTTGAGGACCGGGTGGCCCTTGGCGTAGCCTTGGGAGGGTCTCAGCACCAATGCCTGAGCACCCCTGGGTCGTCCTACCCTACTGAATGAGCCCTCATTCACTGGGGTACACTGACACGGACTCCTGACCCAGGACGCCCACGATGGCCACCATCCACCGGCACCACGAAGGGCCCGTCGCCCGGCTGGTGATCGACAACCCGGCCACCCGCAATGGCCTGACCCACGAAGCAGCCGATGCCCTGCGGGGGCACCTGGAGGTGGCAGCGGGGGACCCAGCTGTGCGCACCATCGTGCTCACGGGTGCTGGCGGCCACTTCTGCTCGGGCGCCGACCTGGGCGCCGCCGCCCAGATCTTCCAGCTCAGCGACGAACAGGCCGAGGCGCTGATCCGGGACCGCATGCACCCGGTGGTCGCCGCCCTGGCCGAGTGCCCGAAGCCCACGGTCGCGGTCCTCCGCGGCGCCTGCGTGGGCATCGGGCTGTCCCTGGCACTGGCCTGTGACCTGCGGGTCGCGGCCGAGGACGCGAGCCTGGGCCTGGTCTTCACCCGCATCGGGCTCCACCCGGACGGCGGCAGCAGCTACCTGCTGCCCAGGCTGGTCGGCACGGGCAAGGCGCTGGAGCTCATGCTGTTGGGGGACCGGATCGACGGCACAGAAGCAGCGCGCATCGGTCTGGTGAATCGCGCGGTGCCGGCCGACGAGCTCGACGCCGCCGCAGGAGCCTGGATCCATCGGCTCGCCGCCGGCCCGCCCATCGCCTACCGCCTGCTCAAGGCCAACGTGCGCTTCGCCGCAGAGGCCACGCTGCAGCAGGCGCTGGACCGCGAGGCCCACACCCAGATCGGCTGCATCCGCAGCGGAGATGCCTTGCGCGGCGTCACGGCCTTCTTCGCCAAGGAGGCACCGGTGTTCAAGGGCGACTGAGGGGCGGCCAGACCAGTTGGGGTCGATTGTCCGGTCTCGCAGACCAGTCCACCTTCTTTGTCCGCACTTGGGCCTGAATGAGCCCAAGGTCGCCCCTCTTGGCACGGAAATGAGCGAGTCTGGGCATCAATTCGCTGCAGAGCGGAAACCGAACCCCGACTGGTCTCCAGGATCGGACATTCGACCCCGACTGGTGCCCTTGGTCCGCTCCGATCGGCACGCCTGCCGCGTCAGGGAGCCCCGGACGACCCCGGATCCGGCTCGCTGCCCGCAGACAGGTCCCCATCGGCTGCGCTGCTGCCTTCGGCGTTGGCGTTCAGGGTGTTGAAGTCCACCCGGACCCGCCCGTCGCCGCCGTCGCCGCCCAGCCGCTCGTGGGTGTCCTCGCCAAAGCCGCCGGTGGCATCGATGGCATCGGTGGCGAGCAACAGGTCCTCGGCGATGACCCAGATCGAGCCGCCGGAGCCGCCGCCGGCGCCGTAGGTGTAGGTGCCCTGGGACCAGGCATAGGTGGTCCCCCCAACACAGGTGATCGCGGCCGCGCCCTGGGCGTCGACCGTGTGGGCGAACAACAACACGACCCCTCCGCCGTCGCCGCCGGGCCCCTGGTCTTCGCCGCCGGCCCAGACCCCACCCCCGCCGGAGCCGTGGAACAGGGTCACCAGGTCTTCGTCGCCGTACTCCTCGCCGGCCTCGGGTGGGGTGTAGCCGCCGCCATTCCACGAGTCGCCGGGGGTGGCGCCGCCACCGTAGTTGCCCCCGCCCCCTGTGACATTGGCGCCGCCACCGCCGTAGTTGGCCGCCCAGTACCCCAGGGTCTCGTTGTAGGACCCGGCCTCGACGTCGCCGCCGCCCTCGCCGGCGTAGCTCTCGCCCTGGAAGCTGTCGCAGTTGCTGCAGGTCCCCGTGTCTCCGGCCAGGTAGCCGAGCTCGCTGGCCGTGATCACGCCACCGCTCTCGATGGTCACCGTGCCGTTGGCCCGGAGCGCCACGATGCCGCCGGTCTCGCCGTTCCAGCCCGAAGCGGTCAGCACGCCAGCGGCCGACACGTTCACGTCGGTGTAGTTCGGCACCCGCTGGATCAGGATGGCCTGGTCACTCAGGTCCACGTTGTCGGTCTCGCCATAGGTGCCCGCCACGGCGTCCTCGAGCTGCACGTCGTTCCCGCTCACGCCCGCGACGTACTGGAGCTCATAGGTGCCGACGCTGCCGTGAGCCCCGTCGGAGCCGTGCAGGTTGATGAGCAGCACCTCGTCGCCGGCGGCCAGGCCGTCGGGGGTGTCCGCCACCGTGACCGTGTCGCCGGACAGGCCCGTCACGGCAAAGGCGACACCGTCGGGCTCGGTGCGGGTGCCGCTGGCGTCGTCGCTCAGGTCGAAGGAGGTCGAAACGTCCAGGGTGCCGTCGTCGCCGGTGCCCAGCCAGAGCTCCTCGTCGATGGCGCCGTCGCAGTCGTTGTCGGCGCCGTCGGCCCGCTCCCGGGCGTCGGGGTAGCTGGTGGCGCTGGTGTCGTCGCAGTCGGTGTCGTCCAATAGGTAGCCGCTGGGCTGTTCGCAGTCGTCCAGGGCCACCGCTGCGTCGCCGAAGTCGTCGCCGTCCGCGTCGGCGTACCAGGTGGTGACGTCCAGCGCACCGGACTCGTCGGTGTCGCCGTCGCAGTCGTCGTCGTGGCCGTCGCAGTACTCGCCGGCACCAGGCCAGGTGTCGCCGTCGGTGTCGTCACAGTCGGTGGCGTCGGCCACGTACCCGGTCAGGGCGTCGCAGCGGTCCACGGTGAAGCTCGAGGAGCCGAAGCCGTCGCCGTCGTAGTCGATGTACCAGGTGCTGGTCCCCGTGACGTCGGGGTCGGCGTCGTCGATGTCGCCGTCGCAGTCGTCGTCGGCCCCGCTACAGATCTCGGTGGCCCCGGGGTTCACGGCGCTGTCGCTGTCGTCGCAGTCGGAGTCGTCGGTGACGAGTCCCGTCAGGGCGTCACAGGTCACCTGGGCCGTGGTGGGGTCGCCGTAGCCGTCCCCGTCGTCGTCGGTGTAGAAGGTCAGTGGATCGGCCACGCTGGGGTCGTCGTCGTCGGTCAGGCCGTCGCAGTCGTCGTCGATGCCGTTGCAGATCTCGTCCTCGCCCGGGTTGATCGCACGGTCGCCGTCGTCGCAGTCCGTGTCGTCCGAGACGTAGGACGTGCCGCCGTCGCAGTTCGTCAGGCTGTTGCTCGCATCGCCGTAGCCGTCGCCGTCGCCGTCCAGGTACCAGACCGCCGCGTCGCTGCTGGCCTCGTCGACGGTGCCGTCGCAGTCATCGTCGGTGCTGTTGCAGGCCTCGTTGGCCGAGGGGCTGATGAGGGCGTCCCCGTCGTCGCAGTCGTCGCTGTCGGCCACGAAACCGCTGGCCGCCTCGCAGCTGTCCTGGCTGAAGGTGCCGCCGTGGCCGTCCGAGTCGGCGTCCAGGTACCAGGTGGTGGGGTCGGTCACGCCGGCGTCGTCGTCGTCGGTGTCGCCGTTGCAGTCGTCGTCGGTGCCATTGCAGACCTCGGCGGCGCCGGGGTTCACGGCGGCGTCGCTGTCGTCGCAGTCGGTGTCGTCCCCCACGACGCCGGTGGGTGAGAGGCAGGTGGTGGTGCTGGCGCTGGCGTCGCCGTAGCCGTCGCCGTCGTCGTCGTCGTACCAGGTGGTCTGACCGGTGACGCTGCTGTCGTCGTCGTCGGCCAGGCCGTCACAGTCGTCGTCGACGCCGTTGCAGGTCTCGCTGGCGCCGGGGTTCACCGCGCTGTCTCCGTCGTCGCAGTCCGTGCCGTCCGCCACGTGGGTGCTGCCACCGTCGCAGTCGGTCAGGGCGCTTGTCGCGTCGCCATAGCCGTCGCCGTCGGTGTCCGCGTACCAGGTGCTGGCGTCGCTGGCGCCTTCGTCGGATGCACCATCGCAGTCGTCGTCGGTGCCGTTGCAGGTCTCGGTGGCGCCGGGGAAGACCGCCGCGTCGCCATCGTCGCAGTCGTCGCCGGTCTCGTAGAAGCCGTCGGGCTGGTCACAGGCGTCCTGGGACAGGGTGTCGCCGGCGCTGCCGTCGCCGTCGTTGTCGAACCACCACGAAGTCTGACCGGTCACGTCGGGGTCCTCGTCGTCGACCAGGCCGTCGCAGTCGTCGTCCAGGCCTGTGCAGGTCTCGGTGCCGCCCGGGTGGATCGACGCATTGGAGTCATTGCAGTCGTCGCAGAAGTCGTACCCGTCGCCGTCGCCGTCGCCCAGGTCGTCGGTGGCCGCGTTGCAGTCGTTGTCCAGGCCGTCGCAGATCTCGGTGCCAGACGGGTTGGCGTCGGCGTGGGCGTCGTCGCAGTCCAGGTTGTTGTCGACGTACCCGGTGGGGGCCGTGCAGTCGTCGACCGAGAAGCTCGTGCCGCCGAAGCCGTCGCCGTCGTAGTCCAGGTACCAGGTGCTCTCGCCGACCACGCCGGGGTCGTCGCTGTCGACCAGCCCGTTGCAGTCGTCGTCCACGCTGTTGCAGGTCTCGGCGGCCCCGGGGTTCACCGCGACGTCCGCGTCGTCGCAGTCGGTGTCGTCCGTGACGTGGTCGGTGGGCACGTCGCAGGCCGTGGTGGCACTGTCCGCGTCACCGTAGCCGTCGCCGTCGATGTCGGCGTAGCTGGTGGACTGGCCGGTCACGTCGGGGTCGTCGTCGTCGGTGAGCAGGTCGCAGTCGTCGTCGACCCCGTTGCACTCTTCGGTGGCGGCCGGGTTGATGGCGGGGTTGGCGTCGTCGCAGTCGCTGTTGTCGGCCACGTACGCCGTGCCGCCGTCACAGGAGTCGACGGTCGAAGTGGGCGTGCCGTAGCCGTCGCCGTCGCTGTCTTCGTACCAGACCCCGGCGTCGGTCGCGTTCTCGTCGATCGTGCCGTCGCAGTCGTTGTCGGCGTCGTCGCAGGCCTCGTTGGCGCCCGGGTATGCGGTGGCGTCGCCGTCGTCGCAGTCGTCGCTGTCGGCGGCGAAGCCGTCGGGCAACTCGCATGCGTCCACGCTGTAGGCCGTGCTGCCCACGCCGTCGCCGTCGCTGTCGAGCCACCAGGTGCCCTGGCCTTCGACGCTGTCGTCGTCGTCGTCCACGTCGCTGTCACAGTCGTCGTCCACGCCGTTGCAGATCTCGGTGGCGTCGGGGTTGACGGCGGGCTCGGTGTCGTCGCAGTCCCCAGGCTCGGCGACGAAGTCGGCGGGGGCCTCACAGGCCTGGATCGACGTCGCGTCGTCGCCAAAGCTGTCGGCGTCGGCGTCGTAGTAGAACGTGGTGGCGTCGTCGATGGAGGGGTCGTCGTCGTCGATCAGCAGGTCGCAGTCGTCGTCGACCCCGTTGCAGACCTCGGTGGCGTCCGGGTTGACGGCCGGGTCGCTGTCGTCGCAGTCCCCGTCGTTGTCCACGTAGCCGGGGGCGTCGTCACAGTCGGTCTCGCTGACCGCCGGGTCGCCGTAGCCGTCGCCGTCGTCGTCGGCGTAGAAGGTGCCCAACAGCGCGTCGTCGATCTCGCCGTCGCAGTCGTTGTCGACGCCGTCGCAGACCTCGGTCGCGTCGGGGTGGGTCGTGGGCTCGTCGTCGTCGCAGTCGTCGGCGATGCCGTGGCCGTCCTGGTCCAGGTCGTCGTCCAGGGTCGCGTCGTCGCAGTCGTTGTCCAGGCCGTCGTAGGGGGTCTCCGTCAGACCGGGGTTGCGGCCGGCGTTGCCGTCGTCGCAGTCGCCGCTCTGGGTGGCTGCGTCGGCCGGGGGGTCGTCGCACCAGCCGATGGTCTCGTCGTCGGTCCCGTAGCCGTCGCCGTCCAGGTCCTGGTACCAGGAGCAGGTCTCGCCGGTGTCGCTGATGTCGTCTTTGTTGCGACAGGCCGGCAGGAGCAGGAGGGCAATCCAAAGTCCCGTGCGCATGGGGGTCTCCGAGACGTCTGTGGAAGGGGAGGAGAGCCGCACTGTAGCCGAGGGTTAGGAGCCGGCATGGACTGGGTGACCGAGCTGCTGAGCGCCCCGCTGCTGGACGGCCCAGCCGAGCTGGGTCCCTGGTGGTCCCTGGTTCGGCGCAGTCTGATGGGCACCTCGACCCTGCAGCAGGCAGCTCTGGGCGGTCTGGCCGCGGATCGGCTAGGCCTGGCATTTGCCGCCGGATACCAGGCCGCTCTGACCCGCCTGGTGCCGGACAGGGCCCACGGCGCGGTGCTGGGCGTCGCCTTCACAGAAGAGGGAGGAGCCCACCCCAAGGCCATCCGCAGCCACCTGGACGCCGAGGGCAGCGCTTGGCGCCTGAGCGGCCACAAGGGCTGGGTGACCTGTGGGACCTTGGCGACGGAGCTGGTGGTCGTGGCCAGCGTCGGGGCTTGGGCCGACGGCCGCAACCGGTTGCGGGCCTGTCGTGTGGGGACCGACGCCGAGGGGGTCACGGTCACCCCCCATGGCCCGGCGCCTTTCGTGCCCGAGGTGCCCCATGCGAGTGTGACCTTCGACGGCGTACTCGTGGAGCAGCTCCTGCCCGGCGATGGCTACACCGCCTGGCTCAAGAGCTTCCGCACGGTCGAGGACATCCACGTGCACGGGGCCCTGCTGGGGTACCTGATGCGGGTCGGCCGCCAGGCCCGCTGGCCCGACGAGCACGTCGAGGCGGCGCTGGTGCCCTTGCTGGCTCTCGAAGCCCTGGCCCAGGCGGATCCGCTGGACCCGATCACCCACCGTGGGCTCGGGGGTGTCATGGCATCGACCCGAGCGCTGCTGGTCCAGGTCGAGCCTCTCTGGGAGCGGGTCGACGCGGAGCAACGGGCGCGGTGGGAGCGGGATCAGCCGCTCTTGAAGGTGGCTGGGCGTGCCCGGGTGGCGCGGCTGGAGCGTGCCCGGGTCTCCACGTGACCTGGGCGCTCTGGCTCGGGGTCGCCTGCACGGCGAGCGGTCCCGACGACACGGCGAGCCCGGATCGACGGATCTGGTTCGAGACCGGCCAGGCCGCAGAGGTGCTCTTGGGCGGCTTCGGCTTTGACGACAGCGGTGGCGAGCGGGTCTTCAATCGGCCCCGGGGCATCGCCAGCGACGGGGAGCGGCTGGCGGTCGCCGATGCCGGCAACAACCGCGTGCTGTTGTGGTCGAGCCTGCCAGCGACGGGTGAGCCGCCGGACGGCGTGCTGGGCCAGGCGGACTTTCGCGCCAACGACACCCGAGACCTCGCCTGGCCGGTGGCCGTGGCCTTGGGAGGCGACACCCTGGTGGTGGCGGACACCGACCACGACAGGCTCCAGGTCTGGCTCGGCTGGCCCACCGAGCTGGGCCAGGGGCCGGACCTGATCCTCGAGGGGGTCGTGGCTGGCGAGCCCTTGCCCGACGAGCCCGCCGAGGACCGCTTCGTCTGGCCCTGGGGCGTCTGGACCGACGGCACGCGCCTGGTGGTGGCGAGCACCATGTTCGAGGCGGTCGAAGGGAACCAAGGCGGCCGGGGCTGGATCCTGATCTGGAACACCTTTCCGACCGAGAGCGGGCAGCCCGCCGACGTGGTCCTGTCCGCGTTTGGCGGCATGGGCACGCCCCGAGGCATCACCAGCGATGGCACCTGGCTGGCCGTGGGCGACCACAATGCCCAGGGCACCGGCCAGGAACAGGGCACCTGGGTCTGGGAGGAGTGGCCGACGGCCGGCGAGACCGCGCCGGATGCCTTCGTGACCGAGCCCGACGACGGGCAGCACTGGCTGGCCGGTGCCGGCGGGCCCGATGGCCAAGCGCTGCTGGCCGGCGGCGGTCTCTACGGCTGGCACGGCGCGCCGGACAGCGGCTCGCCGGACCTGACGCTGGACAGCGCTCCGTGGGGCTTTCGGGGCGGGGACGGCGCTGCTGCGGCTTCAGCTGGGGCTGGGGTCTATGTGACAGACCCAGACGCCAACCGAGCCGTGGGCTTCGAGACCTGGCCCGACGCCAGCGGCGACGCCCCGGACCGCGTGCTCGGCGCCTTGGGGCTGCAGAGTGACGCGGTGGGGGGCAATGGCCTGATCACGAACCCGGTGCCGGTCACAGACGACGGGGTCCTGTGCGTGGGAGACGGCTACAACCTGCGCCTGCACTGCTGGGCTGCGCTGCCGGAGGGCGAGGGCACGCCCCCGGACGTCACCGTGGACACGTCGGATGGTGTCGAGGCCCTGGCGCTCTATGAGAGCACGCTGATCGCCGCTGGGCCGGTCCGGGGCCTGGTGGCGTGGCACGGTGTGCCCTGGGACGCTCGGGGCCCGGACCAGGACTGGGGCCAGACCCTGGCCGGAGTCGACCTGGGCCAGGTGACCGGTCTGGCGCTGGACGATCACTACCTGTACCTGGTGGACCGCGCCGGCTGGCTGCACGGCTTCACCGGTCTGGCCGACGGCACACCCGAGCACGTCTTCCAGAAGGCCGTCGACCCGGGGGGCGCCTTCCTGCACACCGACGGCGAGACCCTGGTGGTCTCACACAACCACCAGGTCGTGCTCTACGCGGTGTCCGAGCTCGAGGCCGCTGGGTCGGGCACGGTGCTGCCCACCGGCGACTGGTCGGGCTCCCTGGGCCAGGCCGCTGTGGTGGACGATCGGGTCTTCCTGGTGGACCAGGGCGCCCACAGGGTCTACGGCTGGTCCAGCGTGGAGCTGGCCACGAACGGGGGCCAGGCGTCGGTGCTCTTGGGCGCTGCGGACTGGGACGATCGAGCGCCGGCCCAGTCGGCCTCGGAGCTGTTCTGGCCTCGGCTGCTGGCCTTCGACGGCGAGACGCTCTGGGTGGCCGAGTACAAGTTCGGGGGCCGGGTCCTGGGGTTCGCTGGGACCCCCTGACCCGTGTAGCCTGGGCCAGGCCCGAGCTGGAACGGGCGCGGTGCCCGAGGATCGGATGCGTCGAAGGGATCTGTTGGGCTTGATCGTGGCGTCGGCCCGGGATCCGGAGCGGATCGGTGACGTGCCCGCGCTCAAGAGCGAGCTGATGGGGACTCGGGCGTCGCAACACGTCGAAGCGCTGCTGGAGCCGGTCCGGGGCTACAACCCGCCCCTGGACATCGCCGCGTTGTCCGCACTGCCAGCCGACACCTTTGGCCATCGCTACGCCACGTTCCTTTGCGCCAACGGCCTGAGTCCCCTCGTGCTCACCGGGCACGTGCCAGTCGAGGTGGTTCGACGCAACGCCTTCGTTGTGCGGTACGGCATCATCCACGACATGGTCCACACCCTCACGGGCTTCGACGCGTCCTGGCCGGGCGAGGTCGGCGTCTGGGCCTTCATCGGGGCCCAGGGCTACAGCCGGAGCTTCGCCGTGGCCGGGTTCATGGCCCTGTGCGTGGCGCCCCTGCGGGCCCCGCTTCAGCTCGGTCGGTGCTGGCGTGCGTGGCGCAAAGGCAGGCAGATGGGCCAGCGGGCCCAACGGCTGCTGTTGCTCCGGCTCGAGGATCACCTGGCGTCGCCGCTGGACCAAGTGCGGGAGGCGCTGGGGATACAGCCCCTGACAGGGGTAGCCTGAGCCATGGTGCTGACCTCCCTGGCCCTCTGGCTGGCCTGTCCCGCCCCCGACGAGGCCGAAGACCCCTGGGTGGACCCGGCAAGCCCGGGCCCTTGGGCCGTCGGCACCCACGAGGACGCCTTCCTCAGCCCGACCAGCGGCCTGACTCTGCCCGTCCAGGTCTGGTACCCCACGACCAGCGACGTCACGCTGACCCACCTCTACGACGACCTGCTCGAGGGCACCGCCCTGCACGAGACGGATCCGGACTGCACCGAGCCCCGCCCCGTGCTCGTGTTCAGCCACGGCAACGGCGGCGTGCGCTTCCAGTCGATCTTCCTGACCGAGCACCTGGCGTCCCACGGCTTCGTGGTCGTGGCGCCGGATCACGTGGGCAACACCTTCTTCGACTTCGGGGACCTGAGCACCGAGGTCATGATGTTCCGGCGGCCGTCCGACGTGGCCGAGACCTTTGACTGGCTGGCCGACGACGCCGGGCTCCGGGACTGTGTCGAGCCGGCGGCCGGCTACGCCCTGAGCGGACACAGCTTCGGCGGCTACACCACCCTGGCCACGGCTGGCGCACCGCTGGACGTGGCGGCCAGCGCCGACTGGTGCGCCGAGACCGACGAGTGGCTGTGCGACGGCCTGGCCGAGTGGGCCCTGGCGAACCCGGAACAGCCGGCCGCCGATCTGAGCGACGACCGGGTCTGGGCCGCGCTGCCCATGGCGCCGGCCGGGTACGAGGCCCTGCTGGGCGGGCTCGACGACCTGGACGTCCCGACCCAGGTGCTCGGCGGCGATCTGGACCAGATCACGTCCATGGCCGAGCAGGTGACCCCGCTCTACACCGGCCTGACGGTCAGCCCACGGCACCTGGGCGAGCTGGTGGGCGCCAACCACTTCACCTTCTCCAACGCCTGCGACCTGGCGCCCACCTATGAGGGCTGCGAGGATCCGGACGCACTCACCACAGACCAGGCCCACCCCCTGATCGCCGCCGTGGCCACGGCCTTCCTGCGCGGCCACCTGGGGGACAACCGGTCCGCCGCGAGCTTGCCGCCGGTGGACGGTCGGTGGTCCTGGACCGCGGAGTAGCCGATGCTGCTCTGGTGGACCCTGGGTGCCTGCGTGCGCGGGGACCTGGAGACCACGCTGGACGGCTATGAGCGTCGGGGCTTCAACGGCGTGGTGCGGGTGGTCCAGGGTGACCAGGTGCTCGTCGACCGGGCCATCGGCGACGCCGACCGCTTGACCGGACGGGCCAACACCCTGTCGACCGAATTCTCCATCGGCTCGGTGACCAAGCAGTTCACGGCGGCGGCGGTGCTCAAGGCCCAGGAGGACGGCCTGCTTCGGGTCGACCACACCCTGGCCGATCACCTGGACGACGTGCCCGACGCCATGGCGGACCTGAGCCTGCACCAGCTGCTCACCCACACCGCCGGCCTGGTCGGTGCGGTGGGTGCCGACGAAGATGTGCTCGATCAGTCCGGCTTCCTGGCGCTGGTGTGGGCGTCGGAGCTGGGTGTGGTCGGCGAGTTCTCGTACTCCAACGTGGGCTATGGCTTGCTCGCCGCTGTCCTGGAGACCCGCACGGGCTTCGACTACGAGACCCTCATTCGCACCTGGTTCTTCGGGCCACTGGACATGGTCGACACGGGCTACGACGATCCCATCTGGGAAGCCCTGGCCCACGGGAGCCACCGCGGCGACGACTTCGGCGCCCCCATCACCGCCCGCTACGACGCCGACGGGCCCTTCTACAACGTGGTGGGCAACGGTGAGATCATCTCCACCCTGGATGACCTGTGGCGCTGGCAGCAGGCCCTGCGAGCCGGCACCGTGCTGTCGCCCGAGTCGATGGCTCAGCTCTACGGGCACCACGTCGAGACCTGGGACCAGGCCTGGTATGGCTACGGCTGGGGCATCGAGGACTGGGGGGACGGCTACGGCGTCAACGTCAACCACGACGGCAGCAACGGCTATTTCTACGCCCACGTGATCGACTGGCTCGATCAGGACCTGTGGGTGGCGGTGCTGAGCAACCGCCGTCAGCTCCAGTCCCCGAACATGGCGTGGAAGCTTAGCGAGGCGGTCTTCGCCCCCTGATCCGGCGTCCCGGTGCCCAGGAATCTCGCCGATCCACTGAGAGTGGCTGGATTCGGGCCCCGTTCCACCCGATGATGCCGATTGGGGGTCACCGCCCCCCGGTCCGAGACCTTATATTCCAGCCCGCCGGGAGCACCGGCAGACCGAGACGGGGGCCATGGCCAGGCAGATTCGCAGGAAATCGGGGGCTCGGGGCGCCCAGGGGGGGCCACAGTCGGCCGTCCAGCGCCAGGACCAGGTGCTCCGGCGCCTCCAAGACCAGTTCGGCAATGCCGTGGCCGAGCGCCTGGTGCTCCAGGCGCCCGCCGACTCCTTCGAGCTCTACCTGAGCGATCTGCTCGCGTCCGAGCGAGCCACGGGCCAGGACTTCAGCGCCTACCTGCCGGGACGCGCCCCCCAGGAGTGGTCCCGCTTCGTCCAGGCCTGGTACCGGGTCCTGTGGGAGGAGCGCTCGCGCGCCCCCGAAGGCACAGAGACCGTGCTGGACGCCCCGGTGGCGGTGACCGAGGCCGCTGGAGAGGCAGCGCCCGCGCCAGGCGCGACCCCGGAGTCCGGTGCCGATCCCGCCCCTGCGGACGCCCCGGTCGACGGCGCCGACTTCGGCGGACTCGTCCAGCGGGCCGCTGCGGCCGGCGATGGCGCCCCCGATCCCCAGGATCCCCTCCAGCTGGCCGCCTGGTTCCAGACCCTCCGGGCACGCTCCGGCGGCGGTCGGCCCCTGACCGACGCCGAGCAGGCCTTCATGAGCCGCGTGCACGGCGACGCTCTGCGCGACGCCCGCGTGCACGAGGGCAGCTCGGCCCAACAGGCCGCCGCGGACATCCAGGCTCGGGCCTTCACGGTCGATGCGGACATCTGGCTCGGTCAGCGGGCGGACCTGAGCACCCGTCAGGGGGCGAAGCTGCTGGCCCACGAGGCCACCCACGTGCTCCAGAATCGCGCCGGTCGCGGGGCGGGGGCCCAGACGCGGGTGTCCGAGCCCGGTCAGCCCCTGGAGCTCGAAGCCGAGTCCGCCGAGCGCGTCGCCGACAAGGTCTGGGACGAGCGCCGCGCTGCGTGGAACTTCACGCCGCCGTCGGGGCTCGACTCGCGGGCCGACTACTTGGCGGCGTGGATGCTGGGGCGCCTGCCGGCCTCTGCGGGCCAGGCGCCGGACGCCTTGGTGCGCGACGCCCTGCGCACGCTGCTGGCCCAGCGAGCCCAGCAGCGCCTGGCCGAGGCTGGCCTGACCCTGCGATCCGGCCTGGCCGAGGGCATCGGGGCCGACAGCGAAGGCGCCGTGTTCCAAGAGCTCTCGGACCTGCGGGCGGCGGTGTCCGCGGCGTCGTCCGAGCGGTCCGCCCTGTTGTTCCTGCTGCGGGTGGCAGGCACGCCCTCGACCAGCGAACTGGTGGCGCTCCAGGACAGCTTCGCGCCCTATCCTTCCTTTGCCGACCAGCTCCACCGCGCCCTGGCCCAGCTCACCGGCGACGACCCGGTGGGTCAGACCCTGGACCGGGTCGACCACCACGCCGACGGCGTCGACCCGGCCCGGGGCATGAAGACCCTGGCGCTTGTACGCGAGCTCGCACCCCAGCTGGGCCTGTCGGCCAGCCGGGTCAGCGTGCACCTGGACGCCGAAGCCGGCGAGAAGACCCGCGCTGCGGGCACCCGGGGCCTGGCGGACCAGGGCGCGATCTACCTGGACGTCGACGCCTTCGACCCCGGCACCCGGGACGCCCGCGGCTTGGTCGCCCACGAGCTCACCCACATCGCCCAGGAAGCGCTGGCGCCCGCGACCGGGCCCGACGCCGGCTACCACGCCGAGCTCGAGGCCGCCGAGACCGCGTGGCGTGCGGCGGCCGGCGGCAGCTTGGATGCGCCGACCCAGGGGCTGCCGACCGGGCACGTTGCTGCGGAAGGCGGCGGGGGCGTGGATGCGTCGGGGTTGGTGGCGACCTTCTCGGCGAACCGGGCCCTGACCGACGCCAACCGCGCGACCATCGGCCCCGCGCCCCAGAGCCCCGGCGGCGACCGCAACGCCAACGCCAGCGAGGACAGCGAGCGCAAGCTCGAACAGTACGAAGACGGCGTCGACGGCGTCTGCGAGATGATCGAGGACCTGGACGCCTTCGACGACCTGTGCGAGGCCATCGACGACGACGAGCCCACCGCAGGCCCCCTGAGCCGGGTCATGGCCAACGAGCACGCCCAGCGCCTGCCCAAGATGTGGCAGGGCGCTCTGGAGGGCGGCGAAGTCGCCGGCCAGATGCAGCGGGCGTTCAACAGCGAATTCGACGGCCGGGGCTTCTGGGAAGAGACCGAGCTCGCCTTCGACATGATCTGCCGGACCGCCAAGGCCCGTGCCCGGCCCGAGCCCGACGCTGCCGCAGCGCGAGCCGATGCCGCCAACGCCCAGGCCAACGCCGACCAGGCCGCCGAAGAAGCCGCTGCAGAGGGCGAGGCCGGGGCCGAGGTCGACGGCGGTGGCGCCGGCGGCGAAGCCGCCCAGCTGCCCGCGGCGATCGCCGCCCTGTTGGACGCCAACGTCGAAGAGGTCGCGCCCGAGATCGGCGCCTTCACCACCTTCCAGGGCATCAGCGACGCCCAATTCGACGCCATCTCCCAGGCCGCGGACCACCAGTGCAGCCTGAGCTCCAGCCCGCCTGACTTCGAGGAAGGCCGTGGCGCCCAGGTCTTCGAGGCCCTGACCGAGAACTTCCTGGGCGGTCTGTCCCAGAGCTTCACCGACCAGTTCATCGACGGGATGGTCTGGGACAACATCGGCAAGCTCGGGGACATGGGCATGTCGGCTCTGACCAAGGGCCGGCTGGGCACGCCCTTTGTCGGCCAGGTCATCGCCCTGGCCCAGACCCCGCCCTGGACGGCCGGTGCCTGGGGCTTCGGCGAGGGCAGTCCCTTTGCCAGTGCCGGGAGCGCGGTCGAGAACATCTGCCGCATCGGCGAGGCGTTCGGCAATGCCGAGGACGTGGGCGACTACCTGGCGCTGCTGTGCGCCGGGGCCGCCGAGCTGGTCGCCTTCCTGCGGGACTTCATCAAGGGCATCCGGCAGATCCTGAGCACCCTGAGCAGTCTCTGCTACGTGGTGGGCGGCATCCTGATCATCGTCGGCATCGCGCTGTTGTGGCTGGCAGGGGTCGGGGCGCCCCTGGTGTCGGCAGGGGGGTGGCTCACACGCATGGGCGGGGTGCTCTCACGCATCAACACGGTGCTCGGACCGGCGGTCATCGTGCTCAGCGGCCTGGCGATGGTCCTGAGCACCATCGCGGCACTCACGGTGCCATCCGAGCTCTATGCCCAGCAGCTCCAGGCGGTCGGCGAAGACGCCGGGGGCTTCGGCGACGTGGTCGGCGCCAAGATGGGCGACTCCCTGGCGGAGCAGGCGAACAGCGCCATCGCCGACCGCTTCGAGACCCGCACCTCGGCCCCCGAGGGCGTCGAGCCCGAGTCCGGCGAGGGCCAAGGCCAGAGCGACCGCATCAACACCGAGAACCAGGCCGACCTGGACCGGATCGCCAACGACGCCCAGGACGCGCTGAACACCGAGCGGGGAGACAACGCCCCTGCGCCCGCCGGCGACGATGGCCCGACCCGGGCGGCCGACGGCGACGACGGCGGCACCCCCCGCGCCCAGGACGGCGACGACGCAGACTCGGCCCGCCCCCAGGACGGCGACGACGCGGCGCCCCAGCGCAGCCGGCTGATGAACGCGGTCATGAAGCCCATCGACATGATGAACACGTCGATCCAGGGCGTGCGAGATGGCGTCAGCGACATCAACCAGGGCTTCTCGGACCCGGCAAGGTTCGCCCAGGAAGGCCTGAGTCCTCAGGCCCGCGCCTATGTCGACGGGCAGATGTCCCAGCGCATCCAGGACCTCAATACCCGGGCCTCGGATCTCGCGCGACAGGTCCGCGAGCTCGAGGCTGACCCGTCGGCGGACCAGATGGAGATCGCGCGGCTCCAGGGCCGGCTCAACAGCACCCGCGACGACATCGTCGCCTCCCACCGCCAGATCACGGACCTGCGCACGGTGGTGCAGGGGGTCGAGCAGACCGAGGGACGCCTCAACGCGGTGGACCAGGGCGAGCGGGACCAGCGGGTCATCCAGCGCGAGCTCGACGCAGCCAATAGAGAGGTCGAGAACGCCCGCACGGCCCTGGCCGACGCCGAGGACACCCACCGCCGAGCGAGCGAGGCCAACACCGAGCATGCCGCGGACCTCTCCCACGCCGAAGGCGACGCCGGCCGGCTGACCAGCTCGGCGGCGGATTCCGACACCACCGCGACCAACCACGACCAGGCCCGCCCGCTCGTCGAGCCCGCTGCCACGGCTCGGAGCGAGGCCGACAGCGCCAGGCGGTCCGTGATCGGTCGCTCGGGCGACGTCGAAGTCGACGGCCGCAGCCAGAAGCGCCGCATCACGGACATGCGCGTCAACAGCGACGGCAGCGTGGAGCTGCTCACCGAGCGCCCCAAGGGTGGCCCGGATCCGCAGTGGGTCTCCCCCGACGCCATCGGTCGACGGAACGTGCGGGCGGACATCGAGACCTTCCAGGACGCTGACGGCCGGGCCCGCCCCTTGGAGTCCCAGATCGACTCGCTCATCGGAGGCGCCCAGAACCTCAAATCCGAGGACGACGTGCAGGGGCTCCGGGAACAGGCCGCTGCCGACCGCGACGGAGCGGCCCACGCCCAGGAACAGGTGGATCGGCTCAACGCCAACGCGCCCGACGCAGCAGATGACGACGCGGTGGAGCAGGCCCGGGCCCGCCTGACCGGCGCCGAAGAGACCCAGGGTCAGCTCGCCGCGGAGCTCCGGGGTGCCGGCGACGCCACCACGGCGGCCGCCGGCGACGTCGCCAACGACCCGAACGCCGCCAGCATGGCCCGCCACCGTGGCAACGTCTCCTTCCGCACGTCCGAGTCCCAGACCCGTGGCAACGCGGTCGCCGAGCACTTCCGGTCGACCTCGTCCGGCAACGCGATGGGCGGCATCGGCTCGTCCTCCAAGGCCGTCGGCGAGCACGTGACGAACCAGATCGCAGACTGGCTCGTGGGCCTGGATCGCATCCAGAGCATGTACCCCGACAACATCGGCGCTTCGGCCCACCGCCAGGAGCGCATCGCCAACAGTGGGCTGACGGTCGGCGGCATGGCCTCGGACGGCGTGCAGACGGTCCTGGACGTCGCAGGCATGGGCCACCGGGAGACCCCCAAGGAGCTCGAGGCCCTGGCGACCGACCAGGCCTCCCGAGAGCAGCGCCGCCAGGCCGCGGTCGAGGCCCTGCTCGAGTGCACCGCGCCGGTCGACTACGACCTGTTCGCCCAGCACCGCGTCGACGCGATCACGGCCCACGAGGCCTACATCAACGCCCACGCCGAGGCTCTCCGGGCGAACAAGGCCGAGGAGACCGTGGGCGAGGTGGCGGCGGCCACCCACCAGATCGCCGAGACCGGCAAGCCCGTGCGGGAGCAGAGCCAGTCGATGGCCGGGCCCCTGGCCGAGTCCAAGACCACCGAGGGCCAGCGTCAGTCCCAGATCAGCGGCTCAGACAGCACGGTGCCGGCGGCCGACAGCGGCATGGGCGGCTTCGTGGTCGAGCTCATCTCCAAGATCGGCGACAACTCCGACGAGATGGACGAGCAGCCCACCACCGGCGGCGGCGACGCCGGCCAGGCCATGGCCGACGGCCAGGACACCGCCAAGCAGGAGGCCGGCGACCGCAGCGACCAGATCCAGCAGAGCTCCGAGGCGAACACCGAGTTCCTGAACCAGGCCACCGAGCTTCAGTCCGCCCAGTCGACCGATCTGGACAGCAACATCACGGCGA
>Ga0209992_10001291_pt1 | contig 27174 bp, 34 predicted proteins | sample 2SBtaG_2_FD_182564 | JGI IMG/M metagenome (GOLD analysis project Ga0209992, IMG submission 182564) | Deep subsurface microbial communities from Kolumbo volcano to uncover new lineages of life (NeLLi) - 2SBTROV12_ACTIVE470 metaG (SPAdes)... | ecosystem: Environmental > Aquatic > Marine >... | reverse complement strand
ATGCTCTGGTTGTAAATTCTCTGAATATTCAGAAAAAAGTACTTCTGCATCAACATTAGCAATCTTTGCAATTTCTGGAACTGCTTCATTTAGATCAGATGCTGTTAATGCAGGTGTTACAGCACCTGTTCTATAATCTACGCTACTGGCTATTGTACCTCCAGTTGATAGTAATAGAACTTTAGGTAATTCAGAATTGTCTTCTTTCAAATTTTCTTTTTTTATAATTATTTCAGCTGATGATATTTTCTTAATGCTCTCAATTTTTTCCAATTCAATTCCTATATTATATCCACTTTTGAGTTTTAGAACTATATGTGAATCTTCACTTGTTTCATATCTTGGCATTAGAATACCAGTATATGCTAATTCTGCAATAATTTTGATTGAATCTCCAATCTCTATTTCATTTCGATTTAAGAATTCGAATGATTTACCTTTGTAGCCTTTTAGATCTGACAATTACTAATGATTAACTGATTATTTTATTAAAACTACCTGTAGTATGATGCTACTAGTTTTTCGCCAATCTTCAAGTCTTTTTGCTCTCTAACCTTCTTTACAGCCTCTTCAAAATGCTTCATAGTGATTCTAGCATCTCCAATTTTTGCTTCAACGGATTTTGGATCTGGTGCACCATCAAGATGTTCGTGAACAACTAAAGATACTGCAGTATTTGCTATAGATGCAACATCTGCACCGCTTAGTCCATCAGTATTTTCAGCTAGTTTTTCATAATCTATTTTATCAGGACTATTTGGATCTGCAACTGGAATATCTTTACAATTTATTTCCAAAATCATTTTTCTACTTTCTTTGTCAGGAAGTGGAATAGAAATTATTTTATCAAATCTTCCTGGTCTTAATAATGCTGGATCAATCATGTCTGCTCTATTTGTAGCAGCAAGTACAACAACACCATGCATGTTTTCCATACCATCTAATTCTGTTAGTAATTGACTTACTACTCTTTCTGTTACTGCAGTTTCTCCACCTGCTCCTCTAATTGGTGCAATAGAATCTATCTCATCAAAGAAAATTACACATGGAGCTGATTGTCTTGCTCTTTTGAAAATTTCTCTTATTCCTCTTTCTGATTCACCCACCCATTTTGATAACAGCTCAGGACCTCTGACAGAAATAAAATTTGCTTCACTTTGAGTTGCAACTGCTTTTGCCATCAAAGTTTTTCCAGTTCCACTGGGGCCATGTAATAATATACCTCTAGGCATCTTATGTCCCAATTTATCATATAATCCAGGATATTTCATAGGCCATTCTACGGCTTCCATTAATTCTTTTTTTACTTCTGCAAGACCACCAACTTGATCCCAACTAACATCAGGATTCTCAATGAATACTTCCCTCATTCCAGATGGAGTAACTTCAACTAGTGCTTTTCTAAAATCATCAGCATTTACTATTAATTTATCAAGAGTTTCTGGAGGAATTTTTTCTTCTTCCAAGTTTAATTCAGGAAGTAATCTACGTAAACATTTCATAGCTGCTTCTTTACACAGATATTCCAAATCAGCACCAACATATCCATGACTAACTGCTGAAATTTTATCAATATTCACTGGAAATTCCTGATCATCTCCAGCTAGAGGCATGTTGCGTGTATGAATCTGTAAAATTTCATGCCTACCTTTTTTGTCAGGAACTTTAATTTCAATTTCTCTATCAAATCTTCCTGGTCTTCTTAAAGCAGGATCAATTGCGTTTGGTCTGTTTGTTGCAGAAATTACAATAACTTTTCCTCTTGCTTCTAATCCATCCATTAATGATAACATTTGTGAAACAACTCTTCTTTCAACTTCTCCAGTTACTTCTTCCCGTTTTGGTGCAATAGAATCAATCTCATCTACAAATATTATTGATGGTGCTTTTTCTCTAGCCTCTTTGAAAATTTCTCTTAGCCTTGCTTCACTTTCACCATAAAATTTACTCATAATCTCTGGACCTGAAATACTAATGAAATGTGCATTACTTTCATTTGCAACTGCTTTAGCAAGTAATGTCTTACCAGTACCTGGTGGACCATATAACATAACACCTTTTGGTGCTTCAATACCAAGTTTTTCAAAGATTTCTGGATGTCTCAATGGAAGTTCAATCATTTCACGAACTTTCTTTATCTCATCTCTTATTCCACCAATATCTTCATAGGTAACTTGAGGAACTCCTCGTAATGTTTCACCTTTTTCTGCAATATGAAATGATGTTTTTTGTGTAACAAGTACTGCATCTGCTGCAGGTGTAACACCTATTACTTGAAAAGTTAAACGTCCACCGAAATATGGCACCATAACATTATCACCTTTTATCAAAGGAACACTTTCTAATGCATCTGCAAGATATCTTTCATCAATAGGTGGAATAGCTTCTAATGGAGCTACAACTACTTTTTCTGCTGGAACAGCTTTTATTTTTTTTACATTAATTGCATCACCAATTGCAATTCCCGAATTATTTCTTCCTAGTCCATCAATTCTAATAATTCCTTTGCCCTCATCTGATGGATAAAGTGGAAGGCATTTTGCAACTGTTCTTCTTTTGCCTTTTAATTCAATAACATCACCTGTTGATGCATTCAATGTATCCATTGAATCATAATCTATTCTAGCTACTCCTCTACCAACATCTCTGGTATAGGCTTCTAGAACTTTTAGTGTTAATTCATTTTCTGCCATATCCTACTTCTCTGCGTTCTTTTTTTATATATTTAGCGTATTATTGTTCTGATCTCACTAATATTGATCACAAGCTTAAAATCATGATCTTAGACCTTCGTCAACATTGGGTAAAAGACCATTAGTACGTAAGCGTGGCCGTGGAGGTATGCAGTTTAGGGCTGCTGTTACTAATAAGATTAAACCAGCAAAATATCCTGGATTTGATATTGATGTATCACATCAAGGCGAAATTATTGATCTAATCCATGAAAGCGGTCGTGATGTCCCTTTATCAAAAGTAAGATTTGAAGATGGCTCAATATCATTAATTCCTGCCGTTCTTGGTACTACAGTTGGTTCAAAACTTGATTTTTCTCTTTCTGCTGAAGTTACAGATGGTAATGTTATCAGTATTCAAAATATTCCAGATGGAACAATAGTATGTAATGTTGAGAAACAATTTGGTGATGGAGGAGCTTTGATTAAATCAGCTGGTGGAAATGCCACAGTATTTGCACATACTGAAAAAGGTGTTACACTAAAACTTGCATCTGGTAAATTTACCACATTAAATCCAAAAAATAGAGCAATGATTGGAACTCTTGCAGGTGGTGGAGTAGGAGATAGACCATTTATGCGCGCTGGTGTTAAGTGGAGAAGATTTAGATCAAAAGGTCATAAATATCCTATAGTCAGAGGTGTTGCACAAGCAGCATATCAACATCCACACGGTGGTGGAAGACATCAACACGTGGGTCAAAGTTCTACAGTATCACGTAATGCACCACCAGGTGCTAAAGTAGGAAGTATAGCTGCAAGAAAGACTGGAAGAGCTAGAATTAAAGAAAGAAAACAATCACTAAAATAATTTAAAAAAACTGATTAATGAATAATATTTATCATATATATGGTAAAACAAAGAACACATATTTTAGTAACAGGCAAAGTTCAAGGAGTTTTTTTTAGGCAGGCAACGAAAGTTATTGCAATTAAAAATAATGTTAATGGATGGGTAAAAAATTTAGAAAATTCTCAAGTGGAAATTTTACTAGAAGGTGAAGAAACAAATGTTAGTTCAGTAGTTGACTGGTGCCGTCATGGTCCAGCTAATTCAAGAGTAGATAAAATTGAAATAAATCAACAAATCTTTGTTGGTGAATTATTAAATTTTGAAGTTTTGTATTAGTGAATTAAATCAAAAGCATCTTTAAGATTTTTTTGAATTTCTTTTAGATCATCCTCAGGAAAAATCTCAAAAATTGTAATAGGTATTTTACGATCTTTTTGGATTTTGATTAGTATTGATTTTGATGTTGGTTCAAAGTCAGCAAACCATCTGAAAGTCATTGATTTACAAAAAACAACTCGATGCATTCGAACATCTTCTATAATTTTGGGTCCTAATCCCATACAGAATTGTCTTAGTTCATCAAATAATGGCTGAATTATGAGTGGGATATTATTTTTAAACTCATTATAGCTTCTTTTATTTCCAAATGAAACCAAATCCATTACTAGACAGATCTTTTTTTAATATTTAGTAGTAGCCCTACTGGTTCTAGTCTAGACTAATAGCCCCATTTCAAGGCATACAAGATCCGCCACGTTGACGAGGAAGCGTGGATGCTCCAACTTAGGATTGCTCCCTCCCGGACCTCATCCCTTTCGATGGTTCGGTCTTAAGAATTATCCCTTCGGATAATCTCAGTCCTGCAACCACCCGCCTCGGCGTGATTTCATTTCCGCACACCAAGCGGGAATTATCTGTCTAGAGATTTACCCAGCAGTTACTGATCTCTGCTTATAGCCGGTTTCAGAATAGGGCACGGCTGGCACCCTGATCCTCCCTACTACGATCTTACTTAGAACTTTATGTTATATTTGAATTGGATCTTTCTTTCTTAAGATTAGTAATCATAGTACACACAGAACAAATTTTACCAGTACATTCATTTCCACAAATATCACAATTTCTTTTTTTCTTTTTATTATTTTCTTTGAGAATTTCAGAAATTTTTAGAATTGAATGATACATACTATTTTTGATTCCACTTCTATGTTCTTCTAGTGAATTTAGAAATTCACGTATTTCGGTTCGGATACCTTCATTCATGTGGGGGCAAGGTTCTGACTGAAATGGTAAATTATTAGTAAAAGCATAAAATACAATCTCAGATTCATAAATTTCTGATAATGGTTTTATTTTCCTAAGTTCCGTACTTTCATTATCTGGATTCATCCATCCAATTTTGTTTGTATCTCCTGATAATGTATTTATCAAGAATGTTTGTAAAGTATCATCTAAGTTATGACCTGTGGCAATAACATTAGCTCCAATCTGTTTTGCAGCATAATCTAATGCTCTTCTTCTAAAAGTACCACATATAGAACATGAAGATGTCTTTTCATTTTCTCTAAGTTCTAATGACTCTGTTAGAGTAACATCAAATAGTTCCTTATACGAATATATCTTAAATTCTATATCTAATTTCGAGCAGAATTCCTTTACTATGCTTAATGCCTCATCCCTATATCCTGGAATACCTTCATCTATCGTTACTGCTATAATTTTGAAATTGTGTGTTTGAGACATTTTCTTTAGTGTATCAAGTAGTACCAGAGAATCTTTTCCTCCAGAAACTCCAACACAGACTAAATCATTATTTTTAATCATCTTATATTTTGAAATTGTTTTCGCTGTTTTTCTTAGAATCGAATTTGAAAAACATTCAGAACATAAGTTTTCACCTGAGTACTTTCTGGAAAAAACTGCAGTATTCTGACATTTATCACATTGCATAATTTCAAAAATACTTATTGTTTAATATCTCATTCTTTAGATTGTAAACCAACCTGATTTCATATATGATAATCCTATATTGAGACCAAAGATAACGAATGTGAATGCGTAAATTGCCATCATTGTTCCATTAACTGCCTTTTCAGAAATCTTCTTATCAATTATTGTATGGATGAATTTTCCTCCATCTAGAATTGGTAATGGCAGCATGTTGATAATTCCTATAAAAAATGAAATCATCCATAACCATAACAGAAACATAGAAACCTGAGGATTATTCCATTCTATGAAATTATAAATTGGTTTAAAAGACAAGTTATTGTCTCGCATAATTCCTACCAAACCTCGTTCAGGATCATCTGGTGAAGGCATAATTGTTACAGGGAACACAATTTCTTGACTATCTCTTAGTATTGTTACATCTACAGTTTGCCCTGGCGTTAGATCAACCTTTTGAAAATCCATCGGCGAGATAATTCTAATATTATCTATATTTGTTATAATGTCATTTTCTTTCATACCTGCCTTTTCAGCTCCACCGCCTTCAATTACTGATAAAACTAAAACTCCTTCAGGTGATTCATAGAACCAACCCAAAAATGGTTCAGGTAGTATCATTGCAAATAACGGATTTGTTAGTAATATTGCTCCTAATGCAAATGCGAAGAGGACGTTTGAAGTTGCTCCAGCACCAATTACTCTTAACCTAGAAACCTTCTTTGCTTTATCGAATTCTTCTTCATCAGGCTCTACAAATCCTGCAAACATTGCAATAAAAATTGCAAATCCGCCAGTCTTTATCTTAATTTTTTCAAGAGTTGCTACTATTCCATGTGCACCTTCATGCATCACTAAAACTATTGGGATTGATAATAGAAAGTATAGTATTGCAGAAGCAGATGTTAAAGTAACACCTGGAATTAATACCGTTAATTCTGCAAATTCACTTGGCTCTACAAAGAAATTTGCAATATTTGAGAATAAGAACCAAAATGCAAATCCCATCATTAGGAATCCTGCTATAACACTAACATCAGCAAATACTCTGATACCACGTCTTGTTCTACCTAATAATCTAGTTAGTGCAGATTGAACTTTATAATTTTTGTATGTAAGACTATAAGGTTTTATTGTAAAACCATATTTTTCAAGTTTTAACGTTTTTGCTGTGATAAAAATTCCCACCCACGCGATTAGAACGTAAATTATTGCATTATCAGTTAAAACATTTAATTCCATTTGAACGGTAATTTTTTTTAATATCGTACATTTATCGGTTACTATGGCCTCAGTTATTATAATCTCAACATTCCCAGATAAAAAAACAATTACAAAAATTGCAAATCAACTTGTAAAGAGAAAAATTGTAGCATGTGTGAATATCATAAAAATTTCATCAATTTATTCATGGAAGGAAAATATAGAAAATCAGGCGGAATATATGGGAGTTTTTAAAACTACAAAAAAGAATCTACGATTATTAAAAAAAGAGTTACAAAAACTTCATCCATATGACGTTCCAGAAATAGCTGAAATTAATCCTAGTTCTATTAATCAATCATATTTGAAATGGTTAACGGAATCTACAGTTTAACCAGTTACAGGAAATCTTAGAAGTGATATTATTCCACCCAAACCAGAAACCCTCAATCCTACATCAGTGGTACTGTCAACACTATAGATTTTTCCACCTTTTTCTTCTACATCATTTAGAAAATCTATTACCATTTGCTCATCAAAGTCCTGAATGACTTTCTCAGAAAATACCAAAGATTCAATTGCGCTAAATTCATTTGCTTTACGCGTTTCTTCTAACCCCATTGAAAATTTGTTACTTGTTTTATTCGCTAAAAACATAACTTGGTCTATAATATAAGACACCTTTCCCAGTTTGGTATTAGACATTATTTCTTTCATGCTTTCTGACTTGGTAAAAATATGAATCCCATCCTCTCCACCAGAATCGATGCCTTCCACTATCTTAATCTGGATTTTTTGTCCTAATGTTGTTTTTGAAAGGAAATTTCCAAATTTTTTTCTTGTTTCTCCCGGTCCAAAAATTATGACAACGTCGGTCTTTTGAATTATTGTTGATAATGCCTTAGTTACATCATCAAAGAATTTTTCTATTTTGAAATTGCTTTTGTATCTTTTACCACTTGAACCAGAGTAAATATTTGGTAAAAGATGTAGATGTGTTCCTTTTAATCTACCAATACCACAATCCCCTGTATCAATTGCAACCAAAACAAATGTTTCACCATGATCTTTTGTTTTTACAAGTTTTCTTTGGGCAGAGGTCCATTTTTTCTTTTCAAGATTGAATGCTTGTTCTATTTTTATAATAAATGAGTGATGTGAACCATGTGGCACTGCATCATTATTTGATTCTGTAATAATACCTCCAACACGAATTCTATCCAAAACATCATCTAAAGATATTTTCTCAACCTCGATTGCTAATCTGATTTTTATTCTTTCACCTTTATCTGGTCGCGAATACTCTTTTTCTTGTTTTATTACACGTGTTGTTTCTCCAATAATTTTATCTCCAGGTTTGATCAAACGACGTATTGTTAGTAAGTCATCTGAATCTTCGGGTATAAATGAAATAGTATTATCGTCAAGTGTTTTTGAAATCATGTTTTGTTCTCGAATATCTTAATTAAAAAGCCAACTTATTCTTCGGAGACAGTTTTTTGCTCTTCTGCTTTCTTTTTAACATAGTTTTCTACCCAGTCTAAAGTAATTACACCACCTTCTGCCAAATTTACTAGTGAATTAGAAGATGCTTCACCTTTTACTTTTCCTGTATTTCGTCTAATCTGGCGCCATTTCAAACTGGTGTTACCACTTTTTGAGGAATATATTATACCTAGAACATCTCTTGCATTTACAAAAGTTATATCTCTAATTTTTTTTAAAGTTACTTTGTCTGCAGCCTCCACATAAATGGAGCCTTTATCCTCATCACGTTCTGGAAAAACCTCAGGATCTTCAAGATAACTTCGTGGAGCAAATGAACTACATGTACTTGCTATAACAAATCTCCTAAAGCTTTCTACTGTTGAAGGTGCGTCAATCGTTACCATTTCTGATCCCTCCAATTTTCTTACATATCAAGCTTCGTGAAAGATTCAAGTATCCTTACTTGTAGTTGACTATTGCAGGCGATGATGCAAACTATCCTTTGATATGATGATAGGGATCTTGAGTTCTGAGTCTGCATTTTAAACTTTTAAGAATAATGTTGTAACATATAATGATGAAATCACTAACTGAATATCTTGTTTTTAAAACTAAACAAAAAAAAGAATTTGTTAATATTACTAAAGATATAGAGAGACTAGTTCAAAAAAGTGGAATTAAAGATGGATTATGTCTAGTTAATGCAATGCACATTACAGCAAGTGTTTTCATCAATGATAATGAATCTGGATTACACAGTGATTATGATAAATGGCTTGAGAATTTGGCGCCACATAATCCTATTGAACAGTATAGACATAATGATACAGGTGAGGATAATGCTGATGCTCATCTTAAACGCCAAGTTATGGGGCGTGAGGTTGTTATTGCAATTTCAAATAATACTTTAGATTTTGGACCATGGGAAGCCATATTTTATGGGGAATTTGATGGTCAAAGAAGTAAAAGAGTCCTAGTAAAAATTATTGGAGAATAGCTAACCAAAGTCTGCATCACGTTTTTGTGATTGTTGCTCGTTTTTCCTTGCAGCATCTCGAAATTCTTCCTCATGATTCTGTCTTCCATGATTACATTTTACACAACCAAGAATTTTTCCATCAGGATCGTTTTCAAACACTTCACATCCACAAAAACATGCCATAAGACTTCATCTTTTTTTTAGTATATCTTCTTTTGGAGCTTTTATTGACTCCTAGAGGTTTTACAGCATTCTCCCATGGGAATATCTAAACCTCTTGGACTTTTACTTGGGCATTGTAACATTACACATAATGCATCGGTAAATTGTGTACTCATATGGTGTTCAATTCCACAAACCATTTCTTCATCAATGTCAATTTTTAGTGCACTTGACATTAAGACTTCAAGCAGACGACTATTTCTAATCATAGATGCTGCAATTTTTTCTCCAGCTTCTGTTAGAGAGACTCCTGCTTTATTGTATTTTACCAGTTCTCTCTCAGATAGTTTTTTTAACATTTGAACTACACTTGGTTGTCTAACATTGAGTCTTTTTGCAATTGTACTTATCTTGACATCTCCACCTTTTTCTCTAATATGCCAAACAGCTTTTAGATACATCTCTGTATGCTCTGCTTCTGCAGTACCAACAAAGAGTATTTCGTCATCATTTAATGCATCCATATTTGAGTATAGAAAATTGTTTTATTAAGTATTCATTCTTGATTACTATAGACTTTCAAATTTTTACTTCAGTCGAGTCTTTTAAAAGATATTCAAAATATTCTCTTGCAAAACCAGCAAGACCAGAATGATCTGCCCAAATTGCAACTACATCTGATGAGCTAGAACTACTTATTTCTGGACCTAACAGAATTACAACATATCGTTTATCAGAAATAATGCCTCCACCAAATAATCCTTCTTTTACTTTAACATTTGCAACTCTTGAAATAGAATTTAGTGATTCTTTGTCAAGTTTATCGGATGTGAGAATTGTAATGTCTACACCTTTGTCGTGTAACTGTCGTAATTTTGGTAATGCTTGTTTTACAATGGCTTCACCTGCTTGAGGTACTGCAATAAGTACTTCATTTCTACAGTGTTCAACTAATTCCATTATCTTAGCACCAATATTCATTATACCAGAAATTACCCAAATGTCGGGTTTTTCACTAGTACCACTTTTTTCATACAATGGAATTAATTCTGTTAAAATAGTGCTCTGGTTTTTTGAAAATTCTGTTTCAACACTTTGCTTTGTTGTCTCAAGTGCAGTTGATGGTGATTTCGAAAAATATTTTGTAGGTCTGGAATCATCTGAACCAATCCACCCTTTTTCCTCTAAAGTTCCTAGCACTTCGTAAATCTTTGAATATGGAACTCCTGAATTTTGACTAAGTTCTGATGCATTAAGTTCACCACCTTTTAGTAAGGCAGTATAAGTTTTGATCTCATAACTAGTTAGGCCTATTTTTTCAAGAGATTTCTTTGTATTATCGGAGATACTCATATGCGATCATTTGCTAATTTTGCTATTTAAATTGAATATATACTCAAACCACATTTCATCTGGTGTAGAGTAGGAATTCTATTATATAGTATTTTTAAAAAATTTTAGTACAGATGGCATTAATTCAGATATCTAATCAGTCTACAAAGGCAAAGGGAAAGAAATCTACTATTAGATTTACGCAAAGTATCTGCCCAGATTGTAACATGATTCTTGATGCCGAAGTTTTTGAAAGAAATAACCAAGTCTTTATGTCAAAAGTTTGCCCAACTCATGGTGAAACTGAAGAACTCTATTTTGGTTCATATGATATGTACAAGAAATTTAGTACATACTGGGTTGATGGAAAAGGTGCACATTCACCAAATGTAATAATGGAAGACAAGTGTTCTTGTCCAAACAACTGTGGTCTTTGTTCTAATCATTTATCTCATAGTGGACTTGCAAACATGATAGTTACAAACAGATGTGATCTTACATGCTGGTATTGTTTCTTTTATGTTAAGAAAGGTCTTGAAGGTGCATACATGTATGAACCAGAACTTGATCAAGTAAGAGCCATGATGAAGACTCTAAGATCAGAAAGACCAATCCCAGGAAACTCAATGCAAATTACTGGTGGTGAACCAATGCTCAGAGAAGACATTAGTGATGTTATTAAAATTATGAAAGAAGAAGGTGTTGAACATATTCAAATGAATACAAACGGTATTCGACATGCAATGGATCCAGAAGCTGCACGTGATGTTAGAATGGCCGGATGTAACAATCTATATCTTAGTTTTGATGGTGTTACCGCAAGAACTAATCCAAAAAATCATTGGGAAATTCCTTATGCACTTGATAGTTGCAGAAAGACTGGTACTACTGTAGTATTTGTTCCAACTGTAATCAAATCAATTAATGATCATGAATTAGGCGGAATTATTAGATATGCACAAAAGAATCTAGATGTAGTTCATGCAGTCAACTTCCAACCAGTATCATTAACTGGACGAATGGGTAAAACTGAACGTGATAAATATAGAATTACAATACCAGATTGTATTCAAAGAATTGAAGAGCAAACAGAAGGTCAAGTAACAGTTGATGATTGGTATCCAGTACCAAGTTGTATGCCATTAACCAATGTTATTGAAGCATTCTCAAGCAAACCAAAGTACGAATTATCAATTCATTTTGCATGTGGTGCAGGAAGTTATGTATTCCAAGATGCAGATACACAGAAACTTGTGCCAATGACACGATTCTGTGATATTCAAGGAATGTTAGAATTATTTGAAGACAAATCAGAACAAATTCGTTCTGGCGCAAACAAATACTTTACAATGCTAGAAGTTGTAAGAAAACTCAAAGGATTTATCGATAGATCAAAACAACCAGCAGGATTAGATTTGGCCAAAATGTTTGGAAATATACTCATGAAACGTTCTTTCGATGCTGTAGGCTCATGGCATGTCAAAGGCTTGTTCCTAGGTATGATGCACTTCCAGGACAAATACAATGAAGACTTGGAAAGATTACAAAGATGTGATATTCATTATGTAACTCCTGATCTTAGAATTATTCCCTTCTGTGCATTTAATGTAATTCCAGAATGGTATAGAGATAGAATTCAAAAGAAATATTCTATTACAGTAGAGGAATGGGAAGAAAGAGAGGGTGTTAAACTCGAAGATGGTCTTTACAGAGGTCTTATGAGAAGAGGTGCTGGTGACGAATTAGCAGCCGGATGTGCAAAAAGTGAGATGTTCCATCAAGCAGAACAAGCAACAATGTAATTAGATTTTAAATACGGTTTTCAGTCAATCTAGTTATGAGCTCAAACACAAATTCACCTCTGAGAACAGTTGAATGGAAAGATAACAAAGTTCGTATGATTGATCAAACTAAATTACCAAATGAATTTGTTTATGTTGAATACACAGATTTTAATCAAGTCGCAGATGCAATTAGAAATCTTGTAGTTCGTGGAGCACCTGCAATAGGAGTTTCAGGTGCATTTGGATTAGCATTAGCATCATTACAAAGTGATGCCGAATCTAAAGATGATTTGCTTGTATATCTTGATGGAGCTCATAAAATTTTACTTGAAACAAGACCTACTGCAGTTAATCTGAAATGGGGATTAGATCAGATAGTGAAGATTGCACAACAAGGTGAAAACGTTGAACAGATAAGATCTTTAGTAATTGAGGAAGCAAAAAGATTAGCAGAAGAAGATGTAAAAATTAACAAAGCAATGGGTAAGTACGGTTCTGAATTATTCGCTAGTAATGATATAGTAATGACACATTGTAATGCTGGTGCACTAGCAACAGTTGGATATGGAACTGCATTAGGAGTTATTCGGGCTACTAAAGAAAGTGGAAAAAATATTAAAGTTATTGCAACTGAGACAAGACCAATACAACAGGGATCAAGATTAACTGCATTTGAATTAAAGCATGATGGAATAGATGTTAGTCTAATTCCTGATACTGCAGTTGGTTACACAATGGCAAATAATCTAGTAAACAAGATTGTAGTTGGTGCCGATAGAATATTGAGAACTGGTCATGTTTTTAATAAAATTGGTACATATCAAGTTGCTACTATGGCCAAACAACATAATATTCCATTTTATGTTGCTGCACCATTATCTACTTTTGATCTAAAAAGTAATCCTGATGAAGTGGTTATAGAACAAAGAAAGGCATCTGAAGTTACTGGCATTGGCGATAAAAAAACCGCACCTGATGATATCAATGTAATAAATCCAGCATTTGATATGACCCCACCCGAACTTATATCTGGAATAATTACGGAGAAAGGAATAGCCAAGGCTCCATTTGATGATTCTATCAAAAAGTTATTTGAAGCTAATTTATAGAAAGTTTTTATCTCTTCTATATTTTTTGAGCATATGGAAGCAATTAGTGTAGAACAAGTCAGAAATTCTTTGAAACAATGCATGGATCCTGAAGTACCTCTAAGTATAGTAGATATGGGTTTGATCTATGGAATTGACATTTCTGAAAATAATGATGTTAATATTAAAATGACTATGACTACTCAAGGCTGTCCTTTACATGAAACCATGGTAGATGATGTTAAACGTTATACAAGAAAAGTTTCGGGAGTAAATAGCGTTAATGTTGACATTGTTTGGGATCCTCCTTGGACAATGGATAAAATGTCAGATGAAGCAAAGGCTATGATGAAAAAAATGGGATCACAAAATACTCCTGCTCCAATTGATTATGAAACTGCATTACCACAAGGTGTAGGAAAATTAGTTAAACAAGAAGATGGTTCAATGGTACTAGCTAACGAACATGAACAAGGTTTTATGGTTAATCAGGCTATTATTGACTTTTGGCAATCTTGTAATGGTAACCGTAAGGTTACAGAATTAGTTGATCTCTTTGCTCAACAAACAGGTTTGCAACGAACTCAAGTTGAAAAGGAAGTAATGCAATTACTTAAACAACTACATGAAGGAGGACTACTTGTAATTCAAAATCAAAGTGATACTCCAAACGTTGAGTTTAAAAAATAAAACTAAATTTCTTTTATTTCTGTAATTGTGGCTTGGACTGAATCCATTTTAATAATTGCTCTTTTTTCATTCCATCCTAAAGCAACATACCAATCACCAGAATCATCATCATACTTGGTTTCAAGTGTTTTGATATCAGACGCTTGTGCTTTGTAATTTTTAATGATTCCTGATGTTGCTAATGACACTGCATCTTTTTCAGTTTTAAGTCGTCTATCCATTAATCCAATTCCAGGAGACATGGAAAATGTTCAAAACTATATCTAATATACTTGATTGTTAATCCGAAAGGGCCCGTAGGGATTCGAACCCTAGACCTGTTGGTCCGAAGCCAACCGCTCTATCCAGGCTGAGCTACGGGTCCAAAAAAATAAGCATTTAACCAGTCTAAATACCTGTCTTAATTATGAAAGTTTCAAAAAAAGTTGCAGGTGTTGAGTATGCAATTAGAGATATTGTTTCAGCTGCAAGAGAAATTGAGCAGCAAGGAAAGTCAGTAGATTATCTGAATATTGGGGATCCAGTTCAGTTTGGTTTTCAACCCCCTGAAAATGTAAAACAGGCATTAATTGATGCAGTTAACAAAGGAAATAATTTCTATACTCAATCTGAAGGCCTTCCTGAATTATTAGACGCAATTGCAAAAAAAGAAAATTCCAAAGGACTTTCAATTGGTTCAGAAAATGTTGTGATAACAAACGGTGTATCTGAAGGATTAGATATGGTTATTTCCTCAATTGTGGAAGAAGGTGACGAAGTTTTGTTGCCTGGTCCATATTATCCACCATATGCATCATATGTAAGACTTCATGGTGGAAAACCAATTGAATTTGCAGTTGATTTTAAAAATTCTAGACCAGACATTGATGATATCAAAGGAAAAATTTCATCCAAGACTGTTGCTATATGTTTGATCAGCCCAAATAATCCAACTGGATTAGTTTTTGATGAAAATTCCCTAAAACAAATTATTGATATAGCAAATGAACACAGTCTTTATCTAATCTGTGATGAAATTTATGATAAGATAGTTTTTGATCAAGAATTTACTGGAATAGGTAAAGTTGCAGGTAATTCTCCAGTAATCATCCTAAATGGATTCTCAAAAGTTCATTTAATGTCTGGTTGGAGAGTTGGTTATATTGCATTTAATGATTCACCACAACTTGATTCAATTAGAGAAAACTTGCCTAAATTAGCAAGAGTTAGAATTTCTACTAATTTACCAGTACAATATGCAGCACTAGAATCATTGCAAGGACCACAAGATTATATTGGAAAATTTGTTGCTGAATTAAAAATACATAGAGATTATGTAATTAAAAGACTTAATGCAATGAATAACATTACATGTTCTAATCCACAAGGTGCATTTTACGCATTTCCAAAGATAATAGATAATAAATTTGGCTCAGACAAGAATTTTGTACTAGAATTACTAAAACAGAAAGGAGTTTTAACAGTTCATGGTTCAGGATTTGGCACTCAGTATGGCAGTGGTCATTTCAGAATAGTTTATCTCCCAAATATGGAAATATTAGAATCTGCCATGAATAAAATTGAAGATTTTGTTCGTTAATACTTCCAAACTGAAAATTCTTTTGGAACTATCTCAATAATACAGTCTGTATCATCTAACAACTCTTTTGCAGATTTGTTATTCAACGTCTTGAAATATCGTAAAAGTATCTTTTTTGCTAGTCTCAAAACAGATGTTTTATCTTTTATCAATTTTGCATTACCTTTTCCCATCACTCCAAAGATATTCGGAGAATTAACACCAACATCTACGCAAAAGCTAACTTTTTTATGATTTTTTACATTTTTTGCTTTTTCAGTTTTGGTATTGGTTCCAATGAAAATTTTTTTGCTCATATACATATACCATACCGGAATAATGTGAGGCATACCTGCCTTATCCACTGTTGCCAAATGCAGAATTTTCTGATTCTTTAAGAATTCATCTTTTTTTGACATTAGATTTTCTAAACCCCATTCCTATCATAAAACAACCAAATACAATCATTGCTAAAGAAATTTTTTCATTTGTTATATCTGGTCCAACCAAAAAATCATAAACAAATTCTGGACTCCATATAATCATATTTTGAACCAGCACGATTACTGCCATTATAATAAAAAGTAGACCCATTGCACTAAACCAATTACGACCACGACGTGGATATTCACTACTCATAAGAATAATAGATTTTTCTAAACTTAAATTATTTTAATACCAGGATTTTTCATCTTATTTCGAATCATTGCATTAAGTAGAAGTGGTGTTGACATTTCAACCAAATATGCTAATGCACCAGGACCAAGATAAATTGGACGTAATCCTTCAATCTCATTAATTAAATTATTTACTACCTCAGTTGATTCTTTGCTGTCACCTGCAACAAAAATATCATAATCCAAAGTTAACGTTGGGTTGATAAGTTTTTTTTCAGAAATAACATGAAATGCTGAAACTAATTTTGTTTTATCTTTCATATGTTTTTCAACTGTTTGATGTGAAAATGGTTTATTTTCTTTAATTGCAACACATTCAAAACCCACATCAGTTTTTGTCATTGGTACTATTGGTGATATTACAATACAACTGTCATTAATCTCAGGTAAGATCTGTGAACAAATTGAATCAATGTTTTCATATGGGATAGATAGAATTAAGATTTGAGATTCTTTAGCTACTGAAATATTGTCATTTCCTGTAATTTTACCATTAATTTCACCATACGCCTCTTTTGCAAGATTAGTATATTCTACGGCAGATGAGGAAGCACGTTCTGCATCTCGTGAACCAATCATAACTTCATGATTTCTTGACCATCGTAGCGCAAACCCTTTTCCCATTCCACCAGTTCCACCAATAATTCCAATTTTCATGAATTCGATCTAACAATGTTATTATTATCTCTATATGAAAAAACAAAAAGATTCAAAAAATGATAATATTTCTAAGACATGGTCAAGCAGAAAATAATACTAAAAAGATTCTAGCTGGACGTACACCAGGGATTAACCTTACCGATGAGGGGAAAAAACAAGCCAACCAAGCTGGAAAAATGCTAGAATCACTTGATATTTCTGCAATTTATTCTAGTCCAATTGATCGAGCCGTCCAGACTGCTGAGATCATACAAAAACATTGTAACATTGAATACAAACTTGATGATAGATTAATTGAATTGGATATGGGGCAATTTACTATGATGCCTTACCAAGAAATTTTCAGCAAACATGGAAACGTTTTTTTGAAATTTTATAGTGGTTCTGAAGAAGTCAGCAAAAATGGAGTTGAGACATTTGCCCAAGTCAAAAAGCGAGTTGATGAGATGGTTGACTTTGTTATAACTAAACATAAGAATGAAAATGTTGTCTTAATCACTCATATGGATCCTATTAAAGCGATGATCGGTAAAGTACTAAAATTAAACCCTGAGGTTTTATTTGAATTGATAATTGCCAATGCATCACTTTCAATAATTAAAAACCACGATCAGAATCTTTACTTAACAGCAATTAATGCAATGTATCCTGAGCGATTCCATGAATCATTTTAAGTGAATCCTCCAAACCCTTAAATACATTTTTCATCCCACGCAAAAACAACCGATAATAATGAAAGCAATAATTGGATTAGGGATAGTTTTAGGACTTTTACTAATTTTGCCATCAGTCCAGTATGTTTTGGCAGCAGGTGATGAACCTGGTGAATATTTGGATAGACGAATTGAGATTTGGGGTTTGTTTTATAGATTAATGATTGTTGCATTTACAATTGGTACTGTAGTTTCAGGCACAATTGTTTGGCTTGTTCTCAGATTTAGGGAGTCAAACCCAAAAGCAAAACCTACTTCATATGAGGACTCGGGAACGTGGTAAAATGAGTGGACATTCTTCTTGGCCTGAATGGGTATACATTGGTGTTGTAGTTGCATTACTATGTTATGTAGGAGCGGAGGCTTGGAATATAGAAAGAATAATTGAACATGTACCAGCAGATGCTGAAATAATTAAAGTGACAGGTCAGCAGTGGTTATGGACTTTTGAACATGAGGACGGAACAAAGGAGATAGGAGAATTACATGTTGAGAAAGGAAAAGCCTACAAGTTTGAGATAACATCAACAGATGTTATACATTCATTTAATATTCATGATTATGTTGTTTTGTTGGATGCTGTTCCTGGAAGAGTTAACACTGTCTGGTTTTCGCCAACTGATGCAGGAGAATTTCCAATTCAATGCAGAGAATATTGTGGATTGATTCATTACAATATGCGTGCAACACTTATTGTGGAGGATAAAGGAGCCTGATTTGATATGGTATTAGAACTACAAAAACCAAGACCGATTTGGCAGATAATGTTTTCCACACATCATACTGATGTAGGATTACTGTATCTTATTACATCACTAGCTTTCATGTTTATGGGTGGTGCACTAGCTCTTATTCTTAGATTAGAACTGTTTGCACCAGGAACTCAGGTCATAGCTGACTCTATGACATATAATAGAATATTCACTGTTCATGGTACAACTCTGATATTCTTATTCATATTACCATCTGCATCTGCATTTGGAAACTATCTTGTGCCAATCATGGTTAGGTACAAAGATATGGCATATCCAAAACTTAATGCAATTGCATTCTGGATGATTCCACCAGCAGGGGCATTAATCTGGTTAGGATTTGCAGACTTTACATGGTATGCATACCCAACATATTCTGTAATCAGTGCACCAGGTCCAGCAGCGGACATGTGGATTTTTGGTCTGAAGATACTTGGTGTGTCTTCAATACTTGGTTCGATTAATTTCATTGTTACAATCATGAAATGTAAACATCCTGATTTACCGCTTAGTAAGATGCCGCTTTTAGCATGGGCATACCTTACATCTTCATTAATTACTGTAGTTGCAGTTCCAACATTTGCAGCTGCGCTCTTGATGTTATTAACAGATAGATTAGGTGCGTCTGGATTCTTTAATCCATTAATGGGAGGCGATCCTATTGCCTATCAACATCTGTTTTGGTTTACGTTCCATCCCGAAGTCTACATTCTGGTTATACCGGCAATTGGATTCATGTATGAAATATTTCCAAGATTCTCAAGAAAGCCAATTTTTAGTCATGGTTCTGGCGTAACAGCATTTATCCTTTTAGCTTTAGTAGGATTTGCCTCATGGGCGCATCATATGTATGCAACAGGAATGTCATTTACTGAAAAAACCGTCTTCATGGTTGGTACATTAGCAGCAGTTCCAGCATCAGCAATGCATACTTTCAACTTTTTGGCAACAATGTGGGGTGGTAGAATCAAATTTGCAACTCCAATTATGTGGGCTGTTGGAGGAATAGCATTATTCTTCTCTGCAGGAGCAGGTGGTGTTGTAAATAGTGCAATGCCTTTGGACTTTATCACTCATGACTCTTACTGGGTAGTTGGACACTTCCATCTCTTCGTAATGGGAACTATACTATTTGGTACTGTTGCTTTTGTCTACTACATGTTCCCCTATATAACAGGACGAATGTACAACGAGATGTGGGGAAAAGTTCACTTCATACTATCATTTGTTGGAACAGTTATGGTATTCTTCACACAGCACATTCTTGGACTATTTGGTATGCCAAGAAGAATTTACGATTACCCACCATTCCCAGAGTGGGTACAGATGAACATTATAATCTCAATTGGCGCTTTCATCATTGGAATAAGTATGGCAATATTCCTTGCAAACTTGATTTACAGTTCTGCTAAAGGCAAACCAGCTGACATGGATGATCCATTTGGTCTTGGCGGAAAATATTACTTCCCATATCAGGCAAAGAATCCACATCATTGAGGAATTGAAATGGCACAACTAGAACAACAAGATCCAATTTACAGAACCTCTCCTGAGAGGACTGTTAAAATGATGGTAATAATGCTAGGAATTTGTATTGCAGGAGGCGGTATATTCTTTGGAATGTGGGATTATTGGATTTCAATGCCACCTGCTGCTGGAAACTTAGAAGCAGGAACAGGAGATCATGGTGGTGCAGCAAGTGGTCCTGTTACATCAACAGGAGTAGAAATCCCTGTATCTTTATCATTTGTAGAAAGTAGTGATTTTAGAACATTAGCGTTTAATGCCTTACCTGGTGAATCAGGTAATAATCCAACAATTACAGCAAATGTTGGAGATAAGATTGTATTTGATGTGATTAATGATGGAGTATCTTTCCATGCATTTGGTGTAACAGCAGCAGAAGAAGGCTTTGAGGGAATTTTCCCAGGAAGTGAAATTGCAGCTGCAACAAATCCACTAAAAGCAGGAGAGAGTGGAGTTTCCGAGTTTACACCATCTGAGCCAGGAACTTACTATTACATCTGTACTGTTCCAGGACATAGAATGCAGGGAATGGTAGGAGAGATTATAGTTAGTGCACCTGGTGCAAAAGCAGAGGCTGCAGCCCCAACAGGAGTTAGCCACGATCTTACTTTAGATTTTGTCGAGAGTAGTGACTTTAGAACATTAGCATTTAACGCATTACCAGGAGAACCTGGAAGTAATCCTGAAATTCGTGTAAACTCTGGTGATGAAGTAACAATTACAACTGTTAATGCCGGAAAATCTTTCCATGCATTTGGTGTTGTTTCAAACCCAGATGACTTTAACAGTGTAATCTTTGATTCTGCAATTGCTGCAGCAACTAACCCTCTAAAACCTGGTGAATCTGGATCAGTTACATTCTTGGCAGGTGCTCCTGGTACATACTATTACATCTGTACAGTTCCAGGACATGCATTACAAGGTATGCAGGGTTCATTTATTGTAGAGTAATTTGATTCTAAAATATCTGGCATTAGCATCTCTTGTAATACTATACTCACTGATGTTTGTAGGCGGATACATTTCTGCTGCTGGATTAGGATTAACATGTCCTGAATGGCCTTTATGCCCAAATGGAATTATGCCTGATGATGAATATTTCATAGAATGGGTTCATAGAACAGTTGCAGCAACAACTGGTGTCTTTATTTTGGCTACCACAATTGGCGCTTGGATTAACAAGGATGCAGGAAGAAAAATTAAATTTACTAGTGCATTTGCAAGTGCACTTGTGGTTACTCAAATTACACTTGGTGCAATAGTAATTGATACCAAACTACATGCAGTTCTGGTGGCAATACATCTAGGTATTGGAATCTTACTATTTGCAATGGTTTTGTTAACAGTTTTGTTTGCATTTAGATTGGGAAAACCAGTATTGCAGACTAAGGCTTAGAAATTCGTTTTATTATTCTAGGAATAAAAATTATTCCCATTATGCCCGTAAAAATTAACCCTCCTGCTGCTATTGCACCAATGAAAATATATCCAAATGGTGATTGTGTGCTAATGTTAAATGTGTAGGTTAATGGATTTCCATAATCCATTGGATCATAAAGATCTACTCTAAAGATATGATTTCCTGAATCCATGAAAACAAAATCAGTTGAAAAATGAGCACCATTAACAGATTGTGGTCTTATTGCATCTATTTGTTCTTCATTGAAGAAAATTCTAATTCCTAATGTGAAGTCATCGACTTCGTTATAATCCATATCTGTAACTCTGATTAGAACTTGTGATTTTTCACCAATTTGTGGAAATTCTGGTTGTGTTGCGATCTGAATTCTGAAATCACCTAGGGTTTCCTCAGATGAATTAAAAAGCGAGTGTGCATTAGCGTCTAAAATTATAGGCATGCCAGAAAAAATGAAAAAAGACATAATGAAAACTTTGTAAATCTGTTTCATTCTATTTAATTGCTCATCGATCAATATATTGCAACTCTAAATAGTTGTAAAAATTGTCAAAAGCTTTAAATTCATATCAACAAGAGTTTGAATCGTGACTGTAGTAAAAAAATCCATAGACATCAAAGCCCCTGTTGATACCGTTTTCACTTACTTTGCAAGACCAGAACATGTTTCTGATCAAATGTCTGAAAAAGGTGTTGGAATGACTGTTATTCCAATGGACATTAAAGCAGGAATGGGTGTTGGTACAACCTTTAGAGTTATTGGTGACTTTAGTGGAAAAAGACTAGAGTGGGATTGTGAGACAACCGAATTTGTCAGAGAGGAAAGAATTTCTGCAAAAATGATTAAGGGCAAATTCAAAAGATGGGAAATCACAACAGAATTCAAAGGACTATCTGATAATCTTACTAATGTTTCAATGACAGTTGACTATGAAATGCCATTGGGTCCATTGGGCGGAATTCTTGACAAAGTCAAGTTTGCAAAATCTGCAGAAAACGGATTGGAGACAGCACTTTACAAAGTTAGAGGTCTTTTGGAAGGAAATGGCTCAATTCCAGTGTATATTACACTAGACGCATATCAGAAACTTCTTGCTGAGAAGAAAAAGATGAACAATGTTCCAGTTTCTACCGTTCTCACTTCAATTCTTGAAAAATATGAAAGTGTAGAAGAAATTAAGAACTAATTTTACAAATCCCAAGTTTAATAACGATAGTATTTTTTTATTTCCTTGTGGGTCTATAGCGCAGCCAGGTAGCGCACCGGACTCTTAATCCGGCTGTCATGGGTTCGAATCCCATTAGACCCGCTTTTATTTTATAATTTTTTTAATAAAGTAAACCTTGTTTGTTTTTGTCCATAATCTTCATGCAAGTCTACATCACTAACAAATTTTATTTTATAATCTAACCATTTTCCCCCCATGTTTCGAAATTTATGATTTTTATCAATCTGTTTTTCAGTTTTTTCATATTTCTCACAATGCATTATCCATCTTTTAGATACTCGAAACATTTCTGCAATTCCTTTTTTCAAGATATCATCATCTAGATAATTCATCAATCCGTGTGTAAATACAAAATCTATTGAGGAATCTTCAAATGGTAATTTAGTTATGTTTCCTTTCTGAAAATTTACACTCGATGCTTTTTCTTTTGCAATTTCTAATGCATGTTCATTTAGATCAATTCCATGTAATTGGAATGAATCTGGAAATAGCCTTAAATCAATTCCTGTGCCACAACCTATCTCTAAAACACTCTGTACACCTGGTAAAGAACTAACTAAATTTGTAACATATTTTGCAAATTCTTCATTATACCTTGATTCATTTTCATCTGCATATTTATTCCAAAACTCAGTATCATATTTCATAATAATTACCTAATCTTAGTGCTTACACCCACAAGGAACAAGTTTTGTATCAAAGGTACAATCATGTGGTCCTTCTGAACTTCCATCAATAGGAATCTCTTTCATACAATCTTTGTGTTTTCCTTTCTTACAAAACCAACAAATTTGTGGATTTGTTCCTGGTGATGAGCATGATTCCATATTAGTTTTAATTATTTTACCGTTAAAAAATTAACTCACAGAAATTTTAGCCATTTTAGGAATCTTTTGTCTTTCCCCATCACTACATCCATGAATGATTTTTGAAGATCTTTTGTTACAGGGCCAATTTTACCAGTTCCAATTTTTTTATTGTTAATTTTAGTTACGGACTTTACTTCTGCTGCAGTACCAGTCATGAATATTTCATCAGCTGAAAACAAGTTGTTTATAGTAATATCTTTCTGGATTACTTTTTTTCCATTTGCATTGAGTAATTTGATTACACTGTCTCTAGTTATTCCATTAAGTATGTCAGCATCTAATGGGGGTGTAGTTATTTTCCCATTTTTTAAAACAAAAATATTTTCGGCACTTCCTTCGGCAACTTTTCCATTATTGTTAAGCATTATAGCTTCGTCATATCCACTGTTTAAGGCCTCCATTCTAGCCAATGCTGCATTAGAGTAGTTTGCTGCAGATTTTGCTTGCATTGGTTGTGATTTTGAATCAATTCTTACCCATTTTGAGATCTTACATTTTGCTCCTGAAAACTTTCCCGCCTTTGATTCACCCATTTTCCATTCCCAACATGATATTGAAACATCTACCCGATTTTGTATTGGTGTTAGCCCCATTGTTCCATATCCATAATATGCAAGCGGTCTAATGTAACATTCTTTTAATTTACTTGTCTTAACAGTTTTAATTATTGCATCTGAAATTTTTTTCTTTGAATAAGGAATTTTCATAGAGTATAATCTTGCAGAATTAAATAATCTGTCTACATGTTCAGGTAATCGAAATATTGCAGACCCATTTGGCGTATCATAACATCTTATTCCTTCAAAGATTGATGTAGAATAGTGTAGTGCATGTGTCAGGACATGAACTTTGGCATTTTTGAAAGGAACTAATTTTCCATTCATCCAAATTTTTCCCACTTCTTTCATGTGATAAAAATATCAGGTCGTAATTTAAAGAATTATTGCATCATGTAAAAAGTATCAAAAATCTGAGCGTGAAAAATATAGTGTATATAGATCAGATTAAATAACGAATATGATCTAGTATGATTAAGCGTGTTTTGGGTAACGCCGGACTAATTCTAGACGATGGTCCAAGAACAAACCCAGAATGGCACTACTGGTCACCCGACCTTTAGCGCCATGTCGTTAATTAAATAAATTTAATTTTTGACCTTTCAGAATGTATAGCAGCAATTCCTTTTGCAACATTATCATCCGAATCTTCAATTACAATAATTATTCTTGAAGTTTCTTCTTGTGCATCAAGATTCAAAATGTTTAAACCTGCATCACCAACTTTTGAACTTGCTTTTGATGCAATTTGCTGAACTCTCCACATTTCATCACCAATTAGCGTAATTACTCCTCTCTGATACGAGATATTTGCTAATGGATCAAAGCTTAGAATGTATTTTTCATTCCTAGTTACATAATCACCATCAAGAAATAGGATTCTGGTAAACTCTATTCCATCTTTTATAAAAGGTGATAAAACGACGAATTCACTATATCGCTTTTCTTGCTCTAACGATTCTAGTAAATTTTTTGCACTGGATGATTCAATTCTTAATATGGCACAATTTTTTTTCCCTGTAACTATCTTCAAAGGATGGCCATTTTTCCCCCTTGGTTTTCTTTGAATTCTAGTAATTTGTTCTGATTTGTTCATGTCTGTAACTATAACTGGCATATCGATACCATTTTCAACGATTTCTTTGATTGCAATTGGATCTATTATTTTCATTCCAAACATACCTGCTAACCTTGCTTCATTGTATGATAGATCGCTGATCTGTTCTAATTCATCATGGACAATTTTTGGATCTGCTGAAACTACTGAACTATCTTTCTCCAGATCAATTATTGTATCATACTTTTTATGAAATAGAATTCCTATGTCAGCAGCTGTTCTATCAGAACCACCTCTTTCATATGTTGTAATAGTTCCATCTTCTGTTTTACCGATAAATCCACCAATCGATACTACATCATTTTGTTGGATTAATTCTTCCAATTTTTCGATATGTTCATTAGATTGAGTAAAAACAAAATTTGTTGATTCAATGTTATTATCTGTGATTATAGGCCAATCATCAAGTGAAACTGGCTCGGATTTTATCCCATTACTTTTGAATACATAATTTAGGACATGTGACATTAGTACTTCCCCAGAATATGCAAGTGCTTTTGCTCTAATCTCATCTTCAAATCTACCAAGTGCTTTTGCCTCTTTCAGAGATTTTGAAGCAAGCATTAACATATCATTAATTTTTTCCCTACACTCCTCTTTGTAATCATCATTTACCATTTCAAGAATTTTTGAATATGTTTCAGCAACATCATCTATGGATACATCGGAATTTGCCAAATTCTTTCCCAAACTTAGTATTACATCTGTAAGCGAGGTTTTTTGACCATTAATTGTAGTCAGTGGTGCTGAACAGACAACTATAACCTTCGAGTCTTCTTTCAAACGTCTTATTCTTTCCAGTATGGTAGGCAATCCTTCACCATTAATTCCTATTGCACTTCCACCAAACTTGACGACGATTAGTTTTTCCATATCCAAAATTGAACCAGTTTGGATGATTTAATTCTATTTTTTGTCTTTATCAAAGGTTTAAATGGATTTTAACGAAAATTTTCAGAGGGCTCGTAGTCTAGCTCGGTTATGACGTCGCCCTTACACGGCGAAGATCCGGTGTTCAAATCACCGCGGGCCCACTTCATTACTATAATATTTTTTAGTCTCAATTTGTGATGTATTGTATTGACTGAATTATCCATGAATGAAAAAATGACTCTTATTCAATATGCTATTCAGAAATATGAAAATGAAGAAGAACTACTTGAAAAATTACAGAATGTTTTGCCTGAAAAAGATATTCAGCGAAGTTTGGATACTCTAATTGGGACACAACGTGTAAGAAGAATAGGTCCAGAAGTTTTACAAAATAATGAGAGTCATACTGAATTACCAGACTTGCCTGAAAATATCAAAGAACTCTTGGAAAAAATTTAATTTTAAAAACCACGTAGCCCTTGTGGTCTAACTACTTCTGGATGTTCTTTCATCCAAGTAATTTTATCCAACATTGCTTGTTTGTCTTCTGGAAACGTTCCTGCAACATTATATGCATTTGAACCATGATTAGCCCGAAAAACTACTTTATCATTTACGTCAATTCCTGAGATCAATTCTTGAAGTTCATCTATTGCTTCAGAATCTGAAATTCGAATAAATTCTTCATTAAATTTCGTCATAAATTCATCCTTGATTCCATTTTCTAAGTAAAGTGTTAACGCACCAACATAATCTGGTTTTACTGCACTAATCACTTTAGCAGTTTCTCTTGCATTTTCACTTGAATATTTACTACCACCTATTCCTAGTATGACCATACATGATAAGGTGAATCCAGCATCTTTTGCTTTCTTACATGATTTGATTATTGTTTTTGCCGTTGCACCTTTTGTTACTTTCTTTAGAAGTATATCAGAACCAGTTTCTATTCCAAGATATAGCATATCTAAACCAGCTTTTTTCATAGAATCTAACTCTTCAGGAGTTTTTTTGAGAAGATTCATTG
>Ga0209992_10001290_pt1 | contig 27176 bp, 25 predicted proteins | sample 2SBtaG_2_FD_182564 | JGI IMG/M metagenome (GOLD analysis project Ga0209992, IMG submission 182564) | Deep subsurface microbial communities from Kolumbo volcano to uncover new lineages of life (NeLLi) - 2SBTROV12_ACTIVE470 metaG (SPAdes)... | ecosystem: Environmental > Aquatic > Marine >... | reverse complement strand
CGACGCGGTGGCCCTCGCCGTACGCACCGACACCCCGATCTTCGCGACCGAAGAGGTGCTCGCGGAGGCCGGTCAGTTCATCGAAGGGGACGACGAGGTGGAGTCGACCGACGATGAGCCCGATGCTGACCCCGCCGAGCTGCTCGATGAGTTCAAGCAGTTCCTCGATGGTGTGAGCCCCGACGACTTCGGCTCCTGACAGCCCGGTCTCGCGCGGACCGCGCGATTCCGGTGAGGGGCAGGAACTCACCGCTGACCAGGGTGTTCGCGCGATCCGCGCGAGAAGTTCGCGCCAACCGCGCGAATTTTCGCGCTGATGGTGGTTGCTCCGCCCGCCGGTCGAACGTAAGGTTTCGTCACACCGACGTAGTTCCACCGATGTGACTGTCGAGCGGCGGCTGGGCAGAGATGAGGAGTAAACGGTGACCGACGGTGTCGTGGCAGAAGGTTTCTCCGGCAAGCGCACAGCAGAGCTGGTGGGAATCACCTACCGCCAGCTCGACTACTGGGCGCGCACCGACCTCGTGCGCCCATCACTCGCCGACGCGCAGGGCAGTGGCAGCCGGCGTCGATACAGCTACCAGGATCTCCTCGAGCTCAAGGTCATCAAGACCCTGCTCGATGCAGGCATCCGCCTCGAGATGGTCCGCGACGTGTTCACGTATCTGCGCGAGAACCTCGGCGCCGATGTGGCATCGGCCAACCTCGTGATCAGCGGCTCGTCGCCCCTCCTCGTGTCCGGCGAGGAGATCATCGACCTCATCCAGCAGGGCCAGGGCGTGCTCAACGTCTTGCCGCTCGCCGGGGTGAAACAAGAGCTCGACGAGGCGATCGTCCAGCTCTTCCCCGCGACGGCTGCCGCCCAAGGCACTCGCGCGACCGGCTGACCTCGCGGTCGTGGCCTGACCTCCGGTGGGGCTGTTCGGACTCTTCCTGCCACGGTGGGCCAGGCGAATACTTCTGATCGCGGCCGTGTGCGCCGCTGCGGTGCTGCTGGTCGGCCGGCTATTCGTCTGGCCTCCCAGAGATCTCGATCGTCCCGTGGATGCGATCGTCATGTTCCAGGGCGGTGAAGGGGAGCGGCTTGCTCAGGTCGAAGAGCTTCTCGACGACGGCGTGGCCGAGATCGCCATCATCCCCGAGGGCCACTTCATGGGTCTGCCTCACCTGTGCGGCCAACACCCGACGCACGAGGTGATCTGCGGCTCGCCAGCCGTTGCCAACACCGCCGGCGAAGCCGCGTTCTTCGCCGCCGTCGCGCGCGATCGCGGCTTCGACCGGCTGGGGATCGTGACGTCGGACTATCACGTCACCCGCGCCGGCGAGGAGCTGAGCCGCTGCTTCGACGGCGACGTGGTTCAGGCGCCCGCCGAGCCCGACCTGTCGCTGCACGTGCATGCGGCCCGCGTCGCCCACGAGGCGCTGGGCTTGTTCCAGTCGTTTCTCCGGGCCACGTGCGTGTCGCCGGGGTGGTACGAGGACGGGACCCCGGCGGGGCTCGGCTGAGCCGTCAGCTTGCTGAGTCGGCCCCGGTTTCGGGCTGGGCATCCTCGAAGCGGAGCGAGGCCGAGTTCATGCAGAAGCGATCACCGGTGGGATTGGGTCCGTCGGGAAACACGTGGCCGAGATGGGCGCCGCAGTTGGAGCACATGGCCTCGGTGCGGATCATGCCGTGCGAGCGGTCGACCTCGGTCTCGACCGTGTCCCCCTCCACGGGCTGCCAGAAGCTCGGCCACCCGGTGCCGCTCTCGTACTTGGAGTCCGAGCTGAAGAGCTCCGCGTCACAGACGACGCAGCGGTACACGCCTTCGGACTTGTTGTCCCAGGTGTCGCCGGTGAAGGCCCGCTCGGTTCCGGCTTCTTGGGTCACGTGGTACTGAAGCGGCGTGAGGCGCTCGCGCAGCTCCTCGTCGCTGTAGCCGGTCTTGTTCTTCGCCATGTCTCGACCTCCGTTGCGCGTGCCCAAGCGTAGAAGAACACCGCCGGGTCAAGAACGTTCCCTGCGGACGTCGTGTTCCACATCCACAGGTTTTCCACCGGAAAATCACAGCGCGACGCGCGAAAGACACAGGTGTGTCCGCGAAAGACACAACGTTGCGGGTCTGGATGCCCACAGGCATTCTCCGTACCTTCGAACTCATGAACTTCGAACTCACCCGTGTCGATGGGCAGGCCGAGGCGATCCGGGGTGCAGACACCTATGAGCAGGAAGGTCCGCTCACCACGTTCTTCTCCACCCACGGCCGCGAGTTCGTCGACTCGTGGTCGGTGAGGCTCGCCAGCTTTCGAACCTCGGACATCGCGTCGATTCGGCGCCTCGAAGAGCCGACCTCAGCGGACGAGGGCGATCAGGTCGCGTGGATCGTGGACCACCGCAACGGCGCCCGCATCGCGTAGCTCGGGTTCGCTCCCGTGGCCCCACAGCACGCCGATCGTCGGGATGTCGTGTTCTGACGCGCCGGTGACGTCCGCGTCCCGATCACCGACCATCACCGCCTGATCGGCGCCCGTGTCCAGCTCGTCGAGCACGTGCGCGATCACCGCGCCCTTGGTGTCGCGCGAGGTGTCGAGGCTGGCTCCGCCGACGAACGAAAAGTAGTCGAGCAGCTCGAAGTGCTCGAGGATCCGAGTCGCCAAGCCGGTCGGCTTGGCGGTCGCGAGGGCGATGGGGCCATCGCTCGCGAGGGTCGCGACGACGTCGGCCATGTACGGGTAGAGCTCGTTCTCGAGCCACCCGGTCTCGTTGTAGACGCTGCGGTAGGCGTCGACCGCCTCCTCGACGCGGTCGACGGGGATCCCCATCAGGGGGAAGGCCTCTCGTAGCGGCGGGCCGATCCACCCGTCGACCTCGGCATCGGTGGGAATCGGTCTGTCGACCGCTGCGAACGCGGCTCGATAGCCGTTGCGGATGCCCACTCGTGGCTCGCTGATGGTGCCGTCGAGGTCCAGCAGGACCAGGGGGCGGTGAGCGATCGCGGTCACCGGGCGGCGCTCACCTCGCGCACGATGTCGACGATCTGGCCCAACGCGTCGAGGCGCTCCTGGCGATTCTCTCCCTCGGGCTGCACCCTCAGCACGGTGACCCCTGCGTCGCGGTAGGCCGCGACCCGTTCGGCGACCTGGGCGGGGGAGCCGAGGAAGTTGGTCTGCAGCACGAGCTCATCGGGAACGGCAGCCGTTGCCTCGTCGCGCTTGCCGTCGATCCAGAGCTGCTGGACGTGGCGGGCCTCGTCCTCGAATCCCGCCCGCCGGTAGGCGTCGTTGTAGAAGTTGGCGGTGGGGGATCCCATCGCCCCGAGGGTGAACGCCACCCCGGGCCGCCGCGGCTCGAGGAGGGCGTCGAGGTCGTCGCCGAACTGCACCGCTCCGCCGGCCTGGTAATCGATCGCTTTGGGGTCGCGCCCAGCAGCGCGAGCACCTTCGACGACGTGACCGAGGGTGGCCTCGGCCCCGCTCGGAACGAACGAGGTGCCGACCCACCCGTCTGCGGCCTCACCGGTGTAGTGGAGCGATCGCGGACCGAGCGTGGCCAGCCAGATGGGAATCTGGTCGTTGGGCGGCTGCGACAGCCGGAGCGACTTGCCCTGGCCACCGGCGAGGGGAAGCTGATGGTGCTCGCCGTCGTAGGAGATCTTCTCGCCGGCGAAGGCCTGGCGCACGATGTCGACGGTCTCACGGAGGCGGCCGAGCGGCTTCGCGAAGGGCGTGCCGTGGAGGCCCTCGACGACCTGTGGGCCGCTGACGCCGAGCCCGAGGATGAAGCGGTCGCCGGTGATCGCTGCCATCGACAGCGAGGTCATCGCCGTCATCACCGGAGCGCGTGCCGAGATCTGCAAGATGCCGGTGCCGAGCTGCACCTTCTCGGTGACCGCGGCCAGGTACCCGAGGGTGGACACCCCGTCCATTCCCCACGCCTCGGCAGACCAGATGATATCGACGCCCATCTGCTCTGCCTCGCGGAGGAACTCGACCTGGCTCTCCCAGTCCCGCTTCTTGCCCGACGCTGCACCGCCGTATTGGATCGCGACTTTCATGGTGTCCCTCTCTAGCCGAACTCGGCCCTGAACGCGTCGAACTCTTGACGGAGGCGCTCCAGCTCGCGGCGGAGATCGGCGAGGTCACGTTCGAGACCCGGGGTCTGCGGCGCCACGGCTGTGGGTGGCGGCGCGGCGGGCACTGGGTTGGCAGGAACAGGGTTGGCTGGCACTGGGTTGGCTGGCACTGGGTTGGCTGACACAGGCATCGCCGCGCGCTCGAGTCCCTGCTGTGGGCACAGCAGCTGGACCCAGCGTGGCTCACGCGCTCCCGGCTCACGTTCGAGTCGCTGGGCGAGCGGCTGGTCGAGTTCGCCACGCATCGTACGGAGGGTCTCCTCCACCTCGGCTGTGTCGGCGAAGGTGTGAAGCCTCTCGGTTCTGGCGCGTAGCTCGGCCAGGGTCTGGGGTCCCCGAACCAGCAGAACGGACAACAGAGCGATCTCGGGCGCGCCGACCCCCAGGTGCTCGTCGAGCACATGGCGGTACTTGGTGACACCACGCCCCGAGGTGGGATGGACGAAACGAAGAAGCCGACGCTCCTTCAGCCCCGCGAGCTCATCGGCGATCTCGGCCTCGGAGTAGTGGGTGATGGGGTCACGATTGGTGCTCTGATTGCACGCCGTCGCCAACGCGTTGATGCTCAGCGGATAGTTCTGCGGCGTGGCCAGCGCCTTTTCGGCGAGGACGCCCAACATGCGGGCGTGCAGCGGTACCAGCTGCAGGCCGCTCCCCGCATCTCGGGCCTCAGCCTCGGGGGCTGTTTCTTCCACGCCCACATCTTCGGCGCCCGCATCTTCGATATCCACGCCCTCATCCTGGCTCAGAGCTCTCGCCAGCGTGGCGATACGGTGACGCCGATGCAGCTCACTCCTCTCACCGGCACCTTCGGCGCAGACGTGCGCGGGGTCGACCTGTCCGCGGCCGACGACACCTGCCTCGACGCGCTTCGTGCGGCGCTCGACGAACACCACGTGCTGGCGGTCAGGGACCAGAACCTCGAGATCGATACGTTCGAGGCGATGGCCCGGCGCCTGGGTGCCTTCGGTGAAACGCCGTTCATCACCGCGATCGACGGGCACCCCGACGTGTTGCGCGTGCTGCGGGAGGCTCACGAGAGCGGCCCGCTGTTCGGCAGTGGTTGGCACAGCGATTGGAGCTTCCAGCAGCGGCCGCCGAGCGCCACCCTCCTGTACGCCGTCGAGGTACCCGAGAGCGGAGGGGACACCGCATTCGCCAATGGCCAAGCGGCATACGACGCGCTGTCCCCGGCCATGCAGGACATGCTCGGCGGGCTCAACGCGGTTCACTCCGCGCGTCGTTCCTATGGTCCGAGCGGCACCTTCGGACGCAACGATCCCGACGCCGGTATGGACATCCACGGGGGAGAAGAGGCGCTCGCCACTCAGCTCCATCCGCTCGTTCGGACCCATGCAGCGACAGGCCGCAAGTCGCTGTTCGTCAACGAGGTGTACACGATCGGCCTCGAGGGCATGTCGCGAAACGAGAGTGCCCCGTTGCTCCGCTTCCTGTTCGAACACGTCACCCAGGTGGCGTTCACGTGCAGGGTGAGGTGGGAGCCAGGGACGCTGACGATCTGGGACAACCGTGTCGTGCAGCACTTCGCCATCGACGACTACACCGGGCACCGCAGGGAGATGCTGCGGATCACCCTGGCGGGCGAACAGCCTCGCTGAGCTCGGGACCCACCACGACGAGCGAACCCAGCTGCGCGGTGTCCTGGAGGGCCTGGTCGTAGAAGAACCTGGCCGAGCAGGCGTCGCGCGCCCACACTTCCTCGGCGCTGGTCGCCCGGCGTGCGGTGTCGCGCACACGCAGATCGCCCGTCGTGCGGCTCGAGACGGTGAGGGCGTGTCCCAACAGCCTCGCTTCGAAGGCCTCGCTGCGCTCGCCTGGCTCGTCGAAGAGGTAGAGCCGATCCCCATCTGTCACGAACGGGGTGACGTAGTAGGTGGTGTCGCCGTCGGCGCGCTCGATGTCGAGCCGCAGCATGAGGACGCCGTCGAAGGGCTGGTAGAGACCTGACACAGGTCCGCGAGGGTAGCTTTGCCGGATGGCTATCAACGAGGACGGGTACTGCGGTTTCGAGACGGCGACGGCGGACCCGGGGATCCTGACGATCACCTTCAATCGCCCCGAGTCGATGAACGCGTCGACCGCGCCGATGAAACGCGACCTCATCGAGGTGCTCACCCAGGCCCAGATGGACGACGGTGTGCGGGTCGTCGTGTTCACCGGTCAGGGCCGCGCCTTCTGGGCGGGCGACAACCTCAAGGGATACGAGAGCGACGGCGATGCCCACATGCCCCAGATCCATGGCGGGCATCACAACGAGGCGGGGACCTACAACGGCCTGCGCACCATCTCCCAGACGGTCAACACTGCGGTTCGCCACCTCGACAAGCTGACCATCGCGGCGATCAACGGCTTCGCGATCCAGACCGGCTTCTCCCTCGCCCTGGCCTGCGACTTCCGGGTCGCGGCCCGCTCGGCACAGCTGGGAAGCGCCACCCTGCGATTCGGCCTGCTTCCCGACGAGGGTGGGCAATGGCTGCTCGTTCAACACCTGGGAGTCGCCAAGGCGATGGAGTTCATGATGCGCAAGCGGATCGTCGACGGCGAGACCGCCCACGAGCTCGGGTTGGTGCACGAGGTGGTCGACGACGACCAGTTGATGACCGCAACCATGGACCTCGCCATCGAACTCGCCAACGGTCCGCAGGTGGCGATGCGCATGCTGAAGAGGTCGATCCACCTCGCGGCGTCACTGACGTGGGACCAATCGCTCGACGAGATCGCAGCCAAGACAGCGATCACCGACCACCTCCCCGACGCACGTGAAGGCGGTCGGGCATTTCTGGAGAAGCGGCCGGCTCAGTTCAATTCGTGGCTCGAAGATCGCTGACGAGCTCGCCCAGCGCTCCGAGCAACATCGCCACGTTGCGCAGACGCGCCGTGTGGCCCATACAGCCGATGCGCCAGACCTTTCCCGCGACGGGTCCGAGCCCGCCGCCCACCTCGATTCCGTAGCGTTCGAGCAGGGCGCGGCGTCCGGCGGCATCGTCGAGGCCCTCGGGAAGCGTGACCGTAGTGAGCTCTGGGAGGCGGTGGCCTTCCTGCGCCCACAGCTCGAAACCCAGCTCTGGCAGACCAGCGTGCAGCGCGTCTCCGCAGGCCTGGTGGCGAGCCCACGCGTTCTCCAGGCCCTCATCGAGCACTGCGCCGAGGCCGGCGTGGAGGCCGTAGAGCATCGAGATCGGAGCGGTGTGGTGGTAGGCGCGCGCTCCTTCACCCGTCACGTAGTTCCTGATCATGTTGAGGTCGAGGTACCAGCTCTGCGGGCGCTCGACGAGGCGCTCCAGCGCGCGCTCGCTCACGGTGAGAGGCGACAGACCCGGAGGAACGCCGAGGCACTTCTGGGTTCCCGAATAGGCGATGTCGACCTGCCAGTCGTCGGCGAGCATCGGAATCCCGCCGAGAGACGTCACACAGTCGACGAGCAGGAGGGCGTCGCCCTTGCCCGCACCGAGCGGTGCAATGTCGTTCCTGACCCCTGTCGAGGTCTCGGCGTGAACCAAGGCGATGATCTTGGGGTCGGTGTGGGCGTCGAGAAGCCGTTGCGGGTCGATGGCGCGACCCCACTCCTCTTCGACGGCGATCACCTCGGCGCCGCAGCGCGCCGCAACGTCGCACATCCGGGTGCCGAAGACACCGTTCACTCCGATCACCACCGTGTCGCCCGGCTCCACGAAGTTGACGAATGCCGCCTCCATGCCCGCCGACCCCGTCGCCGAGACGGGGAAGGTCAGGAGGTTCTCGGTGCGCCAGACCGCGCGCAGCCGGTCGTTGATCTCGTCGAGCAGCGGGATGAACTCGGGATCGAGGTGCCCGAGCACCGGTCGGGTGAACGCCTCGATCACCTCGGGATACGGGTTGCACGGGCCGGGGCCCATCAAGATGCGGTCGCTGTGAGTCACGGCGGAGACGGTAGCCGCCTGCTCCTCATCAGATCGCAGACAGCTCGTCCCAGAGCAGACCGAGGAGCGCGCTCGCATCCTCATCGTGGGGACACAGGTCCTCGGCGAGCCACAGGATGCGTTGGGCTGCTGGTCGCGCGTCGAGGTGGAGGAGCGCGATCGCCATCAGCTTGAGGACCGCAACCGAGCCACGGTCGCGATCGGCTGCGGCATCGAGGATCCGCACGGCCTGCTCGGCATCGCCCGAGTTGAGTGCGACCTGGGCAGCCAGCAGATCCACGACAGTGTCTCCCGGGAGCTCGTCGGCCAGCTCGGCCAGGGAGGCCTCTGCGTTCTCGAGCGTGAGACCCCTCACGAGCTCGCCCGCCCGCTGCGACCACCACGGACGCACATCCAGCGGTGTCGCGACGAAGTGACGCGAACGCGGCTCGTCGAGGCCGAGCGCGGTCGCTGCGGCGATGATTCGGTCGTGGCCCTGCTCGGCGATGGCCATGAACTCTGGCTGCTTCTGACGCTGGCCGTCGTGCTGGCGGAAGTAGCTCAGCGTGTCTGCGAGATAGACGAGGTCGCCACGGGAGAGCAGCTTGAGCCAGAGGGCGAAGTCGCCGCTTGAGCGAACCACGGCGTCCCCGACCCCGAAGGGCACCTCGGTGTCGAGGGCCGCACGGCGGAACATCGTCGTGGTGGGTTCGCCGATCCAGTTGTATCGGAGCCGCAGGAGGTCACTGGCCGCTGCGGCTCCGTCGATCACGGAGTCGGCCGCCACCCGCCGCTTCGTGCTCGTGAGATCCGAGATCTCGCGGCCGACCGCATCGATGGGCTGGCGATGAGAGGTCACCAGCGTGACCGAAGGGAAGGCCTGAAGGCAGCGGACCATGCGTTCGACACAGCGATGGTCAAGAACGTCGTCGTCGTTGAGGAACTTGATGAGGTCGCCCTCTGCCTCGTGGAGCAGGTGGACCATGTTCGCCCGACCGCCGCGCTCCGAAGCTCGGCCGATGTAGCGGACCCGTTCGTCGCTCTCGGCGGAGGCGCGCGTGAGTCGCTCGACGTCGTCGGTCTCGCAGTCGTCGCCGACGAGGATCTCCACTCTCTTCCACGTCTGCTGGGTAGCGGACCGCAGGACTGCGTCGAGAAAGGCAACCCGGTATCCAGGGACGAGCACGCTGACGAGCGGTTCGTCCGATAGCTCGATCACAGCGGGCCGCACGAGCAGACGCGCATCGGCATCGAGGCGGAGACCGCTGTAGCGAGCGACACGATCGAGGGCAGGGCGGTCTGGCGTCTCGAGGGCGTGCTCGGCGTCCGCTGCGGCGACCAGCTCGGCCGCGGTTGCGAGCCAGTCCTCAGGGGCTTCGATGCCGCCACCGGGTCGAAGGACCCGCCTGCACTCGCGGAGCACTGAGAGAGCCTCCCCAGCGCTCAGCGGCGCGGGGAGGTCGAGGGTGAGAGAGGAGAGTGACCCCGCCTGGAACGGCAGGTTCGATTTCGGGTCGAACCCGATCTCGGTGATCTCGATCAGGTTGCTCGTCTCGGCGGGCTCGTCGCCCGGTGACCCCGGACCGCCGTCCCTGCGAAAGCGAACAGAGTGAGACCGACCGGCCGTCAATCGGAGGCTGGCTGCCGTCATGCGATGCTGCCGACCGCCGGAGTGGCGTCGATGTGGATCGGCGTATCGTCGGTGATTCGCTCGATTCCGCGCAGGACGAGTCCAGCGATGGTCACCGCATCTTCGGTGGTGATCGCCTCGCCCGTGGGTAGCGACAAGCACCGTTGCGCCAGCGTCTCGGTGACGGGTAGCGGCCCCGTGTCGGTCGAATCGAACGCGCCGAGGCGGTGAACCCCAGGAGCGAAGTAGCGCCGGGTGCGGACGTTCTCGGCATCCAGCAGTGATTGGAGCGCCCTGGCCGGCTCGGGGTGGTCAGCGAGGATCTCGACCACCACGTACCCGTGAGGGGAGGATCCGGCGTTGGTCACGGGCGCCAGCCGCACGCTTGGCCGCGTGGAGGAAGCGCTGTCGAACGCCGCGGCGTAGGCCTCGTAGCGCTCGCGGTTGGCCGCCCTGATGGTGTCGAACCGTTCGAGCTGGGTCAGCCCGACCGCGGCATGCATCTCGCTCATCTTTGCGTTGATGCCGCTGACCGGGATGTCCCCTTCGCCTGCGAACCCGAAGTTGCGAAGACGGCGGCAGTGGTCGGCGAGCGCGGCGTCGTTGGTGGTGATCGCCCCGCCCTCGATGCTGCTCATCCACTTGGTCGCATGAAAGCTGAAGATCTCGGCCTGGCCGAAGTTGCCGACCGGCGTGCCCGAGTGGGTCGCGCCGAACGCATGCGCTGCGTCGTACAGAACCGGGACTCCGGCTTCAGAGGCGGCCCGATCGATCGCCTCCACATCGCACGGGCGACCCCAGAGGTGCACCGGGACCACGAGTCCGACCTCGGCCGTGTCTGCGCCACGCTGGCTCAGCGCAGCCCGGACCGAAGCGGGGTCGAGAGAGTGTGTCAGCGGGTCGACGTCGACGAAGCGCGGACGCAGCCCGGCCCACACCAACGGCTGCACCGTGCCGGCGAAGGTCCAGGACGGAACGATGACGTCTCCGGTCGCGCCGAGGCCGACGGCACCGACGAGAAGGGCCAGGGTGCCGTTGCTGACGGCGACCACGTGATCGACACCGACGATCGACGCAATCGCCTCTTCGAACTCCCGAACCAGGGGACCGTTGTTGGTCAGACGGTTGCGGTCGAACATCGCGTCGAGGCGGCGATATACGGCCTCACGGTCGATGCCATTGGGTGCGCCCGTCATGCGCGGCTGGGCGAACGCGGGGGGTCCACCATCGATGGCTAGCCGTCGTGCGGTCACACGAGATCGAGTCGGCCGACCCTGGCCCGCATCAAGCTGTCCGCCGAGGTCAGCGAAGAGTGCGCTCGAGGGTGATGATCGGTTCGGCGACAGCTCCGATGCTGCGCTTGAACTGCACGAGACCGTGGTCGGGTGCCCCATCGACCGATGACTTGCCCAGGTCGAGGAGGCGTCGGCCTTCCTCGATGGAGAGCGTGGCGACTTCGAGCGCCAGCTGACGCATGGGGGAGAACGGCAGCCAATCGGCGTCGTCACCCCAGTACTGAACGGACTCCACGTGCGGGAGGAGGCGGTAGAGGATGGCTGCGGCGACCGGCCGGCCGTCATGGCGCAGCTCGAAGAATCGCAGCGCCCCAGGGACGTCCTCTCGAAGTTGTTGGAGGTAGCTGAGGGGCAGTCGGATCGAACGGTCCTTGCGCGCCCGGTTCCGTTGGAGGAGCTCATGCTGCTCCTCCCACGTCCCCGTGATCTCGACGAAGTCCCACGGCTGGTCGAGGGTCTTGTGGAGGGCGCGGCGGGCGGCCCGCTTGAGGGAGGCGACGTAGTCGTCCCGGGTTGCCAACGAACGAAGGTCGATCGCGCAGCTGAGTTCTGAGCCGACGACCGAGAACCCGTGCTGCAGCAGGGTGTGGAGGACCAACGGTTCACTGGCCGAATACGACGCAGGCCGCAGGGTGACGCGCATCCTCTCGGCACCCTCGGCTGCTGCCGCGGTGGCCGCCTGGTCGAGGAGCCGATCGACCACCGATGGGGTCACCTGGTCGCGGGTGAAGCTGGGACCACCGAAGGGAGCGCTGTGCCCCGACCACCAGAGACGACGTCCGTCTTGGGTGGTCAATGCACCGCTGAGTGTTCCGACCACCCGGTCGTCCTCGATCAGGTCGGTTCGAAGCCAACGGTCGCTCGGGCCGAGGTTGCGCGTCGCGAAGGTTCGAGTTGTGTAGAGGAGGAGGTGGTCGTCCGCCTCCTCGCCCACGTCCGGCCGCGCCGGATTGGTCACAGGGATCGGAGTAGTGGGCGGCTCGGCAGAGCCAGAGACGCTCGACCTTTGGGCCCGCTGGGCCCGCGCCCGGTCGAGCGCTGCGGTGATCGTGGCCATCTCGCGCCGGCCGAGTGTGCGCGGCGTCCCGGCAGCCAGCATGGGGGCCGTGTTCACGTCGACTCCGAACCCGTCGAGGAAGTCCGCGATGGACGCGTCGACGGTTCGGGGGTCGTCGCGGAGCAGCGCCGCGTCAACTCGGAGCGCACGGGGCTCGAGTCGGGGCATGGCCCGATCGAGCGCGTCCTCGATGGCGGTCACCTGGTGGGCGACCTGGTCCACCGGCGGAAGTCTCTGCAGGGACTCGATATCGCGTGGGCGCAGCGACCACCACGCCGAGGGGTCCTCGTTGTGGACCCGGCGGGCGGCGAGGATCGAGTCGACGGTTTCGGCGGGATCCCGATCGAGTCGCAGAAAGACGGCGGTCGGAAACATCTCCGCCAGGAGCTCGGCATGAAACGAGAGGATCAGTGCCTTCATCGCCACCGGTCGTTCGAATCCGGCTTCGAGACCCGCGGCCATCGCTCGCAAACCGGCATGGTCGATGCGGTTGAGCTCATCCAACGTCATGTCGTCCGACGCTGTGCTCGGCAGATGGGCCCGCCAGGCGTACCAGAACTCATTGACGTTGGCCGGTCCGGTGGTCTTGCCGAGCGTCGACAGGCCATCGGGACCACCGGCTGTGTCCTCGGTCTGGCGCGGAATCTCGCCCGACAGTCCACGGGACATCTCGCCCCGGTGGTCGAGCTCCGGGTCGAGGAGCAGACGATGGGCCAAGGCACCCACGAACGGCGCCGAATGGAAGCGGGACACCAGGTTGCTCGGATAGCCGAACGAGCCGGTCGCTGCGAGCCGTTGAAGCAGAAACGTCGACCCCGAGCGCGGCGGTCCGACGATGAGGATCACTGGGTGGCGGGGTTCGGTGTAGCGAGCGGCAGCTGCGGCTGCGGACGGACCGAGCGCATCGGTCAGCCGGCCGAGGACGACCTCCAGGCCTGCGTTGCGTGCGTAGCCGGTCGACCTCGTCGGTACCCGGTGCGTGGCGCTCATGTTGCAACCGCCAGTTGAACGCGGCGCGCCACTTCGCCGATGTCGAGAATCGTGAGGTGCTGGTCGACGGGGAGGTGGACCAGGTGATCGACGACCCACGCCTCGTCGGAGCGGGGGCCGACCCGCTGGGCGACGTCCGGCCAGAGCACCGGGACGTAGACACCGAGCTCGTGAAGTCGGCGGGCGAGTCCGGGCTCGCCGCCAAGGAGGGGCCAGCTGAACGGTGTTCCCGGGGAGCGACCCGACGAACGGAGTCCCAGTGGCGTCAACAGGTCGTCGTAGAGGCCGGCGTTTCGGATCCGCCGCCGGGCCACGTCATCGCGATCGATCGAGGACAGGAGCCGTTCGGTGAGGCACGACATCGCGCGGAGCGGGACCGCGTCGAGCCCGGCCTCCACGTTCCTCATCGACTCGAGCGCCGCCTCAGGACTGCGATCGATCCTCTCGAGGCGGGGGAGATAGCGATCTGTCGACGTGTCGCGCTCGAGTTCGCAGTTCTGGATGCCGTGGACGACCGCGAGTGCCCCGTCGGCGAGGCCGGCGGTCTTGCGGTACGACGCGAACCAGGGGGCCGAGGTCTCGACGGCGTCGAGAACCGAGTGGGTGAGATCGAGAACGACTCCGGGATGGCTGTCTGCGATGCATTCGACGTGTTCTCGCACGAGCCCGAACATGTCGGTGACCACGACGAGCTCGCCGGGGCGGGCGCGCGGGAGCTCGAAGGGAAGGAGATCGCGGCCGCATCGGTACCAGTCCACCGCGATGCCCGCCCGTCGTAGGGGCACGGCGAGCGAGTCGCATCCCAGAACCGGCAGGTGCACCCGCTGGGCGTCGAGGGCCTGAGCGATGAACAGAAGGGCGTTCCGCCCCGTGTTGATCAGCGAACCACCGGCCGGCAGGGGCAGTCGATTCTCATGCGCGGGCTCGGGCAGCTCGAGAGGCAAGAAACCCCCGAGGCCGGGCAGCGTCGCGGAGGCGTGGTCGGACACTTGGGGCCGGTCGGCCGGTCGGCGACCGGGTCAAGCCGTGTTCAGGCGTCTTTGCCGTCGCCCTCGGCCGGGCCGGCCCCGCGCAGGAGGGCGATCAGACTGCTCGTGTCCCAGCGCCCCCCGCCGCGTTGCTGGACCGCCTTGTAGTACTGGTCCACGATCGCCGTGATCGGTAGTGGAGCTCCGGTGCGCTCCGCCTCGCGGAGGACGATTCCGAGATCTTTGCGCATCCAATCGACGGCGAACCCGAACTCGAACTCGTCGCGCATCATCGTCTGGCCGCGGTTCTCCATCTGCCAGCTGCCCGCGGCACCCTTCGAGATGGTGTCGAGGACCAGCTCGAGATCGAGGCCTGATCGTCGACCGAACTCGAGGCCCTCCGACAGGGCCTGAACCAGCCCGGCGATGCAGATCTGGTTCACCATCTTGGTCAGCTGGCCCGAGCCCGCCGGCCCGATCAGCGTGCACGCGCGGCTGTAGGCATCGATCACCGGGGCCGCGACCTCGAAGTGCTCCTGTGCGCCGCCGCACATCACCGTCAGAACGCCGTTCTCGGCGCCGGCCTGGCCTCCCGACACCGGGCCGTCGACGAAGCCCACGCCGTTCTCTCGGCACCGCCCGTCGAGCTCGATCGCCAGGTCGGCTGATGCGGTCGTGTGATCCACGAGCACCGAACCCGGTTCCATCGCAGCGAGCACGCCGTCGTCCCCGTACACGACCGCACGGACGTCGTCGTCTGCCCCGACACACAGGAAGACGATTGCAGCGCCGTCGGCGGCTTCGCGCGGGGTCTCGGCCACCAGGCCCCCGTGTTGATCCGCCCACTCGACGGCCTTTGCCGTCGTGCGGTTGAACACGGTGGTGGGGTGAAATGCCGACTGGAGATGACCGGCCATCGGGTAGCCCATGACTCCCAACCCGACGAAGGCGACGGGAGTTGGTGGTGCGCTCATGCGGATTCCTCGTGTTGTTGGGTTGCGGTCATGGCGCGCGGTGGCACACGGCTTCGATGGTCACGCCGTCCGGTCCGGTCCAGAACGCCGCGTAGTAGGGCGGCGGGTACTGCGGCCACTCCTGGGGCGCGTGGACGGTCGCCGAACCGAGTTCGGTCGCGGCGGCGAGCGCTGCGCCGACCTCCGCCCTGGTCCTGACCATGAACGCGAGGTGCTGGAGCCCGGCGGCATCGGGGGAGTAGTCGCTGTCGACGAGAGCCGGGTAGAAGAACAGATACGTACCCACCTTGCCCTCGCTGGGGCGGTAGGCGAACTGGTCGTGATCGGACAGGAAGGGCTCGTATCCGAGGAGGGGCATCAGCGCGTCGTAGTACGCCCGTGCTGCCTCGAGGTCCGACACGTTGAGTCCGAGATGTCCGAGCGGCATGCCCCGGGTCTACAGCAGGGTGAGGGTCGCGGGCGACCCGGGGATCCCGTTGCCGGCGACGACCCCTGGATCGGCCCCTCCGCTCAGTGGACCGATCGCGAATCGCCACTTCGTCGCAATGGCGGGAACCCGGTGACGTTCGAGCACGCCGGGGCCACAGCTCCCGTTGCCGACGCCGCTGTGACGATGATCGACGTGGAGGTGGACGGCATCGTCTTCGACGAGCTCGTGGTCGTGGCGGGCTGCGTTGATCGCACGCTCGTCGTGCACACCGGCGTTGACGTCGAGGGGCCCGTCGCCGAAGACAACGACGCCGAGACCACCCTCCGTGCGGAGCGATGCCCAGCGGACCGCGTGGTGATTTCCGCTCTCCTGGGGGACGACGTAGGGGAACCGCTGGGCGTCGAAGCGGCCCGTCCAAAGTCCGAAGCGTTGGCCGAGGCACCGATCGGAATAGGTCTCCCCCGGCCCGCGGCCGAGATAGTCCAGCTCGGTCAGAGAGCGCGTCAGCAGGAGGCGATGGCCGAGTCGCGGCAGGTGGGGGAGGTGCGGCGGGCATCCCGCGGTGGGAGCGAAGGACGTCGTGACCACCACGTAACCGTCTGTCCTCGCGACAGTTGTGCGAACGCGAAACGTCACGCCGGAGTCCTCGCACCGCAACAGGACGTTGCTCTCCCTGCCGCCCGGGACGTCGGCGGAGGAACGGACGATCAGGTCGAGGCGGTCATAGCCCGCGGCGGCCCAGCGCTCGGCGGCTCTCTCGGGTCCGAAGCGGGCGTCGTCGTTCTCGGTGAGCGGACGGGTGAGCCACGGCTCGGTGGGAGCGGTCAGGAGCTGGTTGCCGTGGACGACCAGGCTCGACAGTCCACCCGTCTCGTCGGAGAACTCCACGTCGATGTCCGCCTCGGGCCTCCGGGTCTCCGAGGTCCGGCGACCCCCGGTCGTGCCCTGCACCTCGAGCTGATGGAACACGACGCTGTGTTCGGCTTCGGCCCAGGTGGTTCGGTTGCGTCGGCGAGCCTCGACCGTCAGCCAATGCCTCTGACCCCTGTCCAGGCCGGTGCGGTCCACCGGGACGTCGATCACGGTTCGGTGACCAGCGCGCACGACGCCTGGGTCGACCGTTCCCGACTGAACGACGTAACCGTCCGTCTCGAGATGCCAGTCGAAGCGGTAGACACCCAGGTCGAGGAACTGGTGGCGGTTCTCGATGACGACCTCGTCCGGCCGTGAGCCCGAGATCCCGATGGGGCTGTAGTGGTGCTTCACCTCGGCGAGAGCGGGGTGCGGCTCGCGGTCGGGCGACACCAGCCCGTTGCAGCAGAACGCGGCGTCGTTGGGTTCGTCTCCGAAGTCGCCTCCATAGGCCCACCACTCCCGCTCGGGATCCTCCGGCGTGCCGCGGCGCCTGAGGCCCTGATCGACCCAGTCCCAGATGAAGCCACCAGCGAGCCGTCGAGTGGCGCGGATGAGGTCCCAGTACTCGGCGAGGTTGCCCGTGCTGTTGCCCATCGAGTGTGCGTACTCACACGCGATGATGGGCCGGTCGTCGTCGAGGCCGGCCAGCCTCTCCAGTTCGTCGACGGAGGGGTACATGGGCGCGATGATCCCCACCTCTGGCCGGTGGTCGGCGGGGTGGTAGTGGATCGGGCGGGAAGGGTCGGCGTCGCCGACGGAGGCAGCGGCCTCTTCGAGGCCCGGTCCCCAGCCACACTCGTTGCCGAGACTCCATGCGATCACCGAGGGGTGGTTCCGGTCCCGTGCGACCATTCGTTCGCAGCGTGCGAGGATCTGGGACGTCCAGTCCGGGTCGTTGGGCAGGACGTCCCACACGCCGTGGGATTCGTTGTTGGCCTCGTCGAAGACGTACATCCCCAGCTGGTCGCACAGCTCCAGAAAGCGTCGCCGGTTGGGATAGTGGGCGGTGCGCACCGCGTTGATGTTGTGTTGCTTCATCAACACCAGGTCGCGTCGGAGTGAGTCGTCGTCCACGACCTTGCCGCTGTCGGGATCGTGATCGTGGCGGTTGACCCCACGGATCTCGGTCGGGGTGCCGTTGATCAGGAGCGCGCCGTTTTCGACACGGACGTCGCGGAAACCCGCGCGGATCGTGCGCCCGTCGACCACTCGACCCTCGGAGTCCTGGACGTCGACGGTGATGGAATGGAGATACGGGTCTTCGGCGAACCAGCGTCTCACTGGGCCCACCTGGTGGTTGAGCGACGCGAGGTCGCCCTCGATGCCCACTGTCTGGTCGACGAGGTCGGTGGAGGTGGGGGTCGCGCAGCGGATGCGCACCCGATGGCCGGCGCAGTCGCCCCCGACCCGGGCGCGGACGCGGAGGTGAGCGTTGACGGCCGTGCGATCGAACGGTGTCTCGATGTGGAGGTCTGCCAGGTGGACGGCAGGCCGGTGCCACAGCGTGACCGGTCGATGGATGCCAGACAGCCACCAGTGATCCTGGTCTTCGAGGTAGCTCGACGCGCTCCAGCGCGTCACCCGCACCACGAGGAGGTTGTCTCCCGCCCGCAGGGTTGATGTCAGATCGAAGGTGGCGTCGAGTCGGCTGTCGGTCGAGGCTCCGACGAACTGACCGTTGCACCAGAGGTCGAACGCGCTGTCGACACCTTCGAAGGTGACGAGGTGCTGATCGTCGAGGGCGAGCATGGCTTCGCCCATGTCGAACCCGACCCGGTAGACGCCCGTCGGGTTCTCGTCGGGCACCTGCGGCGGGTCGGCCGGCCACGGGTACTGGACGTTGGTGTAGATCGGCGGGTCGCCGGCTCCCGCTGGGGTGAGTTGCCAGTTGGTGGGGACTTCGACAGGGCTCCAGGCCTCGCTATCCGCCTCGACAGCGCCGGGGTCGAGCCACCCAGGGTCGAAGTCCTCGGGTCGATCGAGCAGACGGAACGTCCAGTCTCGGTCGAGCGGGAACGCGTCGGGTGGTGGGGTGACCGCCGACATCGGAAGGCGGTTGATCTCCACGACCCGAGGGTCGAGCCACCATGCAGTGGGAGGGGATTCGGCCACGATCGCATGGTACGAGTCGGCCGGCGCCGTGCCCGCGTCACCTGCCAGCGCTGCGGTACCCCCGTCAGATGTCGAGGAGGCTCCCGCTGATGCGCACGCTCGGCTCCGGGACGGGGCCACTGCGGGTGAGCAGCTTGTCGCGCAGCTCCTTCAGTTCGCCGCCCTCTGCGGCGTCCATCTTCTTGTACGCGACGACCAGGCCCACGATGCCGAGGAGCACGACGAGGAGCGTGACCATCCCCAGGTTGCCGGTGACCGCGTTGAACGTCCCGTAGAGGAGGGCCAGACCGCACACGGCGGCGATCGCGATCACCGCACGGGCCGATGGACCATCGGAGGTCGTGACTTCGTGAAACTCGAGCTCGGGGAGCTCGTCGATGGGGGCGTCGTTGTCAATGCTCACGCAGTCGTCATCGGCAGAACCGGGCTCCCGACTTGAGCGTGACCGATCTCAGCTGACCGCGTTGCCGGTGTCGCCGGTGCTGGCCTCGGCGATCTGGTCGCGGACCTCGTGCTTCAACACCTTGCCCATCACGTTGCGGGGCAACGAGTCGACCCAGATCACGGCCTTGGGGTGTTTGAACCGGGCGAGTCGGCCGCCGAAGGCCCTGAGCACGTCGTCGTCGGTGACCGAGGCGTCTGAGCGCACGGCCACCACGACCGGAACCTCACCCCAGCGGTCGTCGGCGCGGCCGACCACTGTCGACTCGACGAGGCCGGCAATGTCACCGAGGACGTTCTCCAACTCCGCGGGGTAGATGTTCTCGCCGCCCGAGATCACGACGTCCTTCTTGCGGTCGTCGATGTGGAACCAGCCGTGGTCGTCCGCGTGCCCCACATCCCCCGTCTGGAACCAGCCGTCGGTGAGTGCCTCTGCGGTTGCCTCGGGGTTGCGCCAGTATTCGCGCAACACGTTGGGACCGCGAACCCAGATCTCCCCTGTCTGCCCGGGCGCCACGTCGGTGCCGTCGTCGCCCACCAGCCTCACCTCGCACGTCGTGGAGGGCTTGCCGCACGAACCGGGGTGCGCTGCCGCAACGTCGGCGCGCAGATGGATCGCGGTGGGTGCGGTCTCGGTGGAGCCATACACCTGACCGACCGCGATCCCGCGCTCGAAGTACGGCCGGGTGACCGCATCGGGAACCGTCGAGGATCCGGTCATGAGCCCCTTCAGAGACCCGAGCTCGGCGTCCGCGAAGCGCGGGTGCTGCGCCACCGCGATCAGCGTCGCAGGGACCAGGAGCGACCACGTCGGCTGCCACCGTTCGACGTCGGCGAGGAACAGGCCAGGGTCGAACGCCCGGTGGATGAGAACGGCAGCCCCTGCGTGCAGCGCGGGCAGGGTCTGGATGTTGAGGCCTCCGACGTGAAACAGCGGCAGCAGCGTGAGGATCCGATCGCTGGAGACGAGATCGTGGGCATGGGCGCCGTTGACGGCGTTCGCCCACATCGCGGCCTGGTCCAACAGGGCCCCTTTGGGACGACCGGTCGTACCCGATGTATAGGCGAGAAGCACCGGATCGCGTCTCTCACCCACGCGTGGAGCTTGGCTGTCGCCGTCGAGCAGATCGTGGCCGTCGAGGAGGCCGTCGTCGTCAACGACTGCGACCGGGCGCCGGCCGGCGGCTGCGGCGGCGTGCTCGGCGAAGCTCGGATCGGCGAGCACGAGTGTCGGATCGGCGTCGTCGAGGATCCACGAGTGCTCCGACACGGCGAGGCGGCTGTTGAGGGGGAGTAAGATCGCGCCGAGGCGCGAACACGCGAGCATCAGCTCGAGCGCGGTCGGCCGGTTGGGGGCAAGCCACGCCACGCGGTGGCCGTGCCCCACTCCCTGTTCGTGCAACCACCCGGCAGTGAGTGCGATCCGCTCGGCGAGCTCGACGTAGGTCGTGCGCTCTCCTTCGAACTCCAGAGCGAGCGCATCGGGTCGGTGGTCGGCCCAGCGGTCGACCCACGACGCGAGATCCCGACCGAGAGTCCCGTCTGGCTTCTCAGGCAAGGTCACCCTGAAGAACGCCTTCGACAACCACTGCATCGCCGTCGAGTTCGACGGTGTGGTTGCGCATCGGCAGGTCGAAGTGGCCGAGGGTGTGGCGGCCGGCGTGCTCGTTGGCGCCGGTTGAGTAGAGGAAGTTGCCCGCAAACGCACGCTGCTCGGTGCCATTGGTCTGGCTCTTGTCGTACAGCGGCAAGGTGTCCCACCGGGCGCCGGGGTTCATGCCCCACCCGACGTGGCTCGTGGCGTACGCCTCGGCGTCGCCCCAGGCGTCGGTGTAGCTCCGGAAGAGGGCGGCGTCTGTCCCGTCGCCGGCGACCTCGACCACGTAGTCGTTCTCGATCGTGAGGGTGACCGGCGACTCCACGTAGCGCTTGAAGGTGAGATTCATGTCGGCCCGGTCCATCACGATGCGCCCGTTGACCGTGCCCGCCTTGGGGAACGCGAGGCACAGCCCTCCTGGCCAGTGGCTGATGGTGCCCGGCCTCGTGGTGTAGCCCCAGCCGCCGCCACAGGGTGCCTCGCTCACGTCGACGGTGAGGTCGGTGCCCGCCGCGGAGGTCACGTGCATCTCGCGTGCACCGATGAGCTGCTTGATGCCGACCTTCACCTTCGGCTCGAGGTCCGAGGAGGGGGCCAGTCGTTCGAGAGCCTCGGGGTGCTCGTTGCTCACCATCAAGATGCGCGAGCCCGCGGAGAGGATCTCCGGAAGCTCGGCCGCGTGGAGGAGGCCCTCGACGGTGCAGTCGACGACGAAGTCGACGGCGCTCAGCGCAGCGATCACGGCGGCGTTGCCTGCGATTGCGTCGGATGCGCCGGTGCTGCGGACCGGGACCGGCGCGGTCTGGCGTGGGGTGGGAACAACGACGTGAATCGGGGTGACGCCCAGACGATCGAGCGCCAGCTCGGCCAGGTTGACGTTGACCGAACGGCTCTGTGTTTCGGACAGGATCGCCGCGGTCTGCTCGCCGTCGATGGCGCACATGCCGAACACCTGGGCGAAGCAGTCGATCCACTTGCCTTCGATTCGCTCGACCAACATCACGGCCTCCTCGTGGTCACGGTGTCTGACCGTCTCGACGGTAGTGCCGAAGGTGCCCGTCTGGTCAGTTGGGCTCGGGCTCGGCCGGCGTCACTTCCTCGAACCGGTCCAGCCTGCGCAGGTCGGGTACTGCGATCGCGAAGACGGCGACGACCACGAGCGTGGCGGCGCCCGCCACGACGATGGCCGCCTGGAGCCCCATCCATTCGGCGGTGATGCCGGATTCGAATGCCCCCAGCTCGTTCGATGCCCCGATGAACACCGCTTCGACGGCGAGGACCCGGCCACGCAGCGAGTCCGGCGTCGCCAGCGGCACGATCGTGGCGCGGACGAACACGCTGATCATGTCGGCCGCGGCGAGTGCTGCGAACAACGCGATCGTGAGAACGAGGTTGCGGCTGAAGCCGACCGCGATCGTCAGCAGGCCGAAGACCGCCACCGCCTGGAGCAGGCGCGGGCCCACCTTTCGGGTGATCGGCCGTCTGGCGAGCGCATACGCGGTGGCGGCCGCGCCCACCCCACCCGCTGAGCGCATCCAGAACGCGGTGCTCTCGCTCGCTCCGAGGAGCTCATCGGAGATGGCCGGTGCCAGCGCGATGACACCACCGAGGAGCACGGCGAACAGGTCGAGACCGATGGCTGCGAGGAGGAGCGGGGTGCGTCGCACCAGGGCCAGGCCCTCGAACGCCACGCGGAACCCGCGCCGCTGTTCGGGCGGATCGACATCGCCGCGCAACTGGACACCACTGATTGTCAGCGCGGCGAAGACGTTAAGTGCAGCGATGCTCACGAACGCCCACTCGGGGCCGAGGCCGTAAACCGCTGAGGCCAAGAGGGGAGCGACAACCGCTGAGGCCTGCCATGCGAACGAGAGCAGCGGGATGAGGCGGGGTAGCTCCTCGCGCGACACGACGTTGGCGGGCAAGGCCCGCGTCGGCGGGTTCACGAAGCCCCTCGCGGTGCCGTAGCAGAGGGTCAGGGCGAAGATGGGCCACACCGCCGTACGGCCGCTTGCCGCGTACAGGGCGATCGTGATCGCGACCGCCGCCTCGGCGACGTAGCCGATCGCGGCCATACGCCGCCGATCCAGACGGTCGGCGAGCGATCCCGCCCAGGGCGCGAGCAGGAACGTGGGCGCGAACTCCGCGAGACCCACCAGCCCGAGGTCCAGCTCGCGCCCGGTGATGCCGAACACGAACACCCCGTTGGCGATCGCGAGCGTCACCGCCCCGGAGTTGCCGGCGGCCCGCGACAGCAGGAGGCGACGCACCGATGGTCGCCTGAGGAGATCCTTGAGCTCGCGGGTGTTGTTGTTCGGGGCGTTCACTCGCCACCGCGGGGATCGAGCGGCCCGCCGTGGAGATGGGTGGAGTCGTTGTACCGGTGGCACACCCACCTGCGTCCCTTGCCGCCACCGCGGAGGATCTCGAGCTCGGTGATCGACGTCACGACAGTCGGGAGCTCGACGATCTGCTGGTTTGGCGCGAGCCCGAACGCCACTGCCATCGCCGAGCTGATCACTCCGCCGTGGCATCCGACGAAGATCGTCGCCCCGATGTGTGCATCAGCGATGTCCGAGAGTGCGGTCGCGACCCGGTGACGGAAGCCCGCCCGGGTGTCGCCACCCGGGACGAGCTCGCGGTAGGGATCCTGCTCGACCATGTTGAAGCCGCCGTACCTCGCTCTCAGCTGTTCCCAGGTGAGACCGTCGGCTTCGCCGAGGCGGAACTCCTCGAGTTCGGGGTGGACGTGGACGTCGAGGCTTCCTGCGCCGAGCGAGGGCAGAACGATGTCGGTGGTCTCTCGGGCCCGGGGGAGAGGGCTGCTGTACACGACGTCGATGTCGGGTTCGGCGCCTGCCGCGAAACGATCCCGGAGCGCAGCCGCCTGTGCCCGTCCATGCTCGGACAGACCGCTGCAGGTCGCTGGGCCGCCGACCACACCATCGACCATCACCTGGCTCTCGCCGTGGCGCACAAGAAGGAAGCGAGCAACGAGCTCGGTCTCGTCAGCGGACATCGAGGCGTCATCTTCGCACCCCCCGGACCCGTCCACCCACATGCCCGATATCACCTACCCTCGTCCGGCGACAGTAACCGGAGACGTGGCCGGCGACGTGCCGAGTGACAGCCGGGGGAACGGAGAACACCCATGGCGGGAACAGTCGAGGTCGAGGTCGATCCAGGCGAGGTGGGGTTCGACGGAACCCGGTTGGAACGGATCGGGACCCACCTTCACCGCTACGTCGACGACGGCCGGCTGCCCGGCACCTACGTGGTTGTCACCAGGGGCGGCAAGATCGCATACAAGGACACCTACGGCATGCGCGACATCGAGCGCAGCGCGCCCGTCACCGATGACACCGTGTACCGCATCTACTCGATGTCGAAGCCGATCACATCGATCGCCGCGATGCAGCTGTACGAGCAGGGCCACTTCCAGCTGAAGGACCCGATCTCACGGTGGATCCCGAGCTTTGCCGACGCCCGAGTGTTCGCGTCGGGCAACGCCATCGAGTACCAGACGCGCGAGCCGGCGCGAGAGATCACGGTGCACGACCTGCTCACCCACATGAGCGGTCTCACGTACGACTTTCACATGGCCAACTTCGTGGACGAGATCTATCGGGAGAACGGCTTCAACTGGGGAGCTCCAGGCGACCTGCAGGAGACGTGCGACGCGCTCGCAGGGCTGCCGCTCCTCTTCGACCCGGGCACCGAGTGGAATTACAGCTACAGCACCGACGTGTTGGGCCGGGTCGTCGAGGTCATCAGCGGCATGTCGCTCGCGGAGTACTTCGACCAGCACATCTTGGGCCCGCTCGCAATGAGCGAGACGTCGTTCGAGGTCACGCAGGACCAAGCCGACCGCTTTGCGGCCAACTACCGCCCGTCCGGTGCCGACAAGTCGGCCAAACTCCTCGACGATCCGCAGACGTCTGCGTACCTGCGCAGCCCCAAGATCCTCTCCGGTGGCGGCGGGCTCGTGTCGACCATGCACGACTACCACCGCTTCACCCAGGCTCTCCGTGGCGGCGGAGAGCTCGACGGGCAGCGGATCATCGGGCGCAAGACACTCGACTACATGGCGTCGAACCATCTCCCCGGAGGTGTGGACCTCACCGCATTTGGCCGCGCCCTGTTCTCCGAGGCCGCCTTCGATGGTGTCGGCTTCGGGCTCGGCTTCTCGGTGGTGATCGACCCGGCCAAGACCCAGGTGCTCTCCCAACGCGGCGAGTTCGCCTGGGGTGGTGCCGCGTCCACGGCGTTCTGGGTCGATCCGGTCGAGGACATCACGGTGGTGTTTCTCACCCAGCTCCTGCCCTCGAGCACCCACCCCCTGCGGCCCGAACTGAAGGCGCTCGTGTATCAGGCCCTGGTGTGACCCAGGAGGGCCCGCCCGCCGCCAACGACATCATCAGCGAGCCGCGAGTGTCGGGGCGCGCAGTCGTGCTCGCCGCGGTCTTCGTCGCCATCGCTGCGGGCGGGATCGCGGTGTGGCTGTCGCGGTCGTCTGACTCGACAGCGAACCCTCCGGCCGCCACTGTGCTGTCGACAACCGAGCCGTCCAGCACAGCGCTGCCCACGACAGCGCCCACCAGCGTGGCGCCGGCGCAGACGACGTCTCCCCAGACAACCTCTCCACAGACGACCTCTCCGCAGACAGCCTCTCCGCAGACAAGCGCTGCCGCGGCGACCACCGCCCCTCCGCCAGCCACCGCACCTCCAACCTCGCCGCCGGTCCCTGCAGACGCCGAGTCGCTCGTCGCGGCGGTCGGTCGACCCCCGGCGCCCGAGACCAGCCGGATCGAGCTGTCGCACGAGACCGAGTCGGGCGTCACCGTTTTCTCGTTCGTGTCGCCGTCTGGCTGGCTGCTCGGCGAGGACATCGCCCCGGACGGCCGCTTGACCATCACGCTCACTCAGCCCGAATCGGAGTTCGAGGAGTTTCAGATCTTCCCGAAGTCCATCGATATCCAGCTCTGGGACAGGCACGACTTCAGCACCTTCGAGGAGCAGGTGGCGACGGTGTTCTTCGGACGCTTCGCCGAGTCCGACGTCCAGGCCGCGGTTCGGATCGACGGGCGCTCCGCCCGCATCGGGCAGTCCCACAGTGAGAACGGCGTCCGGCGGGTGCTGGCGACGGTCGACGGCGGCGCGCACGTGATCGTCGTCGACAGCCATCACCAGCCAGAGGACCAGTGGCTCAGCGACCTGACTGCGGCGCTCGCCGGTGCGATCGAGGTCGAGACGCCATGAACCCGGAAGCGGGCAACGCACGCGAGACTCGGGCGTTGGAGCCAGCCACGGCAACGGAGGACCCCTCATGAGCAACTCGTTCGTCGATGTCGACGCCGTCGGCCAGGCGGATCTCGTCCGTCGCGGCGAGGTGACTGCCAGCGAGCTCGTCGACGCCGCGATCGAACGGATCGAGCGGCTGAATCCCGAGCTCAACGCCGTGATCATGACCCGCTACGACGAGGCTCGCGCCGAAGCCGCCGCAACGCTTCCCGGCGGCCCGCTGCGGGGAGTGCCCTTCCTGCTGAAGGACATCGGGGCAACCCAGGCAGGGACGCCCAACCACCTCGGAAATCGGGCGCTCAAAGCGGCGGGCCACATGTCCGACGGCGACACGGAGCTCGGAGCCCGATTTCGAGCCGCCGGGCTGGTGACACTGGGCAAGACCAATCTCCCCGAGCTGGGAACCGTGCCCGTGACCCAATCGAAGGCATACGGGCCGGCACGCAACCCCTGGGATCCGGAGCGATCACCGGCCGGCTCATCTGGCGGCGCTGCCGCTGCGGTGGCGTCTGGCATGGTGCCGGTGGCACATGCCAACGACGGGGGCGGCTCGACCAGACTCCCCGCCGGGTGGAACGGTCTCGTCGGCCTCAAGACGACACGGGGACGTCAGCCGATGCCGACCTCGGCGAGCCGACTCGTGTCCGAGCTCGTGGTGTCGCGCACCGTTCGCGATACAGCAGCGGTTCTCGACGCGACCCACGGACACATGCCGGGCGATCTCTATCACCTCCCCCCGCCCGAACGGCCCTTCTCGGCCGAGGTCGGCGCGGAGCTGCCTGGCGGCCTGCGCGTCGGTCTGCTCGTCGAAGGTGGCGAGTACGAGGTGGACCCGGAGTGCGTCCGGGCCGCGGAGATCGGCGCCGAGCTGCTCGAGCAGGCGGGTCACCATGTCGAGCCGGTCACTGGCGATGTCCTCTTCGGTGGTGATGGTCGGGTCAATGGTCAGCTGTGGATGGCGGGTATCCGACACCGCGTCAACATGCTGGGCGAAGCGCTCGGCCGCCCGCTCACCCAGGACGAGGTCGACCCGTACAACTGGGCGTCCGCGGAGCGGGGCAGTGCGCTGACCGCCGCGGAGCTATTCGATGCCCAGGACCGCCAGCAGATCTGGTCCGCCGACGTGTGTGAGTGGATGAGGCGGTTCGATGTGCTCGTCACGCCGACGGCCGGAACGCCTCCGCTCCCGATCGAGGACGTCGAACCCGATCCCGATCTGCCGTGGCGCATCGGTCGTTTGTACGGGCGGATTGGCCGCTTCACCCTCCCCTTCAACGTCACCGGCCACCCGGCGATCTCGGTGCCATTGCACTGGACAGAGGACGGTCTCCCCGTAGGCACTCAGTTCGTGGCCGGAATGGGCCGAGAGGATCTGCTGCTCCGACTCGCAAGCACGTGTGAGGCCGAGCTCCCGTGGCGCGACCGTCGCCCGTTGGTGTGGGCCGGCTAGGCGCG
>Ga0209992_10001289_pt1 | contig 27188 bp, 21 predicted proteins | sample 2SBtaG_2_FD_182564 | JGI IMG/M metagenome (GOLD analysis project Ga0209992, IMG submission 182564) | Deep subsurface microbial communities from Kolumbo volcano to uncover new lineages of life (NeLLi) - 2SBTROV12_ACTIVE470 metaG (SPAdes)... | ecosystem: Environmental > Aquatic > Marine >... | reverse complement strand
GCCCCGATGTTTGACTGTCCGAAAGCATACACAAACAGCGAACAGAAAAATGCCATCACGATGTAGTAAGACATACCATTCATCGCTTTGGTCATGGCGTCGACCATGTCTTTCGACTTGCGGAATTTACCTACCACATACCCATAGACGACACCAGGCAACAGGAACAGCAGGAAGATGAGTGGCACGATGGATTGCATGATCGGTGCTGAGAACGAATTCAGAGAACCGGAGGCGTCGCGCATCGGAGAGTCAGCAGGCGCGATGACGAAGACGAGAATCAACACGCCGAGTACCATCGTGGCCGTGGCTGCCCAGAAGGCCCTTTTTTCCTTCGGCTCGATCGTGTCCATTTCCGGGGCATCTTCAGCATCCGTGTCGATCGGGTTCGTTTTGTTCAGACGCGGTTCAATAATCAAATCTGTTATCACCCACCCCAGAGCGACAATCAGGATTGACGATATACCGGTGAAGAAGTAGTTACCCAGCGGGTTGACCATAACGCTCGGATCAATGATCTGGGCAGCGGGCTGGGTGAATCCCTGAAGCAGGGGATCGAGTGCTCCCGGCAGGGGATTGGCACTGAATCCGCCGGAAACACCCGCAAAAGCGGCGGCGATACCCGCAAGAGGATGTCTCCCAACGGCGTAAAAGATGATGCCGCCAAGCGGAATAACCAGGACATACCCGGCATCAATGGCGCTGTGGCTCAGCAGTCCGACCAGCACCACCATCGGTGTCATGAGCGCTTTCGGCGTCCAACCCAGCATGATCTTGATGCTGGTGTTGAAATATCCCGCTTCATCCGCGACGCCCACTCCGAGCATCGCGACAAGCACCACACCGAGAGGTGCAAACGACGTGAAAATGGTCACCATTTGCGACAGGAAAGTCGCCATAGCGGCACCGCCCAACAGGTTGTTGATGACGATTGCTTCGCCGGAACGAGGATCGATGTCAGTGAAAGACACTCCTGACAGGAGTGCAGACAAGACCCAAACAACGAGCATTGAGATCAAGAACAGCATCGAAGGGTCAGGCAGTTTATTGCCGACCACCTCGATGCGATTCAGCATCTTGTTGACGAAGGTCTGGTCGTTGGGGGAGGGGTGCGTTGCTTCCATGTGAATGTCTTGGAGTTAGTCTGATTGCCGTCGGAATGTACAGCGTGAGGTCAATTGTCTTTCCAGCTTTTTTCCACAACGCGTCCGATGGGATTCCATTCGGTGCCGCGTCTCATGCCCTGGCGTTCCTTGAGGTCATACATGTCGCCCGGAGCCAAGAGGTAGAACAGTCCGCCGGAGTCAATCATTTTTTCGGCATCATAGATAGCGACATATCCGCTGCCTATCACTGAAAAACGGTCGCCTGTTACGACAATGGCCGTATTTTCATCTATTCCGATGCCCAGCAGTTCTGGTTTCGCCTCGATGATTTCTATTAGATCGAACTGGCGATTTCGGGCCAGCAGATGTTGATCGATGGCTGAGTTCTTCAGAAATCCCATCCCCACCTCATGATCACCCATCATTACAGTGTTCGTTCTCGTGTCTCCTCGGGCCAGATATGAGCCCTGGATGGTGGCTCCTGCCGATGAACCCCCGATCACACCACCGCGATCGAGCAAGTCCCAGAGCGCTTCGTGAGTGGCCGTGTCTAGATATGAATCTGCCAGCCTCCATTGCCTCCCGCCGCCGAACCAAACGCCGTCAGCGTTTTGAATCACGTTGACGAAGTCATCAGAATTGGCAACGTCTCTGTCGTTGGTATGGAGAACCGTCAGATGATTTGCGCCAACATTTCTGAAAGGGCGAAGTCCCGGCCAGTACTTGTCGTATTCCTCCCCGCCTCCAGCCGTAGGAATCACAACAATCCGGGCATTGACACCGCCGGCCAGATCTACGAACTGTTCGAATATTTCTGAATCCTGGGCCGCCCCGCCCACGATAACCAGATGGCCGTTGGCCGGGCCGATCTCCTGGGCATTGGCCAGTCCAGGAATCAAACTAATTATTGATAGCAGGAGAGGAATTCGATTGCGCATGACATCAGTGGATGGTTGGCCATAAGTATAGCAGTTTGGAATTATCGCCACAAAATGGGTTGAAGCCCTGACGCTCCGGCCGTAACATCAGGATCCTGTCTCCACATCCACAATTCGTCGTATGTAATGTTGAATCGATTCAGTCTGTTGATCGCTTTTGTCTTCGTAGCTTCGTCCGCCACCGGACAAACACGCTATTTCGAAGGTGTTTCCGGTCTGGGGTTCGGAGGAACAGTCACCGCAGCAGACGGCGATATAATCGTTGGATCTGCCGCGACTGGGTGGCCGCGTGGCGACGAGCCGGGTGGACGAATTTTTGTTTATCGTAAGAACGCCGATGCCCAGTGGACGGAAGTTGCAGGTCTGGAAGCTTCTGACGGAGGTGTCGGAGATGACTTCGGGAGAACGGTTTTTGCAAAGGGCTCGACACTCATCGTGGGTTCACCTGGCAACAATGCAGCCTACGTTTTCAACAAAGATGCCGACGGCGATTGGACGGAATCTGCCAAACTCATGCCATCCGAACTGGATGAAGGATTTGAATTCGGCGGAGCGTACGCCCGCGCCGGAGGCAGAACTGGAAATATCGCAATGGCCGGCAATCAGATAGCGGTTACATCTTTCAATGGCGATTCAAACTCTGGACGCATTCACGTATTTGCTTCCTCAGATGGCGCCTGGTCGGAGGTCGCCGTTCTCGGATCAGGTGAGGATGGGGATGGTTTTGCGAGGAGCATCGTCGGAACGAATGGCACGCTGTTCGCCGGTGCGCCACTGGCAAACGAAAGTGAAGGCCGCGTCTACATGTTCATGGATCACGGGTCCTGGGCGCAGGTCGGCACCATTGATATCGAATCCGAAGGATCTGCAGGATTGGGAGCATCACTTTCCATCTCCGGCCGAAATCTGTACGTGGGTGCAGCATCTTACGAGCGCAGCGGTGCGGTACTTGTGTACGAACCGGAATCCATGCACTCATTCAAACTCGTGCGAACCATTCAACCGGAAGCAGCCCAAGACGGCCCAGGTGTGTTTGGATTTGGTCGGGGTGTCGCAGCCTCAGGCGATGAGGTTCTGGTTGGGGCAGGCGGTGCGGCGTTTGTTGTGTCGCAAGATGGAAGCATGACTCGGCTTGATGCTTCAGACAGGCGATTCGTACCGGGCTTCGGTACGGGATTGGCATTTACTGGCACTGAAGCTGTTGTCGGATCACCGAGCGCCGACTACGAAGCAGGCGTTGCTTCTGTCTTCGAGAAAGGAGAAAATGGATGGGCATTCGCTGGCATTCTGGCCAGTGACGTTGCTCATCTGGAATCGTATTCCGGGGACAAAGTTGATTGCGAAGATGGCGAAGCCAACGGCTATGCGTGTGACAACGTGGATCTGGTCTCCTTCATGAACATCGGTGACGTTTCATCCGAACGCGGAGTAGGAATGACCGACATCTGGGGATGGGAAGATCCTGAAACGGGTGTCGAGTGGGTTCTTCTCGGCCGTACCGAGGGTGTCTCATTTGTGGACATCAGCGATCCGTCCCATCCAGTCTGGGTGGGCGAAATGCTGAAGACGAAAGACAGTCCGGGAAGCAGCTGGCGTGACGTCAAAGTCTACAAGGATCATGCTTTCGTTGTGTCTGATGGCGCGGATGCTCATGGCATGCAGATTTTCGACCTGACACAACTTCGAGATGTCGATGCTGCTGATATGCCCGTCACGTTCGAGGAAACAGCGCATTACGCCGGAACGAACAGCACGCACAACGTTGTCATCAATGAAGAGACGGGATTTGCATTTGCCGTGGGCAATCGATCTGGAGGGGAAACCTGTGGCGGTCAATTGCACATGATCAACATCCAGGATCCGGCGAACCCCGAGTTTGCTGGCTGTTTCTCGCTCGATGAAGCAGGAGGGACGCATGACTCCCAGTGCGTCATCTATCGGGGAGACGATGATGACTACCGCGGTCGCGAAGTCTGCCTTAACTCGAGTGGCAACCTGTTTGTGATTGCTGATGTGACGGACAAAGAGAATCCCGTCACGCTTGCCAGTTCGTCCTATCCCAATCAAGCGTACACTCACCAGGGCTGGCTGTCAGAGGACCACAATTACTTTTTCATGAATGATGAGCTCGACGAGATGGGTGGCCTGACGGACAAAACCAGAACGCTGATCTGGGACGTCCGTGATCTGGAAGATCCAACGCTGGCGAAGGAGTTCTTCCTGGATAATCCAGCCAGTGACCACAATTTGTACGTGAAAGGCAATTTCATGTATCAGTCCAATTATCAGGCAGGTCTGAGGATTTTGGACGTTTCAGATCCCGAAAATCCTGTCGAAGTCGGGCATTTTGATACCGTCCCGTTTGGCGAAGATGAAGCCGGGTTCGGCGGTTCCTGGTCGAACTACCCGTATTTCAAAAGCGGTGTTATCGCTGTCAGCAGCAGGGGTGAAGGACTGTTCCTTGTTCGGAAGCGAGAAATCGACATCTAGAGAGGCCGTCGGTCCGTGAAAAGCAACTATTGGCCGCATTTACCGTCCAGAATGTGGTAGATTTACGCTGGACCCGATACTGAGAGCGTCAAAATGAAGCACAAAGACAACGATACCGTTCTGACAGCCCATACCAGAAGGAATTTCCTGGCCCTCATGGCAGGCGGTCTGGGTATCAGCTTGATACCAAATGAGGTGTTCGCCGACTCAATTCATCCTGAACCGCGTGAGGATATAGACGCTTCACTAATGATTTCGGACGAGGATATCGCTCACATGGGCGAAGAGGTTCAAGGGATCTACAACATGGTTCGTGAAATCCCACATGTTGCCGACGGAATCGGGTGTTACTGTGGGTGCCATACACGCGAAGGATATCGTTCACTTCTGACGTGTTATTATCCCAAGGGCAGAGCAATGGGATGTCCCATATGCCAGGGTGAAGCCAAGTTGGTATATCGACGCACCAAGGAAGGGCAAACACTGGATCAGATCCGCAGGGCGATTGATGCGCGGTACGGATGATTCGAATCTCCCTAGCAATTTCAGACATGCTCAATAAACTTCTCATCGTGAGCCTCGTCTTTTTGACAGGGCTCTTCGCCGTAAATGATGCGAGTGCTCAAATCGTTGCCAGTCCACGTGGAGGCGTCTCTCAGACGATTGATGGCACGACAATCGACATTCAATACTCTCGTCCTGCATTGAAAGGGCGTGAGATTGTTTTTGGTGATCAAGTCTGGTGGGGACATATATGGACTCCGGGTGCCGATGCTGCCACAACGATTGAAGTCAACAACGACATCACGATTTCTGGCACTGAACTGCCAGCTGGCAAATATTCCATTTGGATGGTGGTTGCTGATGGAGATTGGGAAGTAATCCTTGACCCGGATTGGGACCAGTTTCACCTGCCCGAGCCGGATCGGACAGAAGAGCAGATTACTTTCTGGGTAACTCCTGACACGACTGCCGCTGAATTGGAAACACTCACATTCGATTTCCCGACGGTAGGAAGACTATCAACCGTTCTTCAGTTACACTGGGACAATACGGTTGTTCTGCTCCCCATAGAGGTCCCTTCCAGACTCCAGATGAGCGTCACGGAAGTAGAAGTCGCCGCGTATCTCGGATCGTATGAGACCGAGGTGTTCGTGAGTGAGTGGATCAAGGATCCCTTCTCGTACGAGATGAAAATGGAATATGTCGATGGTGGATTCAAGGCCGACGTTCAATTCACAGAAGAAGGCAGAACCCAACAGTGGGACCTGCTGCCGCGCGTCGAACAGATTTTCTATTTCGCGTTTTCACAGGACGGAGAAATCACTGCCACTACTGACATCATGGTAGAATTCCTGATGGACGAGAGCGGCACGGCCGCATCTTTTGAGGTCCGGATGGGAGACGACGAACTCTGGATGCGAGGAACGAGGATCGACGAAAGGATGGGATCCGCTGAAGACTGAGCTTGACCGTGCCTGAACACTCCAGCCTATTGCAATCTCAGAAGCGAATGAATTGAACGGCATCCCGCTTCCCTTCGGCATCTTCGTACACGTCTATCCTCCATTTCACTACACGGCCTCCACCCGTGATCGAATATGTTCAGGTGGGGAAGTGCGTCGACATCGCGTGGGCGTCCCCAGCGCATCATCTGGCAAATGGAGGAAGGAGTCATGTCTGACACGAATGACCAAATGAACGAACAGGTCGAAAATGACCACCACGCACTGCTCGACACACTGAAGCAGTTGGATTCCGCGTTTGAGGAGATTCCCGAGAGAGATGACTTTACGAACTGGAAACTGCAACGACTCTGGCAGCTTCGTGACTTCCAGAATCAACTGCAAAAGCACTTCGATCTCGAAGAAAGTGGTGGCTACAATGAAGAACTCCGCCGGATGGCACCCCAACTTTCCTCGAGGATTGAGCACCTGGAAGAAGACCATCTCAAGATCACTTCTGATCTGAATCACATACTGGATGTGTTAAAATTGATCCAGCACGTTGATTCCGCGAAGCTGGAGCGCGTCAAGTGTCGCGTCGAGGGTCTCGTCTCTTTCATTCGCAGACACGAATCGGAAGAAAACGACGTCATCCAGGAAGCATACTACCAGGACTTCGGAGTAGGCGACTGACGTTCAATCAGCCTGCGTGTGAGGTAAGTTTTTGAGCACGCAGTCTTCGGTGATCGAACAATCACCACATCCCCAGCGACCTTGCAGATAGTCACCTGTAGCTGAATCGGTGTGCACGTACGTGAGCCGCTGAACGAACAGCCAGAAGAGGGCCAGGGCGCCGAGTGCGAGTGACGTTATGAGGATTTGGGTCAACATGTGATCAGGCGAGCCCTGCGAATCCCATGAACGTCATCGATAGAATGCCGGCGATGATCAGGACGATGGCAGTGCCTTTGATCACGTCAGGAACCGTCGTCAGCTCCAGTTCTTCCCGGATTCCGGCCATCAAGACGATTGCCAGGGTAAATCCTGCACCCGCGCCAATGGCGTACACAAGAGATTCCACGAAGCTGTACCCCTTGGCGGTCTGGAACAAGGCCAGACCCAGAATCGCGCAATTCGTCGTGATGAGAGGTAAGAAAATACCCAATGCACGGAAGAGGGCCGGGCTGAATTTCTTGATGAACATCTCGACCAGTTGAACAGCGGAAGCGATGATGACGATGTAGGATATCAATTGCAGGTAGGGTGCATTGATCCAGACCAGCAGTTCGTTTACGGCAAACGCGCACACCGAACTCACGAACATGACGAATGTCACCGCCATACCCATTCGTGATGCTGTGTCGAGCTTGTTCGAGACACCCAGGAACGGACAGATTCCGAGGAATGCGCTGAGCACGAAGTTGTTGATCAGCAGCGCGTTGACGAAAATGGCCCCCAGCGATTCTGTATGCATGTCAGGTGCCTCCGCTCATGTTTCGTTTGTTGAAGGCGTTTATCGCCAGAAGCAGGAAGCCCAGAACGAAAAATGCTCCTCCCGGAAGCACCATGATTACCCAGGGTTCGAAACTGCTGCCAAAAATCGGGAAGCCGGCAAATGTGCCACTCCCGAGGGTTTCCCGAACGATTCCGAGCATGAGAATCGCCAGCGTGAAGCCGATGCCCATTCCGAGAGCATCCATGATCGAGTCCGAGATCTTGTTGCGTGACGAGAAGGCTTCAGCTCGTCCCAGGATGATGCAGTTGACCACGATGAGGGAAATGAAGGCACCAAGACTGCGATGCGCGCTCAAGCTGACGGCTTTGATGATGTAGTCGGCCATCGTAACAAAGGTGGCAATGAACAGGATGTAGGTGGCGATCCGGACCTGCTTTGGGATGAAATTGCGGGTAGCCGAGACGATGATCGCCGACATCACCAAAACAAATGACGTGGCCACGCCCATTACAAGGGAGTTGGTCACCGTATTGGTTACCGCGAGGACAGGACACATTCCCAGAACCTGGACGAAAACGGGATTTTCGTTCCAGAGTCCCTTCAGGAATTCATCCATTCCTTTGGATTGGTCCAGTGTGACAGGTCCTGTTTTACTCATCTGATCCTCCTTTCAACAGGTCCAGGTTTTCATGAATGACGGGTAATACAACCTGATTGCTGGCATTCAGGATATCCGTGATTGCCTGGGAGGAAATCGTTGCCCCGGAGATTGCATCAATTTGCCAGGCAGATAAGTTCGTTCCTCGTTTGATGAGTTCGAGAGGTCCCTCAACAGTCGAGTCAGATATTGAAAAACGCACGTCGAGAGCATCGAAATTGGACAGGAAAGTGGGATCCTTCGCTATTTTATCGCCCAGCCCCGGCGTTTCTCTGCTTTCTAGGACCTTCATCCCGATAATGCAACCGCAATCGGGTGAGTATCCGTATATAATCCGGATAATGTCGGCGTAGCCTTGTCCCTGCGCCTCGATCGCCAGCCCTTCCAGACTTCCATCTTCCCGGAATCCGGCGAAGAGCCTTGGCTCGATGGTAAACGTGCCATCATCGACTGCAACCCCCTCTTCGGTCAATCTCCAATCGGTTCTGAGTGTCGTTTCCGGAAGGACTTCTCGGATGGATTCCTCCAGATACGCTTCAAGATTTGCCACGATGGTCGGCAGCGTCCAGGTATACGTCAGAACGAGGAGGATGCTGGCGACCAGTCCAACCGCCCCCATCGTGGCGATCATCTTGAAGCTGTTCGGAGTTTGTGCGGGAGCCCGCTGCTCAGATTGAGATGACTCCATGACGTCCGCTTCGCTGCCCACCTGGCGTTCTACTTTCCCGATATCGTGGTGCTGGTCTTTCATCTGGTAAAGCGCTCCGCCCGTTCACTTCCAAAAGTTCGTGCTTGTGTCATTCGATCAATCAGGGGCGTGGCCGCATTCATCAAAAGGATGGCGTACATCACCCCTTCGGGCAGTCCGCCAAACTGACGGATGACGAGAATCATGATCCCTGCTCCCACGCCGAAAATCCAACATCCTTTTTGAGTCAGGGGGGAGGTGACGGGATCGGTAGCCATGAAGAAGGCACCCAGCATGAACCCACCCGCAAAAAGGTGAAATTCAGGCCGGGGATAGACGGCAGGATCGATTTGATTCAACAGGAATCCCAAGGCCGCAATCGAGAAAATCATCGCGGCGGGAATCCTCCAGTTGATGACATTCCGCACGGCCAGATACAGACCGCACACAAGAATGATCAGTCCTGCGGCTTCACCTAAACTCCCGGTAGTGCTTCCGAAAATCAGACTGGAAAAATCAGCAGCCAGCCCATCGAAGTACCAATTGGAAAGAGGTGTGGCCATCGACATGCCATCCACCTCTGGAGACATCATAGGCAGGGCGAACAATGCCTCTGGAGCCGAAAAAAACCGGTTTGCACCGGAAACGGGGCCCCAAGTTGTCATGGCGACCGGAAATGCAGCCTGAAGAAAGGCCCGCCCGACCAGAGCGGGATTGAACATGTTTCCACCGATGCCTCCGAATACCGCCTTTCCGAGTCCGATGGATATAGCTCCACCCGCGAAAGCCATCCAGAGAGGAATTCCCGGGGGTAGAGTGAGCGCCAGGAGGAGGCCCGTCAGAAACGCCGAACCGTCACCAAGACCACCGGGCATATTCGCCGACCTGTTCAGCGCAAGCCATTCCATCGCCATGGCTCCCGCACAGGAAGCAACCATGATCAGGAGCCCAGCCAGGCCGTAAAACCAGATCGCCGCGGCGGCGACCGGGAAGAGTGCCAGATTGACCTGCCACATGATCCACCGCGTATCGGTGGGATCCTTCACGAAAGGAGACGTAGTGACCAACAGGTCGGGATGTGGCGCGGAACTCATGCCTTTGCAGCCTCCCGCTTTTGTTGTTCTCTCAGAAGGCCTTTTGCAACACGGAATCGCTGCACGAGAGGAATGTTGGAAGGACACACGAACGAGCAGGCGGCGCACTCCATGCAATCCATAATGTGATAGTCGACCATTTCCTCATACAGTCGCGCCTTGGCGAGCGAGCCCAGTCTGCTCGGATTCAGGAATACAGGACACGCATCGATGCAGCGCTGGCACCGAATGCACGGATATTCTTCCCGGTGAACCACCTTGTCGTCGGTCAAAAACAATACGCCCGAAGTTCCTTTCATTATCGGTACATCCAGAAAGCGCTGCGCCGATCCCATCATGGGTCCGCCGAACAGTATCTGTCTGGTGTCCGGATGAATTCCTCCGCAGTGTTCGACCACGTCCTGAAGAAGCGTTCCGATAGGCACCATGAGGTTGGTTGGTCGCTGAATGCCTGGTCCCGTGACCGTTACGACCCTTTCAATCAGCGGCTGCCCAAAAAGGAATAGTTCTCCGACACCAGCCACCGTCCCGACATTATTGACAACCGTCTCTACGTCAATGGGAAGTTTGCCTGATGGTACTTCCCTTTGAAAAACGGCCTCAATGAGCATTTTTTCGGCTCCTTGAGGATATTTCGTCTCGAGCAGGACGATTTCACAGGGCAGGTCCGCCGGCATTGACGTTTGAAGCTGAAGGGCTGCGTCCTGCTTGTTCGATTCGATGCCGATGTAGGCTTTCTCGGCACCGAGCGCTTTTAGATATATCCGTATGCCTTCAAAAATGGCTTCCTTTTTCTCCAAAAGGATGCGGTAGTCGCTGTTCAGATAGGGTTCGCACTCGGCGGCATTGACAATGAAAAAGCGAGCGTTCTTGCCTTCGGGAATGGTAAGCTTGACGTGAGTCGGAAAGGCCGCACCTCCAAGGCCGACGAAACCAGCGCTGCCGATCATCGCGACGACGTCAGATGGCTCCATCGAATGCCAATCGATGGAGTGCTGAGCGAAGAGCGCCTGGGGAGATGATGCGTCTTTTTCGATCACGATCGCCTCAGTCATATTGCCTGAAGCGTGGTGATGAAGCTCTATAGCGGTTACCGTTCCGGTCAGACTGGAGTGCAGTGGGGAGGAGACGAAGCCGGTCGATTCAGCAATGGGTTGACCCCGATAGACATAGTCATCCACCGCAACGAGGGACTTTGAAGGACCTCCAAGATGTTGACTCAGTGGCAGAACGACTTTGTCGGGAAAGGGGAGCCGCTCGATGGCGATATCCCGCGTAAGATGTTTGAAGTCTTCCGGATGAACACCGTTTGCAAACGATTTGCCGGTATGAATGCCACCGGCACTCAAGAGGTAGCCTCTTCCGATTGATTCTTCAGCCACTCGGCGACGGAAACATTCCCGCTTGATAATCCGCTCATTGCCAGCAGTCTCCGCGTTAAAGTGGAGAGCGCATCGGAGGTAGATGACGGAGGAATCGATCTGGTTTTCTGTTCAGCAGATGATTCCGCACTTGGGGAAGCCTGCAGGTTGGATGCTTTTTCTTCGAACAGTGGCAGATTCAGCCCTTGTGTGGCGAGATCAATGGCTTCTGAAACGAGCCTGTATCGAATGCTTTGTCCGCTGTCATCCACTCGTTCAACGACGGGTTCAACTCGAGATCGTTCATCACTCGAGAGATTCAGCCAGTCAGAGATGGGAATCTGGTCCGAAGACCAGTTCTTGCCTGATATCGCTTCAAACATGAAGGAAAAGCGATCCTGCTCCAGCAGCCACAAAGCGATGGTGCTGTCTGAACTCTTCGCCATGCCGGAAGGAGTGATATCTTCGCCCGGCGTCTTCTTCCACGAAGAGAAAAGTCCACACTGTTCCGCCAACGCAGCGAGTTTCAATGCTCTTTCCGGAGCGATTCCATCCCGTATGGAGTCTGGCGCATAAACGTGAAAGAGTGTTGACGCATCACCCGAAAGTACTTCTCGACAGGAAGCCAGAAAGCCGACCGGGTTCGAAACGGTTTGCTGGACTATGTTCGAACTGCTCAATGCCCCCGACAACAGGTCGATTCTCGGAAGCTGATTGCGAGGCGATATCCCTCCCGACAAAAGAAGCACATCAACCCTGAGCCCGGAATTCAAAAGATCTATCAATGACTCGCTCACGGTATCTGTGACGAGCATCATGCGGGGAAGCGCCGAGTACGCCCATGAGCGATCTTCTTCGCCTGATCCATTTGAAGGATCACTCTCGACTACATCTTCCAGAACATGGGCGGCTGTTCTGATACGCGCTGCAAGGCCCATGTACTGGTGAAGAAAGCCCTCGGCGATCCCGGACAAAAGCCCGGACACGTCTTCTGAAGAGGCCTTGTAATACGGCATCGAGAATGGATTCGAAGGATATCTGGCCAGACCAAGGTCCCGATTCATGGTCGAGTCGATCAGGATCATGTGTGGTTGGTGACTCGCAGACTCGATTGCTCCAAATTTGAGTCTCTCCGCGGTCAAAGATTTGTGGTACTCCGACAACGTTGACAATCGTTCGGCCAATGAGGAGGGCTTGGGACCAAGTGCAAGGGCCAGACTTTCATCAACCTCTCTGCTGGCGTCATGCAATTCTTGAGCGAAGCGTTCAAAATCGTTTATCTGGACCGATTCGTGTACGGTTAGCTGAAGACGCTCGTCGATACGTGTGATGATGGCATCCAGCGCGTCCAGTATTCGAGCTCGAACTGCAGCAGCTTGTTCATTTTGGGCTTCCAGAAACAGCCGCAGTGTGGTTCTGTTAAGATTACCCACATCCGAACTTCCAGACCGGAAAACTCGGTCCGACGAGCCTCCCAGGAGAATGCTCGCTGGATGATCCAGGCGGGTTGAGGCTTCCATTTCCACTCTAGAGGAGGGAAGTGCACGTACCTGCCGTGATTCGATAGTTCGATCACCGCCGGTCAGCATCTCGAGTGCATTGTCGCCGCAGCTTGAAACGCAGATACCACAAGAGGTACAGGCATTCGGGTCGACATCAATCGACAGTATGCTCCCTGTTCCCCTTTTGATTTCCTCAGCTTCGTCGAACCAGATGTCAGATCGAATCGGTCTGATCGAGGCTACATCTGCGATAAACAAATCCGATTCGCCCATCAGCTCATCCCGCTTTTTCCCTTCCAGTCCGGCAGCATCCATCACGCGGGTCAGCGACTCTTCGAACAGGTCTCCGATTGTGGAATACTGATGCAATTCGTCCTGTGAAAGCAGCTTATGCGTGGTCTTGATTACCGCTGGCAGTACCCGTGGCAAGTGAACCATGGGCCTGGAAGACCTCTCAAGTTGCCCGGACAGGAGTGATTCAACCGTATAAGCCCTCGCCACCAGCGCCGACTCGGGACATGAGGCAAAGCAGGATCCGCAACCGGTACAGTTTTCGGTGATTACGCGGGGTAAGATCTGGTTTGGGACAGGCGTTGACGGAAACGACGCTGTGGAAGCTGGCAAGTATCCACTTGTCAGAAACGCATCAACCGGAATGTCATCCGTGCCTGCAAAACGATGCAGGTGGCCCGCAGATTTCCAGTGCCGAGACCGGTCTGCAATGGGAGTATTCCCGCCGGCTGCATCGAGCGTACTCTCGGCAAGAACCAACTCGGGCGGGGCATCGGATGGGCTTGCGAATGCTCCTGAATCCAGCTCAGTCATCCCGCCAACAAGGGTATCAAGTGCTGCCGACAGGGTCTCAGCAGAGTCGACCGAAAAAACATCCTCTTCAAACAGCACGTGACCATCCAAGCCCGCAAAAAGTGAATGTGATCGAACAAGGGCACCGAGCAGGGATTCGGAGCCGCTCAGTCCACTCTCGTTCGATTCGATTGACTGCACGTTCAGGTCGGCATCAACCATCCAATACGGATACTGACTTCCCGACGCTTCGGGTGCGAGGACCAAAGATCCAGGTGGAACGGTCTCTCGGATCGTTTTGTCGTATAGCAAGTGTGGCTCATCAACAAGGACGATCGAGGGGTGACCTCTTTGAGTTTCAGACGAGATCCGGCAGATGACAGGATGTGACGAAGCAGATGAAGCGGGATGAATGGAGCCTCTGATCCTGGCCGCGCCAGATAGCTTCATGACGCGGCACACACGCTCCATCTGGGTCCAGGCGCTGCGAGCTGAGGATGAGACAACCACAACTTCGGTATCAGACGTAGTGCCATGGGGTGAGGCTTTTTCCGGCAGTCCAGAGAGAAAGTATTTCGATGTCACCAGACCGTTGTGAACCATTTTCTGGGTACGGGCCTCGATTTCAGGAAGTCTTGCAGCCTCCGGGCTTGAGGGAAAGCCTACCGCTATCGGATGAAGGGGTAACTCCTCCTGGAGCATATACTCTGCCAGGGTCCGGAATTCCGTCTCGGTAGGGTTCCAGAACGGTGGCGCGGATATGGATACGACCCTGTTAGGATCAACTGATTCATCTGATTTGAGCGACCAGATACCACGCTTCTTCGAGCGTACGGACTCCGCCAAAACTGATCTCACTTCACTCAAAAGGAACGAGTCATTGTGGAAAAATGCCGCCACCACTCCAACCCGTTCCGTTGATGAGAGAGCGGCTGCCAGATCCTCTCTGGGAAACGGATTCAACCGCGTCAGATGAACGACAGAAAGACTATTTTTTCGATTCCCGTTCTCAATGTGCCGTTCCGGGTTCTCAGGGGTTCCAATGAACAGGAGTGAAGCCTTACTTTCGAATTCGATTGAAGCGTGAACGGCCGAGCATAACCGACCACTCGCCTGAGCGAAGCGCTCCATGGCGTCATCGATCAGATCGACCAGTTTTTCCCTGATGAACAGCTGCCTGCCGATTTGTCGCTTGATCTTCAGCGTGTCTTTCATCTCCGATCCGGACGCCATGGGATTGGCAGTGTCCATCCAGGCCGGATTATTGCCTGCAGACTCACCAAAAAGCTCGGCACTGTAAAAATCGTGACGACCCGAGGTCTCAAAATCCGCGTTAAATGGTCCGGTCTCCAGCAGCTCGTGACTCCAGAGTGCTTCTCTTGAGCGGGTGAGGATTATGACTGGAATGAGGGCTGTTCGAGCTACATGATCCGCTATGACGCTCAGGTCCAGAAGTGACTGAGCATGTGAGGCGACCAGTATCGGGCATTCCAGGCCGGAAAATTCTGAAAGAGGATCAAGATCAGATGCTTCTCCGGAGGCAATGACAATCGTAACAGGAAGCTGTCTTTGGCAGGCGGAAGCCAGAAGATGATTGACGCCGCCTATCTGGCTCGTATCCAGTAAAACACCACTTGTTTTTCCTGTCATCGAGAGTCCCATCGCAAATGACACCGCTTGAGCGGCCCCGGGGAAATGCATTGGTTTGGGACCATCTCCAGAATTGACGCGGTGTAGTCCCTGGCGGATGAAATCGGAAACGACAATGGGCGCCCTGTCCTGTGATTTCAGCGTTCTCAGAAATCCGTCCGCACCTGACATGAACGAAGCTTTTCCGTTTGTTTGAACACCTCGAAAATCGCTGCTATGTGTGTTCGACTTCTTCACGCCGTGGCGTTCTGGTGTTTGGCTTTCTGGTGTTTGGCGATGCTTTCGAATACACTTTCATGCAGATCCGGAAATTGCTGAGTCTCAACCCATTGAATCGCCTTGGTCGGGCATCGAAGAGTCGCGATCGAAGTTTCAAGATGGGTTTTTTTGGTGTCGATGACCGGAAGCGTCAACTCCATGTGCATCAGCTCTTCGGGAGCGTCGGCCACGCAGATGGTGCACCCGGTACAGGCCACCTGACAAACATCCAGCGCGGGATCACCTTCGAGCAATGACTTGCACTGGACGATGAGTTTTCTTCGGACCGGATACATCTCGAAAAGGTGCTTCGGACATGCATCCACACAGTCTCCACACCCCGTGCAGAGATCGAAGTCCACGACGGGTAATCCATTGTCGGCCATTCTGATGGCGTCAAATGTGCAGGATACCTCACAGTCTGCCAGCCCCAGGCAGCCGTATGTACATCCCTTCGCTCCTCCGGCGATTGTGGTCGCCGCGCGGCACGACTCAAATCCTTCATACCGGGCGTACTGTTCTGCCACATCCGATCCGCCGGCGCACAGCAAGCGCGCGACCTGCCGCTCTTCGCTCCCCGCATCTACACCCAGAAAGGATGCCACTTCTTCAGCCATCGAGACGCCTCCGACCGGACACTTACCAGGTTGCATATCACCGCCGACAACACTTTCCGCAAATGCATGGCAACCAGGCAATCCACACGCACCGCAATTGGCCCCGGGAAGCATATCCTCGACCTCATCGATGCGTGGATCTTCCCACACATACAGTTTTCGTTGGGCCACAGCCAGGACTGCGGCAAGGGCTGTCGAGAGAACTGCCAGAAATACTATGGCCGAAACCGTACCCATGGATTATCCGAACGGTTTGGCTCTTTCAATCCATTCATCCAGATCTTTTTCGCCGTCGTCCAGAGGTTTTCCGGGATGTATGATCCTTACCGGACACTTCTCAGCTGCCAGAACTATATCTCGGAAGGGTCCCGCCGAGGCATCTTTAAAGAATGCCTGCTTATTCTCATCATAGCCAAATATCTGGGCGTTCAGGTCCGTGCACTCATTGCAGGATGTGCACAACGGTGTATCGATGTACGCTTCATCCAGTGATATGGAAAGTACTTCCTCTGCTTCTTCGACGGGAGTGGGGCTTTCTTCTGACTCGGCCACTGTGGCCTGAGCAGGCTCGATCGGGTCCTGTGCTGGTCGAGGAGCGGTGTCGGGCCCCGGAGTTGCCGAAAGTTCGGACGAATCCACCCCCAGCATGGACGCAGCAATGTTTCCAACGATACGACTGGCAAGAGTGGAGACCGTCTCGTTCATCTGAAGGTCGAATTCTGCGCGGGACTCCTCAACAGCAATACTCAAATCTTTGTCGTACTGGCTCCGGGCTTCAGCCATTCCCCGGTTCAGGATCGAACTCCTGAGGCCAGACCACTCTTGAATCGTCTCCCACCGTGACACAGCAAATTCAGTAGTGCGGATTACAGCGGGGGATACCACGGTCCGGAGAAGAGTGCCATCTTCGGTGCAGGTCCAGATGAATGGAAGCTGGTCATCTCGATCAGAAGAGGGCAGGTCCAGGACACGAGTCAATTCCATCAGTTTTTCTGAAGAGACTGATGGAGAAAGGGGTTTGAAGTGTGATTTCAATTTCGCATCAAGCATCAGGAGATCCGCCGTGCAAGGGGAGAGCACAAATTCCTGTTTTTCTTCTCCGGACATAACCATCGTTGGGTCCGCAGCCCAGACTTGCCGGGCTTGCTCATTTTCGTTGGCCGATAGCCAATCTGCCCATTCACTTCCGTTTTCAGGGTCGAATCGGAACGAAGGAAAGGTTCTTGAATCTGCGGACAGGCCTGAATCAAGGAGTACATCGATCCCCCTGGTCTCAGAACCCGTTCCCGTATGCACATATACAGCAGAGCTTCGTTGGCTTCGGGCGGCCACGAGCATTCCGCCAGCAACGAACTCCGCTTTCGCGGCCGCACTCTGCTGAACGAACAGATTCGAGCCATGGAGCAGACCCAGAGAATCCAGAGCGCCGGCTACAGGTTTGGCAGTGGAGTCGTACAGGCTCGAAAAGGTGACAAGAATCCGAACTCGGCCTTCATCTGCGAAGATGTGAGAAAGTGCCGATATATCATCAGCGTCATCGAGATTGATGTGGGCCAGGACGGGAGGGAATGCTTTTTTCTCGGAATCGGAGAGGGCAGCATATCCATACGTTTCGAAAACTGCGTCGTGTATTTGAGGCCGGTACTGGTTCTCAACCTCCAGCTGGGCGATCTGTTTGGCCCTGCACAGGCGAATAAAGTTCGCTACCCGCTTCCGTAATTCGGACTGAATCTTTTTCGTCTTCTTAAAGCACTCGGTCTGCCCAGATTCGTACAGTAGCTGAGACAGGTCTGTGAGATCCTTCAGAATATTCCGGATTCTCACTTCTCGCTCTTCACCGATGGAGGCTCCTTGAAAGGCTTCGTCGAGAAGGTGCGACAACGAGCTGAAATCGATGGCTGACGAATAGGCACCCCCCACGGAGTGCTTCAGTTTTTCGGGCGAATGCGCTGCTTCGGAATCTTCTTCTTCCATCCTCAGAAGGTCTTCGAGTCTCGAAACCAGCCATGCTATTTCTTCCCTGAAGACCCGTTGTCTCGCGCTGCTCGTCTGAAGGCTGGATTCCACGTGCAATTTGCGCAATCCTTCTGCGCTGAGTCCAAGCACCAGCGTGTCGTCTCCTGCGAGCGCGGAAAGAGTAGCAAGTGCCTGCGTCCAGGCCTCCGCCGTATCATCTTTGAGGGTCGAGGTAATGTCCGCTTCCGCAAGAATTTCTTTGAGTGGCAGTACCGGTGTGAGGTGAGATGCTTTGGTGATGAGTTCTTCCAGTCTGAAAAATGCTCTCTTGAGGACTTCAGCTTCGTCTCCTTGAGCTTCGATTTCCGCTATTTGTTCATCAATCAGACGGGTCAGTGGCTTTGCAGCATATCCCGAAGCTTCGGATGACATGATCAATGGCCACGGACGACGAAACGACCCAATGTCGATATATCGCTTCAGAATGGCAGGCATGAGATCATCCCGTTGTCCAGATGCGTCAGCCTCATCCAGAATCAAACCCGTTCGTGAGAACACCTCCAGATCACTTTCGGACGCACTCCAGGTGCCCTCAATCAACTCCTCTGCCGCAGGCATGCGTAGTGAAGGATCGTCGGAAGTCGATTCTTCAATAAATTGCTGCTCCTCTTCCGGCGGAGGAGATTCCTCTTCAATCCTGGCGATCGAATCAGCAATATTGGTCATGGGGTTAATCCTCCTTGACCGCGAATCTGTCGAACTGATCTTCCATAGCTTTTCTGCGCATTTCCATCGTTATGACCCTTGGAGGTCGTCTCAACTCATCGTAGCAGGCGATGCTTTCGTTCTTGTAGAGAACACCAATCGGGGCCACGTCGGTCTGTGCTGCCAGTTCGCGAGCTCTATTGATGTCCGATGGATCGTGCTCCATCTGGTTCTTGTAGACGTTGGAGATGCCTTCGCTGGCGCGAACGCCGTTGTCGTGGTTCAGAATCTGAATGTTCTCCGGATTCTGAAGTAGCGGATCGAAAATGTTGGGCAAAAAGTGTGGGCAGCGTTGAATAACACGGATAAATGAGAAACCGCGATGGTTGTAAGCCTGATGCAGAACGCTGTAGAGGAGTTCAGGAATCCACTCCACGGCGTTCGCGACAAAAGAGACGTTGCTGATTCCTAGCGTTGCGCTCAAAATGTTGAGCGGCTCCATGTACGTCCCTTTAGGAGTTGTGTTGGTCTTGATGCCTTTTGGAGTGGTCGGAGATGCCTGTTTTTTGGTCATCCCGTAGATCTCATTGTCGTGGACAATGGCGACCATGTTCATGTTGTAGCGGATGGCATGGATCCAGTGTGCGGTACCAATACTGCAGCAATCACCATCGCCCATGTTCACGAAGACCTTCAGGTCCGGCCGTCGAAGCTTTACGCCCTGTGCAATCGGGAGGGCACGGCCATGAAGGCTGTGGAATCCATAGGTGCCCATGTAGTGTGGAAATCGACTCGAGCATCCGATTCCGGAAACAAATACGGCCTTTTCGGGCGGAATCTGCTCATCCCGGCACAACCTTTGAACTGCAGTCAGAATCGCGTTGTCTCCACAACCCGAACACCAACGCGGTGTTGCGCTCTGGTAATCTTCGAGACTGTAGTAGTCTCGGCTGTAATCGACAGATGCCGTTTCTTTCAGACCGAACATGGTGGTGTTATGCGTTTACTTCCATTTTTTCCAACTCCTTCCTGATGCGTTCCTCGATCAACGCTGGTCTGAGAGGTTGCCCGTACACCGTGGCGAACGATTTGACATCGACCAGATATCGAGCCCTCAACAGCCATGACAGATTCGAAAATCTCTGGTTTTCTTCCGTGACCAGATCATCGTCGACTTCGTCGGCATAGTTGATCTCAACCGTGATAACCGTACGGAATCGTCTCAGGATTTCTCCAATTCCGGAAGCCATCGGCTGAAGGAATCTCAAGTGGAGAGAAGACACAGAGAAGCCATCCGCCCGCATTCTTTCGACTGCCTCGTCGATAGCACCCTTCGTACTCCCCCAACCAAGAATCAGCACGTCTCCTTCCTCATCTCCGTTGACTTCAGGAGTTTTGAGTGTCTTCTGCAGTGCCGCCAGTTTTTTGCTTCGAAGTTCAGTGCTCTTCTGATTCACTTCGGGCGCGTATGCGACCTTGCCATCTCGTGTATGGGCCAGACCGGTAACAGTAAATGTGCCGCCCTGCTGGCCGGGGACCAGGCGTTTGGACAATCCTGTTTTGTCATCCCAATCGTAGGGCATGGATCCTTCCGGGACCGGACGCTGATCGATAGGAGGCGCAAGCCAGTCGCTTGAAAAAGTTGGTCGCATGAACGGTTGCTGACCTGTTGCCAGATTGGCGTCCGACAAGACCATCACAGGGATTCTGAACGCCTCCGCTATTTTTCGTGCGGTCAGTATCGAATAGAAGCAATCTTCAATCGTGGCCACAGCCATTACAACTTTCGGCGCATCCCCGTGCGTCGAAAAGATGGTAGCCAGCAGATCGCCTTGCTCAACTTTTGTGGGTAAGCCGGTGCTCGGGCCGCCACGCTGCACATTGACCAGGACCAGCGGGATTTCTGCCATCACGGCCAGACCCAGTAATTCTGTCTTGAGGGACATGCCGGGACCGCTGGTGATCGTGACCGCGCATTTTCCGGCGTAGGATGCTCCAATGGCAACGGCGCACGCAGCTATTTCATCTTCCGCTTGATGCACCATGCCACCAACATTTTCAAAAATCTCGGCCAGGTAGTGTGAAGCCGATGTAGCCGGAGTGATGGGATACATGGCACACATTTCCATTCCAGAGGCCATGATGCCAAGGGCCAGCGCCTGATTTCCATTCATCACCACGCGGTGCTCTTCGGCAGCTACAGCGGGTACATCAAACTTGAAATCCAGGTTGGTTTCGGCCCATTCATATCCCGCATCCAGAAGAATGATGTTGTTGTCGATGATCTTCTGTGACTTGTGACGGAAGATTTCGGCGATCTGTGCGCGGGCCAGGTCAATCCTGCGGGAATACAACTGGCACAATATGCCAAGAACGTACATGTTCTTTCCCAGCTTTGGATTGCTGATGTGCTGAGCGCACAGCTCCTCCAGCGGGATCTCATATACGTTATACCCCTTTTCGACCAGGTCATCGTACACGGTTGTGTAGGCCTCAACAACGGACGGATCTGGATGGGTTCGCCATTTGTTTTCGAGCAGTATTCTGCACTGCGGATCGAAAGTGGCGTTTTCCATGCGACCCAAAAGGGATTGCTCGTTGAAGGCGACGATTAAGTCCACCTTGTCGCCCATGTTCGTAACGGGCTTCGTTCCGACTCGGATACGGATTCCGCTCGCTCCAGCGGGATCACGGGAAGGTGGTTGAATATCGGCCGGTATGATTTCGACCGTCCAGATTCCGTTTCCCATTTTCGCAGAAACAGTCGCAAATGACTGTCCTGCCTTCTGGGCTCCCTCTCCCGCATCGCTGACGATTTCAACGACGGTGTCTGAAAGGGAAACGACTCGATTTTGTGGTGTTTCGATGCCTGATTTGGCATCTACAACCTGTGTATTCTGGCTCATGCCCGGTTGGTCTGGTTCAAGGAACTATAGCGGTTCTTTTTACCAGCTTCTGTCCGGTCGAAACGTTCACACGTGTGGTTTATCTGACCCCCGTCGTGTGGGGAGATTCACTACAACAGATAGTGTCGGTTAATCAGAAATCAGGATTGGCCTTGAGGCTCTGTTTTCGGGCAAACCAGACCAATACCGCAACGAAAAGTGATTCCGTCAGCGGAAAAGGCAAATAGACCAACATGGAAAAGGCGGTGATTGGGCCGACAATTACTAATCGCCAGACGATCAGGCCAGACACTAGAAGCAGCATTGCGGCTGCCGAAAGGAGTGTCGTTCGAGCACTTCCGGTCGCAGAAAATTTTCTCACGCCAAAATGAACGACCACACACGGGATGAGGCACCAGGCGAAATAGAAGAATCCTGCCGACCAGAACGCGGAACCCACATGCTGACCCAGGAGGAGGAGTCCCCAGGTGGTCACCAGAATATTGGCCAACAGAAAAACGTATGTAGTGGCTTTCAATGCTTCCTCCCTTCGTTATCGCTCACTCGCGAGGGTAGTTGCCGAAATGCATGTGAACGATTTTCCAGCCACTCTTCTCCTTGCTGACCATCATAGACATCGGACCGTGCTGGTCGGGTTCGTCGTCATCGGGATCGCCAAAATACCAGATGGCAGCAACATTGGCAGACCTCGCTGAAAGGGTGACGGTTTCGTTCTCTACCCAAAGTTGGGCAGGTGAATCTGCACCACCAGCCACGAATCCGAGTCGGCGATGATGTTCAACTACGGCGTCGTATCCTACAATGACGCCTTCAAATGATGATGAGAAATAGGTAATCGTCTCGTCTCTGCGAAAAAGGTCGTCAACGGCGTTCAGGTCATGTGTCGCCCACATCTCGACCCACTGCTCAAGTGCCTCCAGTGGCGACTGTGATTGGGCGACGAGCGGATGCGAGGAGCCCAGAAGGAAGGCCAAGAGCAATACTGAACGAGTCAAATTGACGGTTTTCATGATGGGTTCTCCTTTTTTCTTCCAATGAGATTCGGCCACGTATCAGAGAGCCGGTATCCCTCTGGCCATGGATCATCCGGGTCAAGCATATGCTGATGCGTGCCGGTAATCCAGGCCCGACCCATCACCGATGGGTGAATGGCCGGTTTCTCTCCGATCGATATAATTTCTTCGATGCCGCAGATAAATTCGGATCCGATGATCGAGCGGGCCCGGTAAGTATCTCCCGGATGCATCTCACCTCTTGCATGCAGAAGGGCCATCCTTGCAGAACAGCCAGTTCCGGTTGGGCAGCGGTCGATCTTGCCCGGTCGAATAGCCACAGCATTGGGCCCCGTCAGTTCGTTTCCATTTCGGGTCAGCGGTCCGGCAAACTGGCAGAACGAAATGTGATCCCATTCCGAATTAGCCGGGTGCGTGAAGCCGAGCTGTTCATTGGCTGCTGCCACTATTCGCATACCCGTTTGTGCGAGATCCAGCGCTTCGTCCGGTTGAATGAAGAACCCAAGTTCGGCCGCGTCGACGATCACGAAGCTGTCCCCTCCGTATGCGGTGTCGACTCGCAGCGTCCCCAGCCCCTCAACCTCCAAAGCGGCGTCCCGTCGGTCCACGAAAGAAGCTACATTGGTGATCCGGATTCGTTCAGCTTTTCCGTTGCGACAGAACGCTTTAACCCGAACGAGCCCGCCGGGCGCCTCGAGGACAAGATCTGTCTCAGGTTCAGTCATTGGGAGAATGCCCGTATCCAGGAGAACCGTTGCCACGCAGATCGAATTGGACCCGGACATGGGCGGCGTATCGGCCGGCTCCATGATGATCCATGCGGCCTGGGCCTCAGGATTTTTCGGAGGTACCAGCAGGTTTACATGCCGGAAGACACCACCGCGTGGTTCATTCAATACAAAATTGCGCAGCACCTCATCCTGTTCAATGAATGTTCGCTGCTCCCAGATTGTATCACCGGGAGGAGGGGAAACTCCCCCGACAATCACATCACCCACCTCGCCTTCGGCGTGGCAACTGACAACATGTATGATTTTGGGGCTTCGCATCAGACAGCGCTCAATCGAATATCAGTGGGTTCCCTGGCGTGCTTCCAGTGCGGCGCGTCCACCCACGATCGGCAATTCGATTGAAGTGCCATCCAGGTCAATCGACAGCATCGTTCCTGGTTCGGGGTGAAGTGTGAACTCCTTGTCACTGGACATGATCATCAGTCCAATTTTCTGACCGGCTTTGATCACCTGATCATCTGGATTCAAACTGAAAGTCATTTCGACAAACTCACCCGGTACCAGCGGTTCGCCGTCGGTCAGTGAACTGTGATTCTGCGGATCGGCCCAGCCACGGTTGATCAGGCCTCCTCGGGGTCTGCGACCTTCAACCCAAGGAAGCGACACCAGCCAGACGGAGAGGTTCGCGGCCGGTTTGTCAGATGCTATCCGAACGGTGATTTCCGGAGTCCCGGAAATATGCACGTCCTGAGTGAGCTCGGGCGTCGTGTAAAGCAGGCGATGATCCGTGATCTCGGCCTGAGCCAACACTTTTCCGGGAAAAGACACATTGTCGACAATTCCTTCCGTGCCCTGACCGGCCTGAAAATCCAGCGATAGTTCAGCAGTTCTCTGTCCGCCCTTCGTCGGATAGAGTCTGACCCCTTCAGATTCTGGATTTGGATAATCGGCGTATGCAGTAGGCTCGAGGCGGTCATCACCCATCCTCACGATCCAGGCTTTCGGGTCATTTTCGACGCCGTTCTGGACATCATACAGATAGCGGGTGAACCACTTGTTCATCAGGGCGAGAGGTGGGGGGCCACCATGTCCCCCCTGATGGTAGTATACCTGAACCGGCACTTGTCCCTTCAGTGCTTCCACGATTCGGTAGCTGTGCTCAGGCATCACGTTCCAGTCGTTGAACGCGTGAGACATGAATACAGCGGCTTTGATTTTGTTTGTGACATGGAGGTAGTCCCGGCCGGCCCAGAAGTCATTGTAGTCTCCTGTGACCCGGTCCTGGTTCACTTCCATTTCCTCGTCCCGGACCGTCGTGTTGCAGTAGTCCCTGCGATCACTTTCCTGACTGTGGATGAAATTGTAGAGAACGTCAATGTCTTCACCGAGGAAACCTGCCGGGTGCCGAACGAGTCCGTTAGAACGGTAATAGTGCCAGTAGGACGTGTTTGGAGCAACCGGTATAATTGCTTTCAGGCCGTCAACGCCTGTGGTGGCTGCGGCCAGAGGAAGCGTGCCATTGTATGACGTTCCTGTCATGCCGACGTTGCCCGTGGACCAGTCTGCCGTGATTTCTTCGCCGCCCACGGCAGCGGTGAAGCCACGGGCCCGGCCATTGAGCCAGTCGATTACTGCTTTTGGAGCGAGAGACTCGTTGATTCCTCCGACGGTAGGGCAGCCCTGCGACAGACCCGTTCCCGGAGATTCGGAATGAACAACCGCGAACCCACGTGGCAGCCAGTCAGCTACGAATGCATTCGAAATGCCATCCCTGGTTCTGGGCTTGAATGGTGGCGGGTCTTCTTTGGCCGGGGGCTCTTCGCCAAGTTCGTGATTGACGTCCCAAAACAGATCACCCAGTCCGGCTGTGCCCGAGTAGTAGGGGCTGGATCCATAGACGACCGGGACTTTCAGACCTTCAGAATCCGTTTGGGCCTGCCGGACAACTGCGACATGCACGCGGTCCAGTTTTCCGTCTCCATCCGAATCAAACTCGGTTTCAACCCATAGTTCTTCTCTGATCCACGTTTCGGAATCGGAAAAGGCTTCTACGATCTGAGCCTGTCCGTCTTCAAATACGGGGCCTGCCTGTGAAAAAGCATCAGAAGCGAGCATACCGGTGACAAAAAGCGACACGATCAAACATTTCGGCAATCTGGAATTCATGGTAGTCAGACTTATAGAGTTAGAAAATGGTTGAGCGGATCCGGGATTAAAGTCTTTGCAATAATTCGCGTGTAGTATGGTCAGTTGGGATCCTGATCAGAGTCGATTGGCTCGAGACGAACGATGGATCGGCCTTCGCTGATACCGGCATCGATGCCCAGATAAATGTAGCCGTCAGGACCTTGACGGATGTCACGCACACGTCCTTGACCCTCGAAAAGTGTTTCTTCTCCTACGATGTCATTGCCGCTCATCGTCAGACGGGCTACCTGCTGGCCGTTCAATCCGCCAACGAAAGCGTTGCCTTTCCACTGCGGAAATACGTCTCCGTCATAAATGAGCAGGCCGGAGGTAGCGATTGAGGGTACCCAATAATGTGCTGGCTGCTCCATTCCCTCTGCATGCGTGGCAGAATGAATTTCGTCGCCGTTGTAGTTGATACCATATCCAATGACAGGCCATCCGTAGTTCAATCCGGGCCGAATCAAATTCAGTTCGTCTCCGCCTCTTGGACCATGCTCGACCGCCCAGATCTGTCCGGTCTCAGGATGCTTCGTCATGCCCTGTTGATTGCGATGACCAAAGCTGTAAATCGATGGTTCTGCACCCTCAACGTCAAGAAACGGATTGTCGTCCGGGATTCGACCGTCATCGTGAAGACGACTCACAGTTCCGTGATGATTCGAATAGTCCTGAGCAGGATGTGCTTCCAGCTCGCCCGTCGGCGAGGCTTGCCGGTCTCCGACCGTCACGTACAGGTACCCATCGTTGTCGAATACAAGGCGTGATCCATAATGACCACGTCCGCTCGAATTAGCAACAAAGATGTCTTCTACATCAAGCAACGTGCTTCCTTCCAATCGACCTCGCGCAACGGCCGTGGTGGAGTTGCCATCTACAGGCTTTGAATAGGACAGGTAGACCAGCGAATTGGATTCGAAATCGGGGTGTAGAGCTACATCGAGAAGACCACCCTGTCCCTGGGCGTGAACTTCAGGCACACCCGTTATGGCCGCTTCCTGCAATTCTCCATTGGAAACCCGGCGAAGCCTCCCCGGACGCTCGGTCACCAGAATATCTCCATTGGGGAGAAAGGTCATACCCCACACATTCTCCAGACCACCAACCACCGTAACCGCTCTGAAGTCATGAAAGTCGGAACTGAAATCCGTAGACTGAGAGGCGGCGGTGAACGAAAGTGCGGCGCTGAAGACGAACAGGCTGACAATAGACGAAACACGGTGCATGAGCGATCCTCGGGAATTGTGGGATTCCAAGATAAACGAGAGCACTCAAAAAGACCGTGCAGCCAAGGCAGAACTTATGACGTGGATCGCAGGCCCGATCTCCGACGAGAAGCGCGATGGAAAGGTAAGTCTTGAACATTCTGCGCAGTCGGTAGGTTCGTCTGTTAGACAACCGCCGCGCTACCAACTTTTATGCGGTCGCAACATTGCAGTCTTGTCCGAGCGTCAATGTCGTTCCGACGCCGGGTGAATCTACTTACTCAATGTCCTACTCGCGCGATTCAACATCATTCAGATAGGAGACCACGAGGGCCGCATATTCGTCAGGCTTGTCCACCATGGCGACATGGCCGGCATCTGCAACGATTTCTACGTTGGCATCCGACATGAGGGCTGC
>Ga0209992_10001288_pt1 | contig 27191 bp, 30 predicted proteins | sample 2SBtaG_2_FD_182564 | JGI IMG/M metagenome (GOLD analysis project Ga0209992, IMG submission 182564) | Deep subsurface microbial communities from Kolumbo volcano to uncover new lineages of life (NeLLi) - 2SBTROV12_ACTIVE470 metaG (SPAdes)... | ecosystem: Environmental > Aquatic > Marine >... | reverse complement strand
GTTTTCCTTTGAAGATTCTTTGAAACGCTCGTTAAGTCCTCGAACAATGCTTGCAACTTGCCCCTTTCTCTTGTTGTTCAACGACTCAAGCTCTCTTGCGAGTGCCGTTGCCTGCACGTCGTCGTGTGTGGTTAGTAGTTCAAACGCCTTTTCTGGGTCTCCCATACGACTCGCTGCATTAATCCTTGGCCCAATTGAAAACCCTATGTCATCTTCCGTTAGATACGGCTGTTTTAGTCCTAGCTTGCGCGCTAGTGCCCCTATCCCAGGTCTTCTAGATTTCCTTAATACCCTGAGACCGTAATGTACAAGAACCCTGTTCTCTCCAACTAGTGGCATCATGTCCGCGACTGTCGCAATCGCCACCAAATCAAGAAGCCATTTCTCCCATCCAACAGGAATATCTTCCATCCACTTCTTTTTCTTCTTTCGAGCTTCAAGAAAAAGAGCCTGAGTTAATTTAAAGGCAACACCTGTTCCACAAAAATCCTTAAACGGATATGTTTCACCTTCCTGTTGTGGGTTAATTACTGCAAGTGCTGTTGGCAACTTCTCAGAGGGTAGGTGGTGGTCCGTTATTATCAAATCCAACCCGACTCTCTTTGCATATTTTGCTGTATCGATGTCGGCTATTCCAACATCAACCGTTATTATCAAAGTTACTCCTTTTTTCTTTAATTTCTTAACGGCTTCTTTATGAAATCCGTAGCCTTCTTCATTGCGATGGGGAATATAGTTAGTGAAACTTTCGTGCCCAACCTTTTCAAAGACGTCGTGTAACAGAGCGCCACCCGGAATACCATCTGCATCGAAGTCACTATAGATAGCGATATGTTCCTTCTTGTCTATTGCTTTTATAATCCTCTTAACAGCCTTGTCCATATCTTTCAAAAGAAACGGATCATTCATGTGCTTATCGTAATCGGGACTTAAAAAGTTTTCTTTTTCCTCGTCGGTAACAACACCTCTTTGTTTTAAGAGTTCGTCTATCAGTTCATTCATTAGGAATGATTGTAGCATGCGATATACTGCCAGCATGGATGACTGTATTTTTTGTAAAATAGTTAAAGGAGAAATTCCTTCATTTAAAATATATGAAGATGACGAAGTGTATTCTTTTCTAAGTATTGGTCCAGCTAACTTTGGGCACACTCTTGTTATACCTAAAAGACATTCAGAAAGTGCTCTGTCCATGACTCCCGATGAACTTGGAGAACTTTCAAAGAGAATTAATATTATCGCCAAAGGAGTTAAGGTAGGGTCTAGCGCTCAAGGAGTAAATATTTCTTTTAACTGCGGGAAAGCTGCCGGACAAGAAGTATTTCACACTCACGCTCATATAATTCCTCGCCTTGAAAACGACGAGCTAACAAACTGGCCTGAAAAAACTTACGCCGAGGGTGAGGCCGAAGAATTTGCTAAAAAAATTAGAGAGAGCCTATAGTGCATCTATACCCGGCAACGTCCCATTTTGTAAAAACTCCAACATAGCACCTCCTCCGGTTGAGACAAAATCAAATTCACTTTCCAATCCTTCTTTTTGAATAACTGCCACGGTATCTCCTCCTCCAATTACAGTCTTGGCTCCACTTTTTGCCATTGCTCGTGCGAGTGTGACGGTTGCGGCATCAAATCCTCTCTCGTACCAACCTAGCGGACCGTTCCAAAGTATGGTTTTGTAGCTACTTAAACTTTTTGAAACAATTTCAGTAGTTCCTGAGCCCATGTCTACTATCTTATCTCCGTCTTTAACTTCATTAATCGATACGCTCGCCACTACTCCATCAGTGCTTTCTATAAGTACGTCGATGACATCTTGTACTTGATGATTCTCAAGAATATTTTGCTCCACCTCTCCATCTTCCACTACTGATTTTCCAATATTAAATCCTTTGGCTGCTAGAATTTCGTTTTGCAATGTTCCGCCAATGAAAATAGAGTCGTATATTTCCAAAAACTTAGCTACTAGTGGTTTTTTTGTGGCAAGCTTTGCACCACCTAAGATAAACAGTGCTGGGTGTTCTGGAGTGAGAGCATTTGAAAGAGTTTCTACTTCCTCCTTAAGAAGAAGTCCACCATAACTTTCCATAAATTTTGGAATACCAATTACACTAGCGTGTTCTCGGTGACAAACCTCAAACGCGTCTTGAACAAAAACATCTGCCACTTCCGCAAAGTATTCGGAAAGCGAATCATGATTATGTGTTTCTCGATAATCTTGTCGTAAATTTTCCAAGAGAATAACGTCTCCGTTATTCATTTTTTCTACCTCTAATTCAGCTCTTCTTACAAAGGAGAGTTTAATATGCTTTCCCATTTCAACAGAAACAGGGTGTAGTGTATCTCCTTTGTCTCTTCCAATATGTGAGATTACAACAACCTTTGCTCCTTGGTCACTTAAAAATTCTATAGTGGGTAGCGCTTTTCGTATACGAAAATCATTCTGCACTGCACCGTCCTGGACTGGTACATTTAAACCAGAGCGCACCAACACCACTTTGCCTTCTAAATCATTTCTTTCGTCTATATATTTCATGCGCTTGAAGCAGCCCTAATAATAACTTCAAGTTTTTTAGGATCTAGGCTTGCTCTGCCAACTAAGACTCCGTCTAATCCGGGAACAGCGAGTATTTCAAAGGCGTTTTCATCATTAACAGAACCACCGTAGACTATACTTATATCTTTCATTGCCTTGGAACCATATTCGTCAGCAACAGTCTTACGAACAAGCAGAACCATTTGGTGAACCTCATTAGCATTAGGTGCCTCCGGCGCGCCAATTGCCCAAATTGGCTCATAGGCTATCACTACGTTCTTAAACTTCCCTTCAGGAACCTGATCAAGTGCTGTATTTATCTGCCTTCTTACATTTACAATGTACTCACCTGCAGCATCCCTTTCTCCCTCGCCAACTGCAATAATTACATCAAGTCTTGCACCGAGTGCTATTTCCACTTTGTCGCGAACAAGCTCATCACTCTCGCCAAGTGCGCGGCGTTCAGCGTGACCTAAGATAACCTGAGTTGCTCCCGCCGACTTTACTTGATAGGCCGAGGTGTCTCCGGTGTGAGAGCCTTCAATTTCTTTTGAAATGTTTTGTGCTGCGAACTCTATTCGCGTTCCTTTATATCTTTTAGAAAGTTCTTGTAAAAACGGCATCGGAGGTGCAATGACAAGCTCAACTCCGCGGGTAGAAGTTAGTAATTTCTTACTTACGTCGAAAAGTTTCTTGGCTTCAACAAAGTCTCTAGGGTTCATCTTCCAATTACAGATAACGGATTTCATTTTGACAGTATATATCAAAACGCCGGCAAATGAATGCCGGAGTTAAAAATGTACTTCAACTTAAAGCGTGGTCCAAGCACGCGTGTAAAAAAGCGCGGGAAAATTGCAATGCCTCTTCCTCCTCAACTCCTATATTGTCCAGAACTTTCTGTACACGCGGCAACAAAGCATAATTCACCTCAAGCCCTTCGCGGACATTCACTGCGACAAGTAGCCGCCATACAAAGTCGGTAAAGTTTGCAGAATTCCAGAGTGCTTTTTTTGTAACGTCTTCGAAAGAACATCCTCTGAAGGCGTACTCAACGGTGCCTCCAATGTACTTTTCAACGTCTTCCTCTGGAAACTTGTCTTGTTTTGGCATAAGCTCTTGAACAATCCATGGTAATTCAGATGGAGCACTAGGGCCAATTGCGCTCAAATTATATGCAAGAAGCTTCAGGGCCAAGACTTGGCGTAGTCTTTTATGACTACTCATTGTCTATCCTTTCTTCAACAGCCAATTTTAATCGAGAATATCCCCGAACTGCTGCCGCGACAATACAATAAATTCTTTCGTATGTCTATAGTTCCTGCCAAAGAATGTACCTCGGTGTCGTTGTACTTGATGGAGTAAATGGTGGTGGGTTAGTGGTTTGTAGTCTGTCGTATGAGTTATCGCGGTTAGAATATCCTGAACAAAACACTCCGGAGCAACTCCAACTGGTTCCAACACGCTCTTTGGAAACAATTGATCCTCGCATTGTTAGCTGGCTCTTCGTATCGCCTGAATAATATGGTCGTCCGAAGCGATCACCTTGTGCGACAAAGATCCCCTTCAAAGAAAGATCATCTGGTGACTGCGGTGGAATATATATTCCGTTTTCACTTATTATTGTAAGTCCATCTGCTCCATCTTGAGTTGAATAGTCTATGTCATCTTTAAGAATTACGTCAGGATCGTAGTTGTTTATAGTGTCGGCAACAACTACAGTAACCTTTCCATTAACGACTCCCTCAATCCAAACTTTGTCCTCAACGAAGATAACGGAACAATCAGAAGGAATTGTCCTTCTTTCTATAAATATCTCTGAGCTTATAATATGGAAATCTGGAGTCCACCCTATTCCGCTTAAATACCCCCAATATCCACCAGTGTTTGTTACTTGGTATACATCAACCGTTCCGTCGGTGTTGAATATTAGATGGTACCCGTCAACTGCTGTGTTGTAGCCGCTGTAATTAATCTCTGTTGAACCATAAGGTGCTAAATATACACCACTTGTTTGTGCATGAGTTTTTAAAACCGAAAAATCTGCTGTCATGTCATCAAAATCTATTTCAGAAGACGGATACTGCCACAGCGTACTACCACTTCCTGCCCCAAAGACTCCGCTTTGCGTTTGGCTAGGAGAGCAGCCAAAGGACGATGTACATGTCCATGTTGAAACCGCGCTTGTAACTATCGAGTTATTAGTTCCATCCATTCGTATCCCTCCATTTGAGTGATACGGACCAGTAATATCTCGGTCAGACCCAGCCCACACGTCGTCTCCAATGATGTATGCATATTCTGCAACACTTGGTTTTGCGTGTCTTCCATAAACAGTACGTTTAAACCTAGTATCCAGATCAACTTCTCCAGTTGAAGTTACGTCTATTGATTGTAACTGCCCACAAGCCATATTTCCTGTTATATCTAGCGAATATGAACCTATATCTCCAACTTCAGGATCGCTGTATGTGTGTACATACGGACCAGATCCTCCCGTTCCATCTTGAATATCAGTTGGGTAGTGAGTTAAAAACCAATGATAGTATTCGAGACCACCTTCTGCTATTCCTAACGCTTCTTCTCGAATCTCCTTTGCAGCCCCTAAGTTAGCCTGACTAAAAATGAAACTCATTAAAGCTGAAACGGAAAGCCCAAACACTCCGGCAAAAACTAAAATCAATACTATTGTTATTCCTCGTTGTTTTCTCATTTTATATTTCTTAAGGCAGCACTATTTCGTATTTCAAAGTCTTCGGGAGCACGTTCTGGATGCAAATTCACGACTAAACGTACTGTTACAAATGCCAACTCGTCTACTTCTGTATAGTCACTCATTAGTACTCCCCCTTTATCGTAAAACGAAAACAAGGGTGTGGATATGGCTTCGTTACGAACATTATCGGAGATTATATTAACGACCTCAGTTGCCGAATATACTGGCGGGTCTCCAGAGGATTCTATAATACCCTTCTTTAGATCAGTGCCATCTAAAAAATATCTCAATCTCTCTATCTTTCCATCATTATCGTAATCACTAAAAAAAGTAACACTGCTAGTTGCCATTGCTTCAATCGGATACGCTCCGTCGTCGGCGTAAGAAGTTTCTCTTAAATCCTTAACTATACTCTCAGTTCCTTGTCTAGCACTTCTTGTGGCGTCGGCTTGTTCAAAGGCAAATCTCTGCCCTCGGTAAACAAACCGCAGAGAGCTAACTATCGCCATAACTATCAGAGTAAAGACCGCGATCAGAACCAGTGTTTCAATTAGAGATACTCCTCTTTTCATGATTCTACTCCAAGCGGGGTTATGTCGCTTACTATTACTGTATCTCGTGGTCCAGTTTGTCCAACCCAAGAGACCTCAACCTTCACTCTTTTGTAGTCATCCACAACTCCGTTTGAGTCCGATCCACCTGTTCCGTCTTTAGGATCATCTACATATACTATATGCGTGCGTCTTGTGTATGAAACACCATTTAATTCTAATATTTCACTAATCTCTAAAGAGCCAGAAGGGTCTCCTCCTACTGTTCCAATATTTGAATAATCTAGGCTGCGAATATACTCCATTCTCTCAACCGAAAGAGCGAGCGCCCCTGTTCTAGATTTATTATCCGTGGCAAGACGAGTTCCAAGTTGTAAAACTCCAAAAAATCCCACAAAGATTAGTGTAAGAAGTGCAGTTCCTACTACAACTTCAATTAAACCTATTCCTCGAGAATACTTCATATATACATTGTAGCACTGAGTTAGAACGCTTCCGAAAGTGAGTAGATAGGACCAACCATAGCAATTGCAAAGAACCCAACAGATGCACCGATTATAAGCATAAGGAAGGGCTCAATAATTGTAGACATATCTTTGGTCTTCTGAGAAACTTCTCCTTCGTAAAAGTCAGCAACACGCAGCAGCATCTCTCCCAAGGCTCCCGTTTCCTCTCCTACTGCGATCATCTCTCCCATTAATGGTGGATAGAGATGTTCGTTTTCCATAAACACCTTGGAAAGTGACTCTCCTTTTTGAACTCTTGTTTCTGCAATTTTCAAAATGTCTTTGTGGTAATGGTTCTGCACAACCTCTCCTGTAATTTTTAGTGCGGTTACAATATCAACGCCTGCTTTTAGTAATGACGCAAAAGTTCTTGCTGTTCTTGCTGAATTTATCTCCTTTACTAGATCAGATATTAAAGGAGTGTGGAGAAGCATCTTATCTCTTCCACGCTGACCTGGTTCTGTGCGCAATATTGAATATACTGAAGCCAAAAATAATGCAAAAAGTACAACAGCAGCAGCAGTGTTTTCAACCAAGAAATCACTGAGTCCAATTATCGCCTGAGTTGAAGACGGAAGTTCAGCACCGAGCTCTTTAAAGGTCTTTGAAAGAGTAGGTACCACCTTTGTCATCATTAAAAATCCAATTCCAATTATCGCCACTATAATAATAGTAGGATAAATTAACGCTCCCTTAATCTTTTTCTTAAGTTGATATGATTGTTCTAATTGTTCGGCAACACTAGTTAATGCTTCGTTAAGTGTTCCGGATTCCTCCCCTGCACGAACCATTGCGGCAAAAAGTTTTGAAAACACTCCAGGAAACTTTGCTAATGACTCATGGAAGGTTCCACCTTTTTGAATATCTCCTCTAATTTCAAGTATTATTCCTTTTAGTCTGGGGTTCTTTGCTTGTCGCTCAACAACTGAGAGTGCTCGAGAAATTGGCAACCCTGCGCCCAGCATGGCAGCGAGATTAGAGGCCAGAACAATTTTGTCGTGTTCTTTTACAGTTGATAGCCTAGTGTTCCAATACCGTAGACTCCATTTCTTTTTTGAATCAGAGCTTACTGAAATTATTACACCACCCTCGGCTCTTACCTGCTTATATACTTCAAAGCGATCACTCGCCTCCATTGTCCCAGAGTATGTTTGGTTATCGCGTTCTGCTTTATATGAAAACTTCATAATTATTCACTTACAACACGAAGAACTTCTTCAAGACTTGTAACTCCTGTAGCGCTTTTGTAAATACCGTCCTCAAGCATTGTTAGCATCCCCTCCTTTCTTGCTTGTTCTTGAATATCATCGTCGGATGCTCCTGAGAGGATAAGTTTTCGTATTGGTTCAGACACTGACATTACTTCTTGTATTCCCTTTCTTCCCTTGTACCCTGTTTCGCATTCTTTTGTAGGCTTTGCCTTAGCAAACGGAACACTCTTTAGTGTCGATTTTCCTGAAACTATCTTTTCCTCTTTTAAAGTACTCAAAACCATTCCCAGGTCAGCTTGTTTTTCTAATCCATTTTTTTCGTCTGATGTAAGTTTATATTCTTCGTATCCACTACAAAGAGTTCTAACAAGACGTTGCCCGACTACCACTTGTAGAGTGGATGCAAGAAGGAAAGGCTCAACTCCCATATCCATAAGTCTTGGAATTGCACCTGCGGCTGAGTTTGTGTGTAGGGTTGAAAGAACAAGGTGTCCGGTTAGGGCCGCGTTAATCGCTAACGCTGCCGTTTCTCTATCTCGAATTTCCCCAACCATAATGATGTCTGGGTCTTGTCGAACTAAACTACGAAGCCCTGTTGCAAAAGTAAATCCAATATCAGCCCTAACTTGCGTTTGATTAATTCGCTTCATTTGATATTCAATTGGATCTTCAACTGTTGAAATATTTACGTCCGGCGTGTTTAGAATATCTAGAATAGTGTAGAGAGTTGTAGACTTACCCGAACCTGTTGGTCCTGTAACTAAAATTAAGCCAGTCTTCTTCCTTGTAGCTGAGTGTGCAGCTTCCAATCCATCACCATGGAACCCAAGGGATTCTAATGTGAATCCGGAAACATCTTCTCGAAGAAGGCGCATAACAGTTTTTTCTCCATGATGAGTAGGTAGAACAGAGACACGAAACGATACCCGATCTCCATCTGTCTCCATTCTAAATCTTCCATCCTGTGGAAGTCTTTTTTCGTCTAATCTCAAGTCTGCAAGAACTTTAATTCTAGCTGTAATAGAGCCTGCTGTACTTTTTGGCAACGACATAGCATCGTGTAAAATTCCATCTATACGGTATCGAACTAAAAGTGCGCCTTCCTGTGGCTCAATGTGTATATCAGATGCATTTTGAACAATGGCATGACGCAGAAGGGAATCCAGCACTCTTACTGCTGGCACCCCTTCAGCCCTTTTTCTTAAATCTTGTTCATTCTCTGGTTGCATCTTCCCAAACTTATCTAAAGTTTTGGATTCTCTTGCGATAACATCACCCAGTTCGTCTCGAAGAGACTTCTGGTACTGCCGAAGCATGTGTTTTATCGATTCCGTATCCGTTAGACGAGGTAAAATCTTTAATTGAGTTTTCTTTTTAACGAAGTCAATTGCCGCCAAGTCATCGGTATCTAGCATGGCAACCTCAAGATTCTTTCCTTCTTGTTTGAAGGAAACAATATTGTGTCTTCTTGCAATTGGCTCTGGAATTAAGGCAAGTGTATTTAAGTCTGGCTTTGTTCCTGAAAGATTTACAAAGGGAATACCTAAAACGTACGCGTGTGAACGCCGCAAGTCATCTTCTGAAATTTCTCCCTCGGAAACTAGGATTTCGCTAACCGTTACGTCCTTTTTATCAGCTTTCTTTGCTGAGGCGTCAAACTTTTTAGCAGAAACCAACCCTGAATCGATTAAGAATTCCTTTAATTGTTCATTATTTATATACATCTATTATTGTAAGTATAGCAAGGTTGGGCTTTAAGATTATTTCTGGGTGTGTAAAAATATTGCGTTCAGAATCCTTTTGTATTACCTTTACCGCAGGAATACTTCTTGCTGACCTCCCTGCCCTGCCAGGTTAGTGTTGTAGCGCTAGCGAGCCGCGGATCCCATAAGGAGCCAGCGGAAACCCGGGCGTGGAAATGAAAATCAGCTTTACCTGTAGGCTTGATTAAAATTCCGCGTTCGGGTTTGACTTTACCTCTCTTTATATGTACACTCTCATTACAATGAGAAATTGATTAGTCCGGCTTTTGCCGGGATTTTTTATTAAATAATTAAAACATTATGAGTCTATTCGACCTAAAAGTACTTACTTCAGTTTTTGATGAACTAGAAGAAGAGCGCGGAATTCCACGAGAAAAAGTAATTACCGCAATTGAAATGGCACTAGCTGCCGCATACAAGAAAGAATACGGAAAGAAAGGACAAATCGTTCGTTCTGTTTTCAATATGGATATGGGAGATGTTGAATACAAGCAAATTAAGATTGTTGTAGACGATACTCTTGTTCGACAAGAAGATGATGAAGAAATCGAAGGAGATGAGCGGACTCGCTTCAATCCTGAGCACCACATGATGATTGAAGATGCTCGTCTAATTAAGAAGGATGTTGAAGTTGATGACGAAATGGACTTCCCACTTGAAGTTAAAGAAGATTTTGGAAGAATTGCAGCACAAACTGCAAAACAAGTTGTTATGCAAAAGATTCGTGAAGCTGAAAAAGTTTCCATCCTTGAAGAATTCGGGGAGCGTGAAGGAGATATTGTTTCAGGACACGTTCAGAGATTCGAGCGAGGAAACCTTTATGTTGATTTAGGTCGCGCAACCGGAATACTTCCATATGAAGAGCAAATTCCAGGTGAGCGTTACCGTCAAGGTGAGCGTATTCGAGCACTACTATACAAAGTAGAGGAAAGTCCAAGAGGAACATTCCTTAAACTGTCTCGTTCAAACCCACAATTTCTTGTAAAGCTATTTGAAGTTGAATCACCGGAGTTGGCAAACAAGACTATTGAGATAAAAGAAGTGGCACGTGAGGCTGGTTCTCGATCAAAGCTTGCAGTAATTACTCACGACGATCATATCGATCCGGTTGGATCCCTTGTTGGACAACGTGGAGTTCGAGTTTCAACTGTAACTAGTGAATTGGGTGGAGAAAAAATCGATATTATAGAACACTCAGAAGATACAAAAGAATTTATCGAAAGAGCACTATCTCCTGCTGAAATCTTAGAGGTTAAAATTGTTGAAGGAGAAGATGATGATGAAAAACGAGCAAATGTTGAAGTTACTGAAGACCAACAGTCTCTAGCAATCGGCCGAGGAGGACAAAACGTTCGTCTTGCTGCAAAACTAACTGGTTGGGGTATTGATATAACGTCCGCCGAGGCCGAGGCAAACGCAAAAGCTAAAGCAGAAGCCGAAGAAAGCGACGACCCAGTGGAAGAAGTAGATGAACAAGTTGAAGAAGCAGCTGAAGTTGCTGAGGAAGTATCCGAAGAAACTACTGAAGAGGAGATTTCTGAAGAAAAAGAAGCAGCACCGGAGGAGGAAGAAGAGGAAAAGAAAGAAGAATAACATTGAAAAACCACGGAAATGCCCGTGGTTTTTCAATGCAAGATACGGTACTATACCTCCATGATTAAAGTTTTTGGACATCTATCACCTGACACAGACGCAACGTGCTCCGCTATTATCTGGGCCTGGTATTTAAATGAACACACATCTAATGATGCAACTCCATATGTATTAGGTGAATTAAACACAGAAACTCGTTTTGTTTTAAACAAATGGGGTTTTGATACACCAGAACTTCTTGAAACACTAACTGAGGGTGAACAAGTTGTACTTGTAGACACAAATAATCCGCAAGAGCTTCCTGAAAATATTAATGAGGCTGAAATTACCCAAATAATTGATCACCACAAACTTGTTGGCGGACTTTCAACAAATGCACCAGCTAACATTACGATTCGCCCGCTTGCGTGTACTGCAACTGTAATTTATGACCTAATCGGTGATGTGGAACTTCCAGAAAATATTGCTGGATTGATTATGTCTTGTATCCTATCCGACACTTTAGAGTTCCGCTCACCTACGACCACTCCTCACGACAAAGATGTCGTTGAAAAATTAGCAGAGAAGCTAGGGGTTTCAATAAGCGATTATTCTGCTGAAATGTTTTCAGCAAAGTCGGACGTTTCTGATTTTACAGACGTCGGTTTAGTTCGTATGGATAGTAAGAAATATGATGTTGGAGGAAAAAACTTCCGAGTATCAGTACTGGAGACAACTACGCCTTCTGCAATTCTTGAGAGAAAAGAAAAGCTAGTTGAAGCAATCTCTGAGATAATTTCTGAGGAACATGACACTGATGACGTATTACTATTTGTAATAGACATATTAAATGAAGAGGCAACCGCCCTTACTTACAACGATTTAACTAAAGAAGTTATAAGTTCATCATTTGGAGTATCAGTTGAAGGAGATACTGAGACTCTTCCGGGTATTGTTTCAAGAAAAAAGCAGATAATGCCTGTCCTAAAGCTTTAAGTAGCGTTACTCGCCTATAGTGGTATTATTTAGTAAGAACATGGCAACATGATTGCCTGTTTCTATACGTTACTAATTATTATTATCATTATGAGAACAACATATAAACCAATTTTTCTTGTATCTATTCTTGTAGCCGCTGCCTTCCTGATAGGAACTCAAGTTGCAACAGCCCAAGAGCCTTTCGATGCAGACGCTGCTGGTAAGCCGCAGTTTTCATCTCTTAAAAACGACGGTCTTAGAGAGCGCCTGGAGCAAGCAAAGGAAACCAGGGATGAATTAAAGGAAGCCGCTGATCAAAGACGTGACGATTTTCGTGAAAATCGGGAAGGGTTCAAAGACGCAGTAGAAATGAAGCGCCAAGAACTTAAAGACGCTGCTAATTCAGCGCGAGATACCTTTCGCACAGAAGGTAAAGATGAACGAGACGCAATGAAAGCAGAGTCTGACGCACATCGTGACGAAGTTAAAGCAGCACTGGATGCTGCGGGAACTCCAGAAGAGCGAAAAGCTATTCTCGAGGCTGCAAAAGCAGAACGAGACGCAATGCGAGAAGCTGCTCTTACAAAAAGAGAGGAATATCGAGGACGAGCCGAGGATCTTCGAGCAGACCTAAAGGAAAAACGAGGAGAGTTAAAGGCTGAAATAAAAACTGAAGTGGGAAATAGAATAAAAGCCCACTTAGAAGGTATCCTTGAACGAGTAGCAAGCGCTCTTGAGAACTTCACTGATATTCTAGGAAGAGTTTCCAACAAGCTTGCAGAACTCTCAGCAAATGGTGCAGATACAACAGCCGCACAATCAGCAGCAGACATCGCTGAAAGCGCAATTGGTTCGGCGTCTTCTGCCCTATCTGATGCTAGAGAGACATTTAATAGAGTGCTTGAATCCGACAACCCACGAGAGCACTTAGACGAACTAAAAACTGCAGTTAGAACAGCAACCGAGGCTGTAAAGGACGCCCACGGCGCACTTAAAGACGCAGTAAGAGCCTTAAAAGACATTAATCGCCCAGCTGATGACTCAGACGAATCTGACGAATCCTAAAAATAAATAAGTAACGTATGGAAAACCTAAACAACAAAGCAGCTCCGGAGATGCAAGAAACTATGCCCGAGGAAATTCCTCAAGAGATGGCACCTAAATCAGGAGGAATGGGTCCACTAATTGGAGTAATTATAGTCGTTGTACTAATAGCCCTTGGAGGATTGTACTTCTGGGGAGGGCAACTAAATAAAGAAGAGGCTGTAGAGGAAGCACCTGCCGCTGGAATTACAGCACCAAGTGACGAGCCTGCCGCAATAGACAACTCACTAGATGCATTCGATACTGACGCATTTGAGAGTGATCTTGATGCTGATCTAGAGGCACTAGAGTTAGAATTCTAAAGAATTCAGTTTTTGTAAAAAGCCCGCATTGTTTGCGGGTTTTTTACTTTCCTGTTACACTCGCCACCATGATATACACAGATGTAAAGACAAAAAAATTAGAGAACTCAGAATATGAAATTTCAGCCAGCATTCCTGCTGAGACAATAGATTCATATAGGAGTAAGGCTATAAAAGAACTTGGTAAAAGTGTTGAAGTGCCTGGATTTCGCAAAGGTCACGTTCCTGAAGACATGCTTGTAGGACACATTGGCGAGAGCCGCATAATGGAACGAGCAGGAAACATGGCTCTAAGCGAGGTGTACCCTAAAATAGTAATTGAAGAGAAGATTGAAGCAATTGGTTCTCCACAGATTAAAATTACAAAACTTGCAGCTGGAAATGACATGGAGTTCACTGCAACAACTGCGATAATGCCAGAAATCAAACTAGCGGATTATAAAAGTATTGCTAAAAAAATCTTTTCTAAGGAAGAGACGTTCGAAGTTACAGATAAAGAGCTAGAAGAAACTCTAACGCACGTTAAAAAGCAGAAAGCTCAAGTTGAAAGTTACGAAAAACAAAAAGCAGATGGAGTTGAGAAGCCTGAAATGAAAGATATGTCTGAGGAGACAGATTTACCTGAACTAACTGACGAGTTTGTTAAAACTCTTGGGGATTTTGAAAATGTTGAAGCATTTTCAGCAAAAATTCGTGAAAATATTCTTGAAGAGAAGAAGCTTCGTGGTATTGAAAAGAAAAGAGTAGAGACTGTTGAAAAAATTGTTACTGATTCTACGATTGAACTTCCCAACCTATTGGTGGAGCAGGAAACAAACCGTATTCAAGCCCAAATGGAAGCAGAGATTGCACAAACCGGAACTCAAATTGAGGACTACCTTAAGAACGTTGGTAAAACAATTGAAGAGTTACGTGTTGACTGGAAGCCTGAAGCAGAAAAGAGAGCAAAGCTTCAACTAATACTTAATACCATCTCCAAGACAGAAGAAATTGAACCAACTGAAGAAGATGTTCAAAAAGAAGTTGACCATATTAAAGAGCACTACCCTACAGCTGACGTTGAGAATATAAGAATCTACGTTCAAACTACAAAGAGAAATGAGTTGGTGTTTAAATTCCTAGAAGAAGTTTAGTTCTCTTGAATAACAGAACAAGAAACTAAGTTAACTTCTTGTTTATAAACTTATGAAGTATAGAAGATATATAGGTCTGGTACGATAGTCCCTCTTCAAACGCCGCAGCTTTAAGGTTGAATAAGTCTCTCTCCGAAATACGCAGGTTCACCACTTTTCTCTTTGAATTTGTGTTTTTAGCTGCTTGCGACAGTAACTGTTTTAATTCTTTCTTTTTTGAAGCAGAATATGCTTTAACATCCCCCTTTTCTATAAGAGAATCTATTTCTTTTTCTTCATTGTCAAAAAATTTGTTCATATTAAATTAATTATATTGTAAATATATTTTTGTATATTTTCTACTTGGGATTATTGTCTTAAAAAATATTCTTTTATCCTTTTCGGAAACAACAAAAGGCACTAAATAAATATACTCATTTATACAAACTATAATTATAGATTGATGCCTGTACTGTTTGGATGGATGCGGGATGATATCTAAAATATTACCTTCTTGAATGAGCACTTCTACTTGTTCAAAAGATACATTACGAACTTCTTGAAGTTTTCTGTTTTTTTGGATATCCCATTCTATTATCCATTCATCAAACATATATACATTGTATACTAGTCGAACGCATTGTCAATTGCCCATATTTGAATCTCTACTTCTTCAATGGTATATTCTCTCTATGACAAACGCACAATTAGTACCAATGGTGGTAGAAAAGGGTCAGTTCGGAGAACGAGCCTACGATATATACTCTCGCCTACTTAAAGATCGAATAATCTTCCTTACCGGACCAATTTATGATGAGTCGGCTAATATAATAATTGCACAACTCTTGTTTCTTCAATCTGAAGATCCAAAAGCAGATATTTCTCTATACATTAACTCACCCGGAGGCTCAGTAACTGCCACTCTTGCAATGATTGATACGATGAACCATATAAAACCAAATGTCTCTACTGTTTGCGTTGGAGTGGCAGCCTCGGGTGGTGCCTGGTTACTCTCATCAGGAGAAAAAGGGAAACGATTCGCACTCACCAACGCTGAGGTTATGATTCACCAACCACTAGGAGGTGCACAGGGTCAGGCGAGTGATATTGCAATCACTGCAGAGCATATTTTGAGATTAAAGAAAAATTTAATTGACCTTATGGCCAAAAATACTGGTCAAAAGAAAGAAAAAGTTGAAAATGATGTAGATCGTGACTACTTTATGAATGCAGAAGAGTCGAAGAAGTACGGAATTATAGATAAGGTGTTGAAATAAACTACTCTACTAATTTTTCTACAAACTAATCATTATTTCTAATAGCGGAGCAATCTGTACTTCTCCTTTATTGCCTTTCTCTGAAACTAACTTCCTTCAACTAGAAGTAAAAGTTTTTTTCTTACTTCTTGTAAGACAATGGGTGAGCGGCTAATAAGTTTAATACTGCGTACGTTCCAATCAATTGAACGGACATGGTCAGACAATACAACTCCTTTCACTTTTTGCGCTGTTACACTAACTTCAAATGGATACCCTTTGGTTACTGACGTTATAGGGCATGCAAGCGCCAGATCGGTTTTGGCATTGTATGACTTAGAAGAAACTATCAACGCTGGTCTTTTTTTCGCCTGCTCTTTTCCTTTAATGGGACTAAAATCAAGCCATACTATATCACCTGCATCTGGAATATACTTACTACCTACCATATTTCCTTGCCTTGAGACTCATTCCATTGTGTTTCCGTGTGCAAATTTGTATCAGTAACGTTCGAAAGTAAGTCAGAAAGGCTTTCTGTGTCATTTGAAACAGTTCGTATAATAATATGTCCCTTATCCTCCGACACTGCAACTCTAGTACCTTCTGTTAACATACCTTTTTGTGCAACACTCTTTGGAATTCGCACACCCAGGCTATTGCCCCATTTTTGTATTACTGTCTTCATACTAAAAGTATATACAATGTATACACTTTTGTAAAACCCTCAGGAGTTCTTACATATATTCACAACCCACGATGCCTCTTTCTCCAGTTGCAGTAAATGATAGATGATACTGTACAGCACATAGCGAATCCATACTTAAAGGAAAGAAGGAGTTGAAATAAAGTTGCGTTATAAAAAAAGTATGATAACTTAATATGAAGTTATCATAAATTTATATTCCATGACTACTCTATCAATACCAATAGACAAAACTCTCGAGCGTTTTGTTGATGAAATGATTTCATCAAAGAAAGCTGCAAACAAAGCGCAAGTTGTTCGCAATGCGCTGTATAAAATGCGGGAGGACGAAGCACTCAAAGACTTAATTGAGGCTCGTGCTGACGTTGCACAAGGAAAAGTATACAAAGGCAACCTACGAAAACTTGCTGACGCTCTATGATAGAGGTCAATTACTCTAAAAAGTTCTTGAAGATGTTTAAAGCATTAGATGCAGACCTACAAGACAGAGTAGAAGAAAGGATTGAACAATTCAAGAAAAAAGAAAACCATAAAGCTCTTGAGGTCCACAAGCTAAGAGGAGATTTGAAAGATTTATATTCATTCTCAGTTGATAGAAAGAATAGAATACTATTCGAGTATATGGATACTAAAAGTGAAGTAGTTTTGCTAATACTCGGCGGGCACGATATCTACTAAACAAAGTACTGAAATAAGAAGATTATCTAACACTAAGGTTTGCTGACTTCATCTCTTTCAAATCTTCAACTGCTTTTTCTAGGGATTCCTGGATTAAAGCCGCGGGAATATATACCTGTGCTTGGCCATCTTTGTAAGTGAGAAAAGTGATCCAATCTTCATATCTTCCTATAAAAGATTGTCTGGCTAGAAACTCTGAGTCATGCAATTCTATCGCGAGATACGAGTGGTGTACTCCTGGCATATCTTTCACACGTTTTCTATACACATATATATCTTTAACCATATCCCACGGAATATGTCTTTTCTTAAATAAATTGTGCACAGAAGTTATGGTAATGCCTTCAAAATTTGCGATAAGTGCTACTCGTGATCGTAACAACGACCTATGGAGAACCCACGCACCCAAGACTCCAAATACAACAGGAAACACGCCCACCCACTTAACATCAGGTGGTTGTATAAAGGTCTGCGCGGCAATATAAATCATGACAATGCCACCAACGACTCCAATTACTTGTGTCCATCGTGCTTGATGTAATTTAATTTGCTGCATGCAATTACTGTATCATGTATGACTGAGATGGCACTGAAACAAAAGACTTCCTTTTTGCATATTGACAAATTTCTGCTATTATCCTCATATTGTTTAATCAATTAATTTTCCGTTTTCCTGACACTTGCTGAACGAACTTAAAATCAAAGAACAATGTACGTGTAGGAACAACGGACATCAAATATATGTCCTTAAAAGTAATATTAATGCTCCTTGTACTGGCAACAGTATTCGGAACAGCCTTTGGATACTTCCTTAGATGGATAGTTTCCCTTGGAAAACGTGGCTCAATGGAGCTACAAATCAAGCAAATGACGCTTGAAGCAAAAGAAGACGCTAAACGCGTAGTTGACGACGCCGAAAAAAAGGCGGAAAAGGTAATAGAAGAGAAGACAAAAGAATCTAAAGAGAAAGAAGGCGACCTTAAGAAAACTGAGGAGCGTCTTGTTCGTAAAGAAGAGATGTTAGACAAACGTCAGCTTGGTCTTGATGAAGACGAAGATGAAATAAAAGTAAAAGCAGAAAAAGTTAAAGAACTTCGAGATGAAGCTAGTGCTTCTCTAGAAAAACACGAGGCTGAGCTGCAAAAGGTTGCCGGCATGTCAGTTGACGAGGCAAAAGATGCTCTCATAAAAGAAGTTGAACAAACCTATGAAGAAGATATCAACGTTCGCATTCAAAAACTTGAACGCGAAGGTATTGAAAAGTATGAAAAGAAAGCGCAAGACATACTAACAACTGCTATTCACCGAATGGGCAATGCAATTCCAGCAGACGTACTTTCAACTACAGTAGCTCTTCCCAATGACGAGATAAAAGGAAAGATAATTGGTAAGGAAGGAAGAAATATTAAGGCGTTTGAAAGAGCAACGGGGGTAGATGTGATAGTGGACGACACACCTGGAGCTATTACCCTGTCTTCGTTTGATCCAATACGACGACAAGTAGCACGTGTTGCTCTTGAAAACCTAATTATCGACGGACGAATTCAACCAGCGAAGATTGAAGAGACTGTCCAAAAGGCAAAAGAAGAAATTAACGTAATAATTAAAAAGCGAGGTGAAGAAGCAGCATTTGAAGCAGGAGTTCATAACTTAGATCCTAAACTTCTTATCGTTCTAGGGCGAATGCACTTTAGAACTAGTTACGGGCAGAACGTTTTGGCCCACTCTGTTGAGATGGCACACATTGCTGCAATGATTGCAGAAGAAGTAGGTGCAAATGTCGCAGTAGCTAGAGCTGGAGCCCTTCTACACGATATTGGTAAGGCAGTTGATCATGAAGTTACAGGAACTCACGTTGAAATTGGACGAAGAATTCTTCAAAAGTTCGGGGTTGATCCAGAAGTAGTTAAGGCAATGGAAGCACATCACGAAGAATATCCATACTCAAACCCAGAAAGTTATATCGTCCAAGTGGCTGATGCCATTTCAGGCGGGCGTTCTGGTGCAAGACGGGACTCAGTGGAAAATTACATAAAACGGCTTGAAGATCTTGAGGCTGTTGCTAATAGTTTCGAAGGAATTGAAAAAAGTTACGCTATTGCTGCCGGGCGTGAAGTTCGCGTGTTTGTGAAGCCTGAAGAAATGACAGATCTTGAAGCAAGAACCTTGGCACGCGACATCGCGATGAAAGTTGAAGGAGAATTGAAGTATCCAGGTGAAATTAAAGTGAACGTAATACGGGAGAGTCGTTCAATTGAGTTCGCCAGGTAGACATTTTCTTAAAAATAGGTGTAAAACACCAGCTATTGCACAAAATACGGCGCTGTATATAATGTTTCCATAACTTTATTAACAAAATAATATAAATATTATGAACAAAGCAGCAATCGCAGATAAAGTACATGACGTACTAGGAGGAACAAAGGCTGACGCAGAACGCGCAGTTGAAGCAATGATCGACGGTATCGTTGGTGGTCTTACTTCAGGAGAAGAAGTTTCAATCGCAGGATTGGGAATCTTCGAAGCTAAAATGCGAGCAGCACGAACAGGACGTAACCCACGTACTGGAGAGGCTATTCAAATTAAAGCAATGCGAGTACCTAAGTTCCGAGCAGCTAAAGCTCTAAAGGACGCAGTTAAGGGATCAATGTAATCATTCGTACCTAACTCATACAAAAGCCCCGCGAAAGCGGGGCTTTTGTTATTTGTCTGTGCGGATCCGTAGAGAACGTTCGAACCAATCTTAAGGAATTAGCGGCAGATTCTGAAGTTTTAGTGATTTGTAAGGAAATAAAGACGGTTGAAGCCTCAATATCTTGTAATTAATAGATTTTATTGATTTACTTTACGGAGATGTTGTCCTTCGTGACCTGACCCACAGTAACAACACTGTTGGCAGATGTCGGAGGATTACAAAATGACAAGTTCTTATACCAGAGCAGTAAAAGCTCAACTTGAATCAGTTCGTGATTCGCCAGATGGAGTTGTGCGGTCAAACCTAATGACGGCCGCCAAAAAGCACGCCAAGTCTTTGTGGCCCGCCTATCATGTGGGACAAGGAGTCTGGATAAAGGTTCTCAAAGACCTAATCCGTGACGGAAGCTTGGAGGAAGAGAGTGGAACTTACCATCTTTCACAAGATGGACTGAGAACTCTAGCAATAGCTGACAGCTATTGTTGAGCATGACAATTGAGTTCGAAAAAGGCCAGCTTCACCGCTGGCCTTTTCCTTTGTCTAGGATACCTAACTTCTAGATTCTACAACTCTGTGCGGGTAGGGAGAATCGAACTCCCGTTTTCGCGTTGGAAGCGCGATATTCTACCACTAAACTATACCCGCTTAGTCCGCATATATTACCAAAAAAAGACGGAACCTCAAGCAAATGATATTATTCTCCCATGAAGGAATTTTTATCTTTAACATTCAAACTTACAGCAATTGGAATAGGTGCTCTTTATCTTTTTACCACCGCCCCTACCCCATCTGAAACTGTTATTGAATATGAAGCACCCGTTGTTATTGAAGAACCTACTCCAGAGCCTGAAATTATTGTAGAGGAAGTGGTGGTCGAGGAGGAAATTGTAGTTGAGCCAGTCATTCAAGAAGAGGTCGTGGTGGAGAAAAAGAAAATCATACTTACCTCACAAGATTTCTACACGACTCCCCCATCCTCGCTTGATGAATTGAACAAAACGACCTCTAAAGCAATTGTGAACGTACTGTGTAACGCTACACAAGGCTCTCCAGTTGGTGGCGCTACTGGAAGTGGGGTTATCATCGACCCGAATGGAATAATCCTAACTAATGCACACGTTGCACAGTACGCTCTTCTTCAAGAAAATCCCGCCGCACGTGTTTCATGTGCAATCCGAACAGGTGCTCCTGCAAAAGCGCGCTACACCACTAAGGTAATCGCCTTTCCTGATGCTTGGCTACAAGAACACGCTAAAGACATCAAGTTAGAACTAGCAACCGGCACTGGAGAGCACGATTGGGCTCTTTTATACATAACCGAACGCACAGATGGCTCAGAAAAGCCTAAAACTTACCCCTACGTGCCGTTTGACGCACGAATGGGTGTTGCGCAAACCGGAGATCCTGTGCTTCTTTCAGGCTATCCTGCTGGATTTTTAGGTGGAGTGACCTTACAAAGAGACTTATGGCCTGTTTCAACAATAGTTTCTATTCAAAAGGTGTATACCTTTGTTACTTCAACCATAGATATTATTTCTCTTGGCGGAAACATAGTGGCCCAGGGTGGTTCCTCAGGTGGCGGGGTTATAAACCAGTGGGGTCATCTTGTAGGAATAATCGTGACTAGTAGCACCGCAGATGTTACCGATGATCGCGATTTAAGGGCTGTAACTCTATCTCATATTTCAGATAGCTTTTCACGTGAAACTGGAAAAGGACTCCTTCACTACCTAAATGAAAAAGATTTCGATGTTAAATTAAAAGATTTTCAAGATAATACACTTCCCTCTCTACTGGAATATTATCCCCTCTAAATATTTGTCGGGGCGCCGAGAATCGAACTCGGACCGCTCACTCCCAAAGCGAGTACACTACCACTATGCTACGCCCCGTGCGTATGTCGGGCTATTATTGCATAGTTTTTATAATATCTCCAATCTAAAGGACACGATAAATGTCCTATAGGATTCTAAAGGACATTTCTAAAGGACAAACTATTTGTCCTTTAGATATTCCCACCCTAAAATGTTTTCACGTGAAAACATGCTAGCATATCACTATGAAGAAACGCACATCCTCTCCTTTGAAGAAAAAAGTAGCCTCCCTATTTCACAGGCGCTCCAGAAAGAGCATTATATTCAACAGAGTACTTATAGTATTAAACATATCTGTATTTGCTGTATTTGCTCTTGAAGCGTTCTTTCCCGGTCATCCGTTGATCAGAGTTCTTGAATTGTCTTTTGGTACCATATTCCTTATTGAGTACATCACTCGCCTATGGATAGCCCCTAGAAAAATGTCCTTCGTAGCTGATATATTTAGCTTTATAGACATCCTGGTGGTTATCTCCCTATTTGCACCACTTTTGATAGGAAACTTGGCTCTACTACGCATCTTGCGGTCCCTAAAGATACTTAGAACCTACTATCTACTAGATTTGGCGAAAAAGGAAAGCAAGGCTATAGCTCGCTACAGAGCTACAATACTCAGCGTCCTGAATTTCTTCGTTTTTCTGGGTATTATGACGGCAATAGTTTTTGTTGCCGAATCTCAGGTTAATCCATATATAAATACGCACCTAGATGCCCTATACTTCACTGTTTCAACGCTCACAACCACTGGATATGGTGATGTAACTGCCACTGGTCAGTGGGGTAAGATTCTATCAGTAATAGCCATGCTTATAGGTATAACCCTATTCCTACAGCTCACTAGAACGGTTTTTAGAGGAGCCAAGGTGCCTTACACCTGTTCAGAGTGCGGCCTAAGCGCGCACGATCTTGACTCAACATACTGTAAGCACTGTGGAAGTGTTATCAAGCAAAAGCACTACTCTCACACCATATAGTTTTCACGTGAAAAGAATATTCGAGTTTCATGTGAAAGAATTTATGTTACTTATGTAACCAAGTACGCCTCTTTCTGTGTATAAGTCTGTTAATAAAGGACAATTATGGGGATAAAGGACATTTCTATAGGACATAAAAATGTCCTTTATCCACAGTATCCACAGAGTTATACCCAATTTTTGTCCTTTATAGAATTCTAAGGGACATTGAGGCTGAAAAAGGCTTTATAAACGGTACTATTTGTGCGAGTAGGGAGAATCGAACTCCCATTGTCTGATTGGCAACCAGATGTTCTACCATTAAACTATACTCGCTAACGGGGTGATTATATCTGAAAGTAGGGGAATAGCAAAACGGCCTCCCGTAGGAGGCCGCTTCACAATCCAGCTAATTGAGATTGTATTTCTCCAAAAGATCACTTATTTCTTGATACTCTTCAAGAAAACCTTTTAAGGTAAGGAGGTCTGTTTTTACCACAAGAAGATCTAATGTTATTCGGATCGACTGTATGAGACACTGGTTTCCCTTGATAAATACAATTCCTCGGAATTGATGTTCTCCCTTATACTCACCCTCTGGGACTGTAACAACGCCGCGGATTGAATACTGGTGCTCTCTTTTCTTGACTGGCTCGTCAGAGAAGTTTGCATGAGCCCCTTTAAACTTAAGTCGATTTTCATCGACAACACGAATCAAAAGGATAACGACTAGGTCTGTGAACTCTTTAAAGACCGCGTCAGGGCTAACCTCTGGATGTTTGTTTTTGAGCGTTACTTTCCAACCTCTGCGCAAAATTCGAGTTGTAATAGTATTGATCGCCACATATTCTTCTGGCGATTTTATGCCCGAAACAACTCCCGGAATGCTTTCTGTTAAGCACTTATCCAGTATTTGTCTTTCTGTAGCGGACAAAACCATGTCCGAATTCAGGATCAAAAATAGGACTGCGAGAACTAATTTTAAAAGCATATCCGAACCCCCTTCAGGTTTCTGGTTTCATTTTACTGCCTGATTTTATACTAGAGGACTTCTCTCTAATTTGCAAATTGTGCACCCGGAGGGACTCGAACCCCCAACCCTCGGTTCCGAAGACCGATGCTATATCCGTTAAGCCACGGGTGCATAGCGTGGGTGCATCATACGATATATTCGCTTGATGGCAATAGATATACTACAATTACATTAATGAGACACGCAGTCCCAAAAGAAGTTATGTTAGTTCTTACCTCCCTAGAAAAAGGGGATTTTCAGGCATACCTGGTAGGGGGCTGTACTCGCGACCTTCTGCGAGAGACTACTCCTAAGGATTGGGATGTAACTACAAATGCAACACCTGAACAAATCCAAGAAATATTTCCAGATTCTTTCTATGAAAATGATTTTGGAACCGTTGGTGTTAAAACTGAATCAGAAGATCCTAGGCTAAAGGTGGTTGAGGTAACTCCGTATAGGGTAGAGGCCCAATACAGTAACTCAAGACACCCTGATGAAGTAACTTTTAGCGATAAAATTGAAGACGATCTTAAAAGAAGGGACTTTACTATGAACGCCATCGCCTATAGCCCATCTAAAGATGAGCTTATCGACCCATATAGCGGCGCAGAGGCTATTAGACTTAAAAGAATAGTAGCAGTGGGCAAAGCAGAGAAGCGCTTCGGAGAGGACGCCCTACGGATGATGCGTGCAATTCGACTTTCTGCAGAACTAGACTTCGCGATTGAGTCCGAGACGGCGGCGGCCATCTCAGAACACGCAGACTTATTACAAAAAGTCTCTCGAGAGCGTGTTGCGGACGAACTTGTTCGAATTATAAACTCAGACACCCCAATGCAAGCATTGTTTGTTGCACAAAGATTAGGGCTTCTTCAGCACATCATTCCAGAACTAGAAGAGGGAATAGGGTGTGATCAAAACCAAGCGCACTCCTTTGATGTTTTCGAACACTTGATGCGCTCTCTTCAACACGCAGCGGATAAAAAGTATTCTTTTGAAGTTCGCCTAGCGGCCCTTTTGCACGACATAGGAAAACCAAAGAGTAGGCGGACGGATGAAAGTACTGGAGAGTACACATTCTATGGTCACGAAGTTGTAGGTGCGCGAATGGCCAAAAAAATACTCGCCGATTTAAAATTCTCAAAAGAAATTGCACGCGACGTTGAAAACTTAGTGCGTTGGCATATGTTTTTTGCAGACCCGGACCAAATTACACTAAGTGCCGTTCGAAGAATGATCCGAAACGTTGGAGAAGATCATATTGATGAGCTTCTTGAACTAAGAACGTGTGATCGAATTGGAACTGGCCGTCCTAAGGAGCAACCATTCAGATTTCGAAAGTATAAGTCGATGGTGGATGAGGCAAGAAGAGATCCGATCTCAGTTGGAATGTTAAAAATTGATGGAAAAGGTGTTATTGAAATACTAGGGAGTGGACCAGGTCCTCGTGTTGGATGGATACTTCATGCACTTCTTGAAGAAGTCCTTGATGACCCAACTCTAAACACTGAAGAGTATTTAAAAGAAAAATCTACTGAACTTTCTGAGCTTCCATTGAGTGAATTGAAAGAACTTGGTGAGAGTGGAAAAGACAGAAGGGAAGAGGAGGATGATAAAGAAGTTGAAGCTCTAAGAAAGAAACATCACGTAAACTAACAAAGCAAAAACCGCCCTGGGGCGGTCTCGATTTTTTGGGTGATACTCTATATTTTGATTCACGTTTTTTTGGTGTGAATCTCAAGAATCCCTTTGATGGTTTTTGCTATGTGTGTCTCCGTGTAGATATGAGAAGAGAAGCTTCTCAATAAACGAATATACGTTTACATCGCGTTTACTCGTTAGTTGAAATCGTAAAACGACTTCAAAAAAGATTTGTGTATGTTTACTGTGCAAACACGACGACACGAAAGTACTTAGAAGGAACTTCAAAATGTACAACCTCTGTTGCCAATTATACTCCCTTCAAGAAGGGTAGTTTTCTTTCTTGGGGATAGTTAGAAATCTATATCAATTGAAACAGGGCAGTGGTCTGACCCGTAAACCTCAGGGTGCACTTGTGCGTTAACAACATTATCTTCAAGCTGATCACTTACAAAAACATAATCTATTCTCCATCCAACGTTTCGCTCTCGAGCTCCTCCCCATGGACTCCACCAAGTGTATCGATCTTCTGATGAGTCTTGTATTCGTAATGAGTCTACAAACCCTTCTTCAAGCATATTATCTACTCCTTCACGTTCCTCTTTTGTGAATCCCTTTTTCCCTTCGTTTTCTTTGGGTCGAGCCAGATCAATTTCTTTGTGTGCGACATTTAAGTCTCCACAGAAGATCACGGGCTTCTTGTTTTGAAGAGTTACACAATGTTCGAGAAACGCGGGGTCCCACCTATCGTGTCGAAGCTCTAGTCTTGATAGATCTTCTTTTGAATTTGGTGTGTATGAAGTGACGGCAAAAAATTCAGGAAACTCTGCCGTGATTACTCTCCCTTCGCGATTGGGTTCACCATAATCATCTGTATTTAAATTGTATTTGGCAGCGATGTCTTCTGGGAGTTCGTATGAAACAGAGATTGGTTCTCGTTTTGAATATAGCGCTGTTCCAGAATATCCCTTTTTTGTTTTAGAGGAGTTAAAAAATGAATGGTATCCAGAAACGTTTTGAGCTTCGTCTGGAAGTTGTTCTTTTTCTGCTTTTATTTCTTGCAGGAAAAGAATGTCTGGCTTTAATTTAAAAATATCGTTCCAGTTTTCCTTTCGGACAACTGCTCTTACTCCATTTACGTTCCACGAAACTATTCTCATATACAAGAGGGTATCATATTTTGGAAATGGGAAACGGCCGCGAAAGAAAAATCTCCGCGGCCGATAATTCCTCAGTCTAACGCCACTGAGGGTGGCGAGATACAAACAAGGTCCTCCGCTTTCTGAAAAAGTGGAGCATCAAACTGAACGGTCTCCTGATCAGTCCGTGCCTTCTCGGATGAGAACTGCTTTTTTTCATAAAATACCTCGCTATTAGACAAACTCGACTATCAGGTAAGCTGCCAATGCAACCGAAATACGCCTCTCCCCGTAAGAAAGCGCACACCCTAGTCTTCTTCCAACATACATCCATGGATCTGTCTTTGCAACAGCAGTTATTCACTTGCCCTTAGCATTGTGAAACTTGGCGTGGATATCTTCTAAGTGCTTATCAGTGACGTGCGTGTAAACTTGAGTTGTCGCAATGTTTGCGTGACCCAATAGTGCCTGAACACTTCTAATGTCTGCTCCGTTTTGTAATAGGTCTGTTGCAAAGCTGTGTCTCACAACGTGCGGGGTAACCTTCTTCGTGATTCCAGCCATAGTTGCGTAATGCTTTACGGCGCGCTCTACACTTCGGGGTGTTAGTCTTAATTCGTTTCGCTCGTTTGCATTCCTTCCTAAGTTTATAAACAAAGCCTCATCCATATCCTTCCTATTATCTAAATATTTTTGCACGGCTTTCTTAGCATCAGGCGAAAAGAACACAACACGTATCTTATCTCCCTTTCCTCTAATAGACATTTCGTTCTTTGAAAGGTCTATATCACTGTTTAGCGAAGTTAACTCTGAAACACGAAGTCCGGTTGAGAAAAGAAGCTGTAACATTGCATTGTCTCTTAGTGCTCGTAGTTTCTCGTTGTCAGTC
>Ga0209992_10001287_pt1 | contig 27206 bp, 19 predicted proteins | sample 2SBtaG_2_FD_182564 | JGI IMG/M metagenome (GOLD analysis project Ga0209992, IMG submission 182564) | Deep subsurface microbial communities from Kolumbo volcano to uncover new lineages of life (NeLLi) - 2SBTROV12_ACTIVE470 metaG (SPAdes)... | ecosystem: Environmental > Aquatic > Marine >... | reverse complement strand
GCTGAGAAAGGAATGGGTATATTTCAAGCACCCGATATTACCGTAGAACCCTATCTAAATTCAGGTGTTTTGAAAAGAATCCTCAGTCCTTATCGAGTACCTTCACTTCCAATTTACGCTATGTATTTATCACGTCGATATATTCCGATTAAAATTAAATCCTTTATCAAATTTCTCATCGGTTATTTTGACAAGACTAGTTGTTCCTGAAAATTACCTGAATCAGTGAATTAATCCATAGCCCAAGCCATAGGATTTACAGTAATAACTTATATCTGAGACCAGTCATAATTGCCGAAAAATATATCTGCCGTTGTTTGGAGCAAAGATTTGTTAGTTCTCTGTTAAATCGATATCTTGCGATCTGTCATCCGCATCTAAGTCACGGATTCAGGTATTACTTTTGCTGTTGCGAAGTAGATTGGCCCGACTCCCAATCGTTACACCGAATCCGATTTATTGTCGCGGCCAGCTCTTGGATCCTTGGTAGAGCTAACTCGCCCATCTTGAACGGGGTTAGTTCATCGAGTCCTCGATTTTCAATGCGCTGACACAACCGCTTTAAATTGTTTACCATCGAATCACCATTATCGACAAAGTGATTGAGGTAATACACCATCATCCAACCTATCGCTTTTGTTTGCCCAATATCTACCAGTTGTTCGACTTTGGTTAAATCGATGTTGTGGACTCCGTAGCGTATTTGTTCGAGTTTATGGGTGTCAATTTTTATATCGTGCTTCCCTTGGGAAGAATCAAGGGTTTTTTTACCCGGACGACGGTTTGAATGCAATTCAAGTTTTCTTTGTAAGTCGAATTTCAGATCAGCCAAGGTATTTCCTGCTAAATTACGGGCCTGTTTCGTAACGTCTTTGGGCTTGAATGAGTCCATCATGATAACTGTATCGGCAACTTCAAAATAGTCGCCGGAGCCACCCATGACGATAATACTGGATACGTCGTACTGTTCGTATAAATCGCGTACTCGATGTAAAAATGGTGTAATTGGTTCTTTGTCTTTCGCGACTAATCGTTGCATGCGTTCGTCGCGGATCATAAAATTAGTCGCGGAAGTATCTTCATCGATAAGTAATAAACGGCTGCCGGTTTCCAGAGCCTCAACGATATTAGCCGCTTGGGAAGTGCTGCCACTGGCGTTGTCGGTACTGAAACATTGGGTGTTCCGATCAAGGGGTAAATCATCGATAAAAGCACTGATATTGACATTCGATATGTGACGGGCATCTTCAGCACGGACTTTTATCGCACTGGCATCAGTGACGACGCATGCCCGGCCATCATCTGGAATATGGTTGTAAACCCCCTTTTCAACCGCGTGCAATACGGTCGATTTCCCGTGAAAACCACCGCCCACGATCAAGGTAACACCTTTTGGGATACCCATTCCCTGGATAATTCCAATGTTGGGTAAATCCACGCTATACGCGAGTGAATGAACCAAACTAAATTTGATAAATGCATCTTGCAAAGGTCGATCATCTATTCCCGTTCGTCGCGGCAGAATAGAATCTTGACCAATAAAAGCGACGAGCCCTTCCGTATCGAGCCATTTACGTAGATAGATTTGGTCCTCAATCGATTCCACATGTGCTTTGATAGTGTCAGATGAATACTGTGTGTATAGCATTGAGTTGTGGACGACCAGTGGTAGTTCGTTGAAAAGCATCGCATGCGCTGCACCGGCATCAATTGTGCGCAACTTGGCAGGTAAACCCAATGTCATCCGTACTTCGAGAAATTCTTTACTGAGTTGGACCGAGTTTCGCTTAAGAACCTGTTGACCATAGGGTGCTATCGATATTTGGCCGCTTTTACCACTACCACGACGACCATTAACATGACGTGTAATTGCTTGTGCAACTTTTCTCCCAATGAAGTCTTCGCAGGCGGTTCGGCGGTCTGGTGTACCCCATAGCTCCCATGGAAATCCTGCTCGGCTGTTTTTCACTCGGATGCTAATTCGCGACGGTAGTGCGAAGGGATCCCCCTGTACGTGATCGATACTGAGTATGAAATCTTCGAATTGAAAACAGTTTTTTAAGCGTTTATACGCCTTATAGGATTTTCCGTCGATTTGACTGAGGAGCTTGGATAAGGTGTGCATTGGTATGATTGAACTGAAATTTAGCACTTAACAGAGAGGCGAGGATCAATTCCCAACATTGTCTGATTCCGGTATCTTCTCAAAAATCATCATAATAAGTACAGGTTGCATGAAATCTGTCGAGTTTTGTGTAATAGAAATAATTCGAAAGAGGTCTATACCTTCGAAGTTATATTGATTAGTTCAGTATGGCGAGAGGTGGCTAGCTAAGTGGTTGTTTCTCACAACGTCCGGAGCGCATATCACGAAAATGCTGTTGTGGTGTTGCTGTCCTTTGAAAACGGCAAACTATTCTTCTCCGGTTATGTTTAGCATTGATAGTTTTTGGGGTTCTGCGCTCGTCAAATAAACTTCGACGGAATACCGGGATCGAGTGGTATTTCGATGGCAATTTCTTGGTGGATCTATCTTTAGGAGAACTCAATGTCGAAAATACATGTATTACTAGTAACCTTGTTAGTGGGGTTTGTTCCAACATTGGTTGCAGCGCAATTATCGCTCTCAAGTTCAAACAAGCAAATTAGTCTATTGGAACTGTACACTTCAGAAGGTTGTAGCAGTTGTCCTCCGGCAGATACATGGGTGAGTTCATTGAAGGACGATCCAAGACTTTGGAATGAAATCATTCCGTTGGGATTCCACGTCGATTATTGGGATTATATTGGTTGGAAAGACCGATTCGCCTCGCCAGCCTATAGTCTGCGTCAGAGACAATACGCTCAACAAGGATCTGTAAATACGGTGTACACTCCGGGTTTTCTTAGCAATGGTCAGGAATGGCGTCCATGGAATGGCCGTCGCTTTTTAGATACTTCAAAAGTCAAAAAAACGGGTGTGCTCAATACACAAATCAACGGAGATAAAGCCGATATTCGTTTTAGTCCCAACCAAATTTCAAGGGATAATTTGGACATCAACATCGCATTATTGGGTTTCGATCTTACCTCTACTATTAAATCAGGGGAAAACACCGGCAAAATACTTCACCATGATTTTGTCGTATTAGGTTTGGACAACACTAATCTCACGCTTGATAAGGATGAATATGTGGGTACTATCAGTATGCCAGCCAGCCAAGTCGAAGCGCCACGATACGGTGTTGCGGTATGGGTGACTCGGACAGGCCACCAGACTCCTATCCAGGCGGTGGGCGGTTGGTTGTCTCTAGAACAGTAATGGGGTGCTGGCAGACGAGGTAGAAATTATGGATAGGTACCGATAATTAGGAAACCTCTAAATCGTTCTCTTCGGATTTGGCTAATATCGCTGGGTCCGAGTCTTCCTGGATTTGATTGTGACCTAACCATTTTTCTATCATTTCAACCAAAACGCTTTTGTTAAAGGGTTTAGTGATAAATTCGTCCATTCCCGCCGCAAGGCATTTTTCCCGGTCCTCATTCATAGCGTTTGCTGTTAATGCAATAATGGGAATTCGGTAGTCCTTTTCACGTTTTCTGATTTCTTGAGTGGCTTGAAATCCGTCCATTTCTGGCATATTGCAATCCATTAGAATTAAATCATAAGAATTTTCATCGTTTTTTTCGATGGCTTCCATTCCATTGCGAGCTACATCCACTCGAAGGCCTAATTTTCCGAGCATGGAAACCGCAACCTTTTCATTTATAAAATTATCCTCCGCCAACAAAATAGCGTTGTTAAGCGGCATAATTGATAAACTTTGGGCGATTGTTGAGTCGGATTCGTTCAATAGATCCGGTTCATTTTTACTAGACAATGGTAGTTGTAACGTGAATGAAAATGTAGACCCCTTTTCCGGTTGACTCTCTACATGAATCGAACCATTCATTTGTGAGACCAGATTTTTACACACTGCCAAACCTAGGCCGGTGCCACCATATTTGCGTGTGGTCGACGCATCTGCCTGAGAAAAAGATTGGAACAATTTTCCTTGTATCTCTTCGCTGATGCCGATACCGGAGTCCTTAATATCAAAGGCCAAAACCACGTCATTGTCGAGGCGATTTAACAAACTGACGCGTATTTCTACATATCCCGAGTCGGTGAATTTCAAAGCATTACCAACTAGATTCAGGAGTATTTGCCGGATACGGCCAGCGTCACCCATAACGAAACGAGGACAATCAGGCGTAAAATCTACCAGCAAATTGACGCCTTTGTCATTGGCGCTGGTGACCATTAATTGGTAAACATCTTTGACTGTTTGATGGATATCCAGATTCCTTACTTCTAGTTCTAGCTTCCCCGATTCGGTTTTGGAAAAATCCAAAATATCATTGATGATGGTGAGTAAGGCTTTGCCCGATTTATCAATAGTGTCAAGGAAGTCTTTCTGTTCGATGGAAAGTTCTGTTTCCCCCAGTACCTGTACCATTCCAAGCACACCGTTCATGGGAGTTCGAATTTCATGACTCATGGTTGCAAGGAAATCGCTTTTCGCGCGTGTAGCAGCTTCCGCTGCATTTCGGGCCTTGATAAGTGCCTTTTCGGAGTTCTTAGTTTCAGTAATATCTCTTAGTACTTCGACAACAGCGATTAATTGACCATAACGATCATAAATGGGGCCAGCATCAATAAGTAAATACCGACTTTCACCGTTACGAACGGTACACCAGTTTTGGGCATGGAAACCACCCTGAACTAGCTCGGACTTCTCGAAGAGCTCATAGTGATTTTCTATACACTGATTAGCTGGGGCCAATACACAATCGGCAAGACAAGGACGTGGTGATGGGTAAAAACTTCGCCAATGCTCATTGGTGCCAATTATTGTATCGGCTTTGATTCCGGTCAATTCTTCACAAGCATCGTTCCAGCTGATTACTTGATGATCGGTATTTAATACGAAGGCTGCGATGGGTAGACTTTGAATGAGGATTTGTGAGAAATCAATTTGTTCCTTCATTTCTTCGGCGCGTTTCCGTTCGGTGTTATCAAAGAACGTAATCACCGCCCCCATGGGATTGCCATTCTTATGGATGGGTGAGCAGGTCAATTCCACGGGAAAGTGGGTGCTACCTTTTCTCCATAAATGTTCATCACTGTAGTGAACTGTGCCATCGAGAAGTGCTTTGGATATAGGAGAATTTTCAAAGTGATAAGGGGTCCCTTCTGGGGTTGAATGCTGAAATTCAGAGTGCCAGGAATATCCGATCAGCGGCGTTTCGGCATAACCCAGCATACTTGCAGCGGCTTGATTGATGAATGTAATGTAGCCTCTTTGATCAATGCCACAGACTCCGCAAGCGATAGATTGGAGCAAAAATTGAGCTTGCGCTTCACTATCCCTGAGCGCTTGCGATACATCTTCAACCTGACGATGTATAAACGATGTAAAAAATACTGTGACAAGAATGACTGTAACCATAGCCGCTACAGCAATCCTCAGCCCTACAAGGTCCAGGCTATTGGTACTTACAACAGTAGTGGGCTCGATTGGCAAATAATAGACAGCTGCCATGCCAATGTAATGCGAACCTGCTACGGCAAAACCCATAATTAGAGCACTGAGTAGTTGGAGCCACACACGGTTTGACAATGCTTTTTGTGTAAGAGTGGAATTTAGCCATAACGATGTAGTAGCCAGAATATACGCGACAAACACTGAGATACTTAGGAATATTGGATTGTAGAGTGGTTCAGCATCCAGGATCATTGCTAGCATACCGATAAAGTGCGTGCCCCCAATTCCGACACCCATAATCAACCCACTCAAATGCAAGCGCCAGGTTGCTATACCCGATTGGCTTAGAAGGTATAGGACGATAGCGCTGGCCAAAATCCCAGGAACCAACGATGCCAGAGTCGTGTAAAAATCATAACTTACCGATATAGGCAATGAAAAAGCGAGCATCGCGATGAAGTGCATTACCCAAATACCGCTCCCCATGGAAATTGCACCAGCCGCTACCCAAACAAATCGCACGAAACGTCGGTTTCCCCCGATAGTGAGTTTGTCGGCTACTTGTAGTGCAGGGTAGGCTGAAGTCGACGCAATAATGACTGAGAGGAGAACCAGTGTGTAAGTGTAAGTGCCCGTTAAAGACAAGCTAAGATCAGTTGACGAACTAACCAAAGATAAGGGGATATTCATTTGTACATAAATTAAAAAGCTTCCTATCGGTACATTCGTTTCAGGAATGGGTGTGCGTGACTTTTATCCAATTTAGGATTTGAACTACTAGATATTGTAGTTCACGAGTATTGAGTTATCACCAAAGCCAATTTACAAATTCGATTAGACTTTTAATTTCGTTATGATTGCCTGGAAATAAGGCTTTGAGCAGCGGTATCTAACTAATCGGGTGAGCGAAAAACCCTAGAGTGTGAACTGGAAAGACATTGCTAATTGACTGCAAAAGTAGGGGGAAGAGCATTTGTTCACGAGCTATTACGATTATCGTCGTCCACCCAACAAAGATCCCATGATACCGCGAATTAGCTGTCGGCCGATTTGGCTGCCAATGCTTCTAGCCGCACTTTTCATCAAAGCTTCACCTACACTTTGGCGGTTGGAACGGCGGCGGGTTTTGTTCACTTGTTTCGTTGTGTTTCGGGAACCAGACTGACTGGGTGTTTCAGGTTCCACACTTTCCGCGCGCTGTTTAAGCATTTCGTAAGCCGATTCACGATCAATGGTTTTGTCGTACTTGCCTTTGATTGGTGACCTTGAAAGGTGTTGGGATCTTAAATTATTGGTTATCGGACCGATTTTTGACTCCGGGGGGCGGATCAAAATACGCTCGACTGGAGTGGGTGTGCCTTGGCTATCGAGGTATGACACGAGGGCTTCGCCTATTCCGAGTTCGGTAATTGCAGTGGTAGTATTTACCTTGGGGTTGGGTCGGAAAGTTTCGGCGACTGCTTTCACGGCTCTTTTATCTTTGGGGGTAAATGCTCGCAAAACATGTTGGATTCTTAAACCCAACTGTCCTAGTATTTCTGTTGGAATGTCTAGTGGGCTTTGGCTGACAAAATAGATACCCACACCTTTGGAACGTATGAGACGGACAACTTGTTCAACTTTATCCACTAATGCAATCGGCGCACGATTAAACAGAAGATGTGCTTCGTCAAAAAACAATACTAGCTGAGGTCTATCAGCATCGCCTACCTCGGGCAATTCCTCAAACATTTCGGATAACAACCAAAGCAGAAAGGTTGCATAAAGCCGGGGCGATTTGGAAACTAATTTAGTAGCATCCAGAATACTAACGACTCCGTTTCCAAAAAAGTCCGTGTTGGTAAGATCACAAAGTCTGATTGCCGGTTCTCCAAAAAAATGACTCGCACCCTGTTGCTCTAATACCAACAGCCGACGTTGAATTGCACCAACGCTGGCCGCAGAAATGTTTCCATATTCACCTTTTAGCTGTTTAGCATTATCCGACATCCACACTAACATGGATCGTAAATCTTTGAGATCCAACAATAACAGACCTTGGTCATCGGCCACACGGAAGCAGGCATACAAAATCCCACTTTGGGTATCGTTTAATTCGAGAAGATTACTCAACAACAAAGGGCCCATATCTGAAATAGTGGTTCGCACTGGATGACCAGAGTTTCCAAAAATATCCCAAAAGATCGCAGGGTTACCGCGATTTTGGTAATCGCCAATGCGAATCGTTTCGAGACGCGCGTTGATTTTTGAATTTTGGCTACCCGGTTGCGATATTCCAGATAAGTCACCTTTAACGTCAGCCATAAATACCGGAACGCCAATGCGAGAAAATCCTTCCGCCAGCACCTGAAGGGTCACCGTTTTACCGGAACCTGTAGCGCCCGAAATAATGCCGTGTCGGTTCGCCATTTTTGCATTAAGCTTCAGTTGTTGCTGGTTTGTCCCCCCAATGAGAACATCGACCGATTGATTCATCCTCTGACCTCTTGAATTTGTTTTTGTCAGTTTACTTGAGTTACGACATATCGGTAAACAAACCCGCAATACTTGCTATTTTTCTACTGGGCGGCCGTACTTCTACATGATAAAACCCCTGTGATAAAGGTGGTCCTAGCCCGTATTTCTCACCAGTAATCTATTGTGAAGCCGCAATGCCGCACATTGCCGGCGCTGCTCTCGTGCTGGGTGCTCGACGTACTGCAAGTATGCCTCCGCGTCCAACCCTTCGCGCGCCTTGTTACCATACGCCCTTGTGGCCGCTCATGACGAAACTGGTGAGAAATGCGGGCGAGCTATATACTAAATCTCATGATTGAATTGGGATCCAAAAATTCTTTTCGTGAAATGGGGCTTACCGAAAATGAGTTTTGGCGGTCCCTAGCACCCGTTTTAAATGGGCTGAACTATCTGATTGAGGACCGAACGATCACTATCAAGTATTGCAAAGGGGAAATTGTGATTCAGCTCCAAACTGCATTTGAGCGGAAGATTGCTTCATTGAAACTCCCGGTTCTTCCCGTTGAGATCCATTTTTCTGATCTAACACAATCCGAGCATAAATTGTTTTTGGAGCGTTTTGATCGATGTTTTCAACGGGGCGGCGGCTGACTGTTAACGGGGTTTTCGCACAAATTTTCTACGATCGAAACCCGAGGTTGCAGTTTAAGCGCTGATATCCATGTAGAGTTTTGCGTGAACGAATCAATCGAATGTATCGACGTTTTCTAATAATGTTTTCATTTTACCTAATGCCACGGAAATATTGTAATGATCGTCAAAAAGAATTCTCGCCCTTTTGCCAAGGTTGCTGCATTGAAGCCGATGTTTTGACAACCAACCAATGGATTTCGCCAAATCAGTTGAATTATCAATATTTATCGAATATCCACATTGATTATCCATGACGATTCGAGCAATTTCTCCTTCGAGGTCTCCAACGAAAAGTACACCTCTACCAGCTGCAGCAATACCATAAAATTTGCTGGGAACAATCAGGCCCTCAAGTTCCGGTATCAATGAAATCAAATGGATGTCGGCACAACCCAGGCTTTCGCTCAGTTGATTCCTTTGCTGATAAGGTTTGAATATAATATTGGCAAGGCTACGCGACTTAGTTTGGGCTTGGATCCAATTTCTTTTTGCCCCATTGCCAATAAACAAAAAGACAATGTCCGATTCGTTTTTAAGTACCTCAGCCGCATCTAAAATGGTGTCGAATTCGTGCGCGCGCCCCATATTCCCTGAGTATCCTACAACGAATTTATCCTTTAGCCCCCATGTGCAGCGCAAAGAGTTCTGGTTATGGCGTGTTGGACGAACTTTATCCCCATCGGACCAGTTGTGAATAACCAATGTGTTTGCTTTTGCGTTCGTTTGATATTTAACAATTTCTGCCATTCGTTCACCTAAAACGATATTGGCTTTGGCAAATAACAATGAGTGATTTCTTACAAAAGCCAACATTGGAACGAGTGGTTTTATAGCTTTGATTCCAAGGGCTCCTGCAACTTCGGGAAATAAATCCTGGAGCCAGTTAATTAAAATGGCTTCTCGATACCAAGCTACTGCAGCAGCAAAAACGGAAACCAATGGCGGGTCTGATTTCGCTACGATAATGTCGTGCTGTCTCGTTGTTTTTAGTAATGCGATAACAGCGCTAAAATAAAAGCTTAGGTAGTCAATGGCTCTTCCAATAAGATTGCTGCGTCCAAAGGAAGTCGTTGCAATCCTTTGGACTTGTACTCCTTGTATAATTTCATGGGCTCTTAACCTGGCACCAGGATCATCGATGAGTTGTCGGCTAGTGATAACATGAATTTCAAAATTTTGAGTTACTAGGAAAAATGTAAGGTCAGTCAATAGTTGGCTGGTGGCAGAATGGTCTGGGTAAAAGTACCGGTTTACGAAAATTACTCGTCGGTTCAATGGATCGAGGTCCTTTTAAAAATTGGGGCAGTGCAACAGATTAAAGTATTAGGATAGTGGATCGGCTAGGCTCATCCTATATAAACATCGATGGTGTTCGAATATCGCACCGATAATGCGGTAGAGTTGCATCATTCTTTGTGTTCACTGATAAATTCGAGAGTTTTAGTCCACCATTCTGCCTGATTATTCCAAACCGCCGGTCCGCCATTTCTCCACCCACCCCAAATCACAACTCCGTCAGCGTGCAATCGTACTGTTTCTAGCTGTTTTTTCCAAAAATCCCCAGGAATATATTGATTTTTCAACTGCTTATTAGAATTGTGAAATTGCGGCCATAAAAACGCGTAGACGGGTTTACTTGGCAAAATTCGGCGAGCTTCTTTTAGTTGGGCAATTGCATATCGTTTCCATACGGCAGGTTTATTTTTAAACGTATACAATGAAGGAAACGCTATATCGAGAGACTTTGCTAATGGCAATAGACGATCATTTTGGCTTTGCCATGATTTATATGCAGCAGTGTTTTCTTCCTTTAACGAACGGTAGTATTCTCGAATCGGAGGTAACCCGTAATATCCTAGTTTTATTCCTGGCGCGTAATTTCGAAATTGATTGATAACGGTTGTGTATTTTTTGATCGATTCGTTGGCTTCTTGGGCTGAGCCATTTAGTTTCCAGTGCTCGATATCGAGTACAGCAATTGTATTCTTTTCCATTGCCTTGCCCGCGATTTTTTTGATTTGGTCGGTAGAGGGTAATTTTTCTAATGACCGACCTTTTTTCCAAAAACGACTTTGGTAGTAAAGGTCTATGGGTTTAATCCCGTACTCACTGAGGTCCGGTTTATTTTTATAGAGAGTACTATCAAATATAATAAAATCTTTCGTTGGAGCGGCGGATAAATCACAAGCAATTAGCCACAGAATAAAAAGACTCCAGCAGACTCGATGAATTTTCATGATTGTTTTGTCCAAAATATCGGTGGGGAAAGCTCTGAATCAATTCGACCCAAAAAATACTAATATAGATCGGTACGGAGCTGATGACCTTTTTCCGTAAAACCTATAGAAGATGAGTGGGATTTAGCTCAAAGAGAGGTTTCAGAATTTTTAAGCCGTATTTCGCTTACTTTTATTTGAATAAAATATTCGTAGATGGATTGTAAAATGGAGTATGTTAACCCGGCTCTGCCGTCTAAAAAACCCCGCCGCAAAAAATAATAGTAAGCGAACTTGATGAAGGGTCGTGCAGGCAACCTGAAAAATATTTCTTTTAAAACTTTGCGTCTGATATTCGGATTACGCGAAAATAAATTTTTGTAGTGTACCGATCTTGAACGAACAGTCTTAATGAGTTCTTCGGCTTCCATATCAGAATATCGATTGTGCCGTGCTATCCAATGCGCAATGCCATGACTGAATGGATAGTGATGAATATGCGACGATAATTCGGCGGTTTCTCCATCGACAACAGCAATGGGGTTAACTAATCGTTCATATTGAATCTTTTGTGGTTGAAATAGCCGGACTAACCAAGTTGGATAAAGTTGGGCGTGCTTTAACCAGTGTCCCATAAAGAAATCCTTTCGCCGAATACGGTATGCGGAAATATCCGAATTTTTTCGCCCAACTTCTTGGACTTCTTTAGCAAGTTGATCCGGACACCGCTCGTCAGCATCCATATACAATACCCAAGGATGTTTGAATTTTATATTTTGTACTGCCCAATTTTGATGGCTAGACCAGTTGTCAAATTTGCGCTGTTCGACCCGACAACCGAATTCCTTTGCGATAGAGACAGTTTTGTCTGAGCTATATGAATCAAAAACAACAATATCATTCGACCATGCTAATGATTTTAAACAGGCGACAATATTCGTTTCTTCGTTCAAGGTAAGAATCATTACTGAAACAGACACTTAACTATCTCCGTATTGAGTTTTAATGGGAAAGTGTAACTTCGAGATCGCATCACGATTTGGCCTTTAGCTTTCGAAAAAGGAAAAACCATAATCAATGTGGTTTTTGGAGTAAATCACCGTCAAAGGTCACGTCCGCAAGCATATTTTCGTGAACATTAATCTGATCGTCGCTAAAGCGGTAGCGTATTATTTTGGCCGGAACCCCACCAACGATGGCATAGGCTGGAATATCATGCGTAACAACTGCTCCAGCTCCGATAACTGACCCATTTCCGATTTTTACACCACGCATGATTGTGGCACCGTGTCCAACCAAAACATCATGTCCTATCTCTGTCAAGCGCGATGCAGGCCTTCCGGAAAAACAAATTGGAGTGCCAGGTATGTCATAAACGTGATCTGCTCCCGTGATGTTCACGTAGGAGGATAGACTGGTATAGTTGCCAATCTGAGTGTGAGGTGCAATTTCGGTGTAGGGACCAAGGTATACGTGGTCACCTGCAGTAAATCCTGGAGAATGTATTTTAACTTTCCAAGCGACGTGGAAATTTTTTCCTACGATCGCTCCCCTATATTTAGTCCTCAATAAGAAAAACATTCGAACAGACTTTAACAGGACCTTTATATTGATCAACTGTAGGGACCTTTGAGTTTAAAGTATTCAATGGCTTTATTGAAAACTTGGGCTTGTATGGCGGGATTGTATTTTTCCTGGATTATTGCGCGACAGCTTGTTGCCATCTTTGATTTTGTATTTTTGTTGAATACAATCTGCTGTATTTTTTCGGCCATATCTTCAACATTTTCGTCACTGAAGAAAAAACCTGTTTTATTATCAATCACTGCTTCCCATTCTGGAAACTGTTTTTCGGTATTGTCACTAATGAGAACCGGAGTGCCGAAAACCAGGGAATGCATAATAGTCAGACCTGCGCCAGAAGGAATTACACATAAATCGCTAGATTTGTACACTAGCCCCAAATATTCTTCTTCATAATGTTCACCTAAGAAATGAACGAGGCTTGATACACCTGTTCGAGTAGCAAGTTCTTTGAGGTGTTGCTTTTGGCTACCTTCTCCAACAAGTGCGCAATGTACTCTAATTTTCTTATTGGAAAGTATTGCTAGAGCCTTTACGAGTAAGTCGAGTTTTTTTATGGGTTGCAACCGTCCGGTAAATACCACAAGTCGTTCGTTTCGTTTAACGTCTAGTGTTTTCTTAAATTTGAGTTGATCGGCTTTATTGATGTTGTGGAATATCTGATTTTGATGTAAGTAGTTTAATGAATTGTAAACAACAAAGAGGTTATTTTGCGTAAACCCCTTATCGATTAGCAACTTTTTAGCATAATGGCCATAAAGAAGGTGACCAGAAGCCAGCTTGTAAAATGATCTTCTTATCCACCATTTGGGTCCAGTTTCATTGCTGAGAAGGCCATGACCCCATAAGATAACCGGCTTACCCAATATTTTCCCTAACACCAATATTACCCACGCTGTGAGCGAATAGGGGTTGGATAGCACTATCATGGCATCAGGTTGATCCACGATAAACATTTTAATTGAATTCGGTTGCCAATAAAATTCAGGCATTTTCAGCAGCCGAAACGTAAATGTCCTCGCTTTTAACTGACGGATATTGGACGAATCGGATGAAATAATTTTAAGGTACGGCGTATCGCTATTATCGTCGCAGATGATGGTAAATTTAGGGTCATCCTGGGCACATAGAGTTTCGAACAATGGCTCCCGGTAGTGAGGAATACAATTATATTGAATAAAGACCTGTACCATTGTTGTTTATCTAGGTATTCAAGAGATTGGTTTTTTCAACGCGGTGTTTTGCGTATTGTTTCTGTTGAAATTCTACAATTGAGTTTTTAAGCAATATTTCGTATTTAACGAGGAGAATAATAAACATAAAAAACTCCAGATTTGATAATAGACTTCCTTGTTTTAGTGACAATAAAAAGGCATAAATTGACATTGAACAAAGCACAGCGAGTAATTGGCGTGCCTGATCACTATTTTTGGTAAGCGAGTAACTTTCGACCGCGCTCTTAATACCGGAGAAAATAATGTAAAGGTATAACGAAAAACCAATAAGTCCCTCTTCCCCAAGAATTTCAAGTGGGACAAAGTGGGGGTATAGCCCAATAATCCGGGGATCGTATGAGGCAGAATTCCCTAGCCCGAAGAAGATCGTAAATACATTTTTAAGCCAGTGTGTTAGTAATACGAACGCTTGATCTAGGCGGCCACCCACCGCTTCGTTCATTGATTGATCGCTCCATCGATCAGTCTTCCCCCAAAATTCTGTTAAAGCCCAGCTGGAAACGAAGAACACAATCGCTAATAAACCGAGCGCAAAAAGAAAGCCTTTAAAGTTTTGGATGCTATGGGCCAATGGCCAGGTAACTATCAAGCTAAGGAATAAAGCAATGAGCTGTCCTCGAGAACCGGATTTGATGATGAGAACTAGGCATATAGCCGCTAATACCCACTTAATAGGATCAAAATATTTTTTGGTTTTACGTCCTTTCAACAATAGTGCGGCAAAAACGACGTTTCCTGCCATTTGAGCGACTGCCAAGGGATTGCCATATACCTCTCCACCAAATCTGGCTGATAGGACAATTCGTCGAAAATGCCATTCGACCCCAAAAGTAAGAAGTAAAGCCAATACCCCCCCCATTACTATAATTAATAGAAATACGGGTTCTAAATCTGGGAGCCGGGTAATCAGGAGGGGTGCCAATACGACAAAAGTAATTATGTAAGGCCATGCTTTGGCCCAAACCTCATAACTAAGGTCTGGGCGAGGCGCCCAACTAGCGGAAATAAAGGCGTACAAAAATAGTAATAGAATCAGCCATCCGACAGGTGGGTAGTTTGCAAAGATTGGACGACTTTTGATTAGATTTATTATCAAGCCAAATACAATGACGCATCCAATCGTTAAATTTGTGAAGGATTGATGAAGAAGGAAAAAGGCTTCCGAAGCTTGAGCCCATTGTTCCAGACCAAACATGCATATCACGCCGACGAGCGCTACAGCTGGAGAACGCCAAACAGCTATAATCAAAATGGTGATTATCAGAGTATATAGCCCCATGGACGTCATTGATGAATCACACCCCTTAAATGTTGATAACAACCATCACTCATTGCACGATATTTTTGAACGGGCTTTTTGACGGACGGAATGTGCATAGCTAAGAGCATTTTATTGTATCGAGAGATTGCCAATGGTCGTATTGTTATACATTTCTAGGGGTTTATCCTATTTCATATCCTAAAGCCGACAACTGTTTCGCTGCGAGCCGATTGAATCGATCAATTTCATGTAGAGTGAGTTCCTTTCGCCATCTTTGCTGACTAACCGGCGTAATATCTTTTCGTAACATAGAAAATTGGGGTAAATAACTTCGTTTGTCCATTGAATAGTATTTAGGGTTTATTTGATTCGAATCAAATTGTTCCTTAAGAAATACCATAATCCTTTGTATTTCAGTTTTCGGTGAATTGGTCAGATGTTCATACTTGACTTCCAACATATTGTCGTTGGTTCTTGCTTTTAATTGCGCTTCGATACATTTTTTCCAATAAATTGCGTATTTTGCTAGATTAGATCCTTGGGGGATTCCTTGATGTTTACGGGCAGAACAATAGCAATCACGCCCATCACGATAAATACAGATAAACTGTGCCTTTGGAAAATACTTTAAAAGAAAGGGAATTTTCAAAATGTGTTGGGGTGTTTTTTCCAAAAATCGCATCCCTCCTTCTCGTTTTTTTACTGCACGAGCTATATTGTCAAAAAAATTAACGATGTCTGAGCTTTCTTGGTAAATCGACAATATCTGCTGTTCATTTAAATCGCAAAATTGACGTTTAGCGTTGAATATATTTTGTCGCGTGAATATACCACTTTCTCGTTGTGAACCACTGATATTGGGATGTGCAGAAAGTATTGTTTGCAACAGTGTCGTTCCTGAGCGGGGTGCACCCATGACAAAAATATGATTGTCAATGGAGGTATGCTTGGGAATACGCCAGCTAATATTCCTTAGGGTATCGAGTAAAATTTTAGACACCATTATTTAATCGAGCGTCTTTAGGAATAGGTATTAATGGTGCACAAATAATCGATGGAATTTATAAAGTTAGGATTCATCACAATGAGGGCAAGATAGAGCGGTTGTGTTCCCAAATACAGTTAATGAGTGAAGAAAGTGTTCTAAACATGCCACTAATAAAATGGATCGTTGTCTGTGGTTACAATTTCTAGTTTAAATCGCCACTTTACCCGTCTATTTAGCGGATCTAGCTTGAGCAAAATAAATAATATCCTTAAGCTGCTGCTTCATAAAAATACCACTAAGCAAAAGGTAAGTCACAAAAAAAACACATAGCAAAAGTGCTAATTTAGCTAGCCCCTGGACGTCAATCATTGCCCAGTTAACAAACCCGAACGTGCAATATGCTGCGATAATCGATACCACCAATGGTAGAGTGATAGCATGTAGTACCCTGAAAATGTTTAAATCGACAAGACGACCTACAAGAATGCATTGCGTTAATGCGAAAGTCCCGCGATAAAGGCATACAAACGTGGCAATCGTTAACAAATCACCTAACCAAGCAGCGATCGCGACAGTAATCATTCCGCCAAGACCATATCCACCGATTAACCATAATCGGTAGCGCCAATATCCAAGTGCCTCAGTTAGCGTTCTTCCCAGCGATACGAGCAAATTAGCCGGTACTGTTAGTGATAATATTTGTGCAATGGGTACAGCATCTTCCCATTTACCTTGCCAAAATAGCCCAACTAAGGGTTCGATTGAAAAGAAGAGCCCGACAGTTAATGGAATCCCAATAAAATTAATATTTCGAAGCACCAACTTAAATGTATCTTTAAGTTGTGGTAAATTCATTTTTAGCGGTGCAAGTATAGGAAGCATGACTGTTTCAATCGTGCTGACGAATAACACAGATACCGCGACCGTTAATTGCAACGAGAAAAAATAGATTCCTAAATCGGTTTTGCTTTCGAATAAGCCAATAATGAAGTAATCTCCATTTTGGGTGACCGAAATAGCTAACGTACCTAACATCACCCAGCGAGCATCTTTAAAAATTTCTTTGAATTTCTTCCAAGTTAACTTTAAAGAATTTGGCCACTGTTTGACACAAATCCATCCAAGCACCCCCCATAACACCGGTTCGATAGCCATTGGCAAAACGAAGCTAAGTGGGCCTATTCCTATTAAGGCAAAAAACATAGTTGAAAACTGTCTGACTAGGTCGGAAGATAATTTAATCAGAGCAAATGACTTAAAACGTTTTGCAATTGAAAGTTTGGCTCGGAAAATAAGCGAAGGCGTCATCAAAAGGAACGATAAGGCGATAAACCCTATCATCCATGTCAATTCTGGAGCGTCATAGATCTGAGCAGCCACCGGGGCAAGGATCAGAAGAATTAAGAAAGCTGTGCAGTTGAAATAGAATGCAAATTTGACAATTAGAGGCGCAAGGTCTGAGTAACGTTCTCCCCTTTGGATGAGTATTTGCTGAGTCCCTCCGTTTCTAAGTAAAGAGACGGATGTGGCGACCGAAAGTGCTAATGCGTATAACCCAAAGTCCTGTTTCGATAGAACCCAACCCAATACAATTTGGGTAAGAAGCGTAGCGATTTTTCCAATGCCGGTGGTAAAAAACATCCAAATTGTGCCACTAAAAGCATTATGGCTCGGATCGTCTTGACTATTTTTTGTACTTGCCTCAGTACTTTCTGATGGCGGCACTATTTTCTTGTAAATACGAGAATTACAGGGATTGAGAATGTATTCTTACCTTTGGGATTTTTTTCAAAAAAGGAAAATTTGATCTATTTTTCGCTCAATTCTGTAGGGTAAAATATCCAACGGAGAGATAAAAAAGTGGGTCATAATAATCATCAATAAAAATATACCACCGGCAACCCACGTGAGAACGAGTTTTCTTTGCTTCTTGAAAGCCAGTTGTTCTTGATTTTCAAGATAAGGAATTGCAGTTAGAATTGGAGATTTAACTAAGCTTTTGATGTCACCAATACTATGAACACAACCTTCTAAACCATCGCGTAAAATAGATTGACCGATACCAGCTCCCACTGCAAAAAGCATCCCTAGAAAGATAATGGCTAACCGGTTTGGCTTTATGGGTTCTTCTGGAAGGACGGGAGGATCGATCATTGAAAACCGTTCCCCTTTTCGTTCTCGCTCCAATTCTTGTGAGATCTCTGCTTCCATTAGCTTGGCTTTGATTTCCCGATATTTAAACACTGCATTATCGTAATCCCGCATCAGGCTCAAGTATTCGCGTTCTACTTGCGGGGACTCCATCATCCGAGACTCCAGATTTTCAATTTTGCGTTTTTGCGTGTCATGTTGTTTGCGAAATGAAGCGATATCGTTTTTAACCGCTTCAAGCTGAGCTTTTAAGGTTAAATAAGCGGGATTGTCGGGGTTATCCTCAAAGATTTGGCCAATGCTTTCTTGCTGCTGTTTTCCTTCCAGATCATTCAGCAATGACGCTATATTCATTTTTAGTCGAGTGATCTCGGGATGTTCTTCTTTATAGCGTTCACGCTTTGAAGCCAGATCAGTGCGAAGCGCAGCAAGCGATTTGGCTTGTTCGGTAAAATCGTCGGATCCAGTGGTATTTTTTTCCAGGGATTCGATCTCTCTTTGGATTTTTACTATGTCAGGGTGACCGGGTTTATAGAGCGTATTGAGTCTCAAGAATTCGATTTTCAAAATTTTCAGTCGGTCATCGAGATCTAAGATCGGCGCCCCCGACGCCGAAAACATGGGGCTAGCTGGATTAATATTTGCCAGCTGTCCACTAAGATAAAATTTTCGATCTTCTAGAGATCTTAACTGGGTTTCAATGTTTAGAAGATTCTGTTCGGCTCGTTCCAATAACTGAAAATTTAGTTGTTTGAACTCAGGAAGCCGTTCACCATGCTTTTCCTTGAAACTCGCCAATTGATTTTCTAGCTGGGAAATTTCAGTGTTCAACCTATTCGCTTCTTCTGATAAAAACTCAGAGGTTTGTGCTGCTTTTAAGGTTCTTGTTTTTAGATTTTCGCTGAGATACAACGAGGACAATTCGTTTGCAACTTTTAGTACTTGGTCGGAATTCTCGCCCTCATAGGCTAAAGTGAATGCGATTGTGGCTATTGTGGGGCGGCCGCTTTGAGGATCAATTACCTCTGCGCTAATCATTGCTAAATTGGTATCGTCTCGCATACGATCGACGATTTCCTCGGTCGTTTCAATCTTACGCCGGTCCGCGTACAAACCAAACTTGTCAATTATTTTGAGCAGGTTTGCACGGGTCATGACACGTGTACGGATAACCTCTATTCTTTGTGCTGCATAGCTGGTAATCGCCGACCGAACGTATTCTGTTGGAATATCCTGTTCTTCAATGAGGATGGTCGCTGTTGATCTATAGGTTGGAGGCCAGAATATTGCAATGAAAATAAACAAAATAAACAGGCCAATAGATACTAATAAAATTGATGTTAAACGCCGTCGAAATATAAAAAAGTAGTGGCTTAAGCCCTTGGGTTCTGATGGAGTTTGTTCTTCAAAAAATTGAGTGTATTCGCTCATTAAATGTATACTTTATTGTCAACCAGGATTCGTAAAATGTAGCTAAAACACCGGATAGAATTTATCATCTTATTTATGCTCTATAAAAAGCGGTGCTCGAGTAGCTGCTAGGGTGTCAAAACGAAGTAGATGAACACAATCCTTAATCTATTGTTATAGATCGCGATGGGTGATGCAAGGGTAAAAGCCATTGGGAAATACCAAATCAAATTGTAATATCAAAAACCAAGATATTTTTCTACCATTGTCTTGTATCTCTACGTGAATAAAGGATTTGTATTTGTAATTGAGGCTTGTGTATGTTTATCTCCCAATAGCATTAGGTATGAACCTTGAGATTATTTGAAAGCGCAGTGGTTGATACTTAAGGTTTTCGCAAGCTATTTATTAAAGTGTTTTCCACCGTTGGCATTAAATAACGGACCGTACGAAAACATGTTCAAGCCTTAGCAAGGCTAATCCAACTTGTCCGTATAAGCGAATAATTAAATGGTTACTGTTCCGGTTTCAGACCTATGGAAAATTTCTGCCCGTGGATGGGCTTTTTTTTTGATTGCGTGCTTCGCTTTAGTTTCAATTTTTTATGATGGCCTCGAGTACATGATTAACTTCTGGAACGGAAAGGAAGAATATAGTCACGGCTACCTAATCCCAGTAATTTCAGTGTTTTTAATCTGGCAAAAAAGCGATCAACTTCGTAAGGTTTGTTTTCTAGGGTCTTGGTGGGGAGTGAGCATCGTGATATTTGGGCTCTTACTTTTTTCAGTGGGAGAACTGAGTACCCTTTTTATTATTGTGCAATATGCTTTTATCATTGTCCTGGTAGGTTTAGTTCTAAGCTATACCGGATGGATAGGCATTAAAAAGATCTGGTTTCCTCTACTGTTTTTGGTGTTCATGATTCCCTTACCGGTCTTTTTATACAACAATTTGTCACTCCAGCTACAATTGATATCGTCCAAACTGGGCGTAGATTTTATACGATTTTGTGACATTACAGTATTTTTGGAGGGCAATGTCATCGATCTGGGTTCCTACCAATTACAAGTTGTAGAAGCATGTAGTGGTCTGCGCTATCTATTTCCATTTATGAGTTTGGCCTTTTTATCGGCTTATTTATTTAAAGGCGCCCTCTGGAAGCGGGTGGTTATTTTTTTATCCAGTGCTCCCATTAGCGTTTTAATGAATAGTTTAAGAATCGGGACTATAGGAGTCTTGGTTGAGTATTGGGGTATTTCTGCCGCTGAAGGTTTTGTTCACGATTTTCAGGGATGGGCAGTATTTATGGTGTGCATGACTCTTCTGGTTTTTGAAATGCACATTCTCGCTAGAGTTGGGGAAACTAAGGTGACTTTTTCCGAAGCATTTAACATTGAGTTTCCAATGCCCGTACCCTCCGATGCAAAGCTAAAAGAAAGAGCGATACCATTTCCGGCATGGACAGCTTTATCTATTATTGTTTTGGTGGCTTTACTCGCGTCGGTTTATGAAATGCCAGCCGAACAAATTCCGCCGAGAAAAAGCTTCGTCCAATTTCCAATGAAATTGGGTAAATGGCAAGGTAAGCCCGATTTTTTGGATGGTAAAGCTCAAGAGGTCTTGGCTCTCGATGACTATCTTTTAGCTAACTATCGAGATGGGCGAGGTAATAAAGTTAATGTCTATGTAGCCTATTATTTGTCGCAGAGTAAAGGACACTCGATACATTCTCCCCGGTCGTGTCTCCCGGGAGGGGGATGGAATGTGACCTATTTGCCGGAAGCAACATTGCAAGATCGACGGGGAAACAATATTCAAGTCGCTCGTGCTATGATCGAGAAGGGTGATTACAAGCAACTGGTGTATTTTTGGACTCAACAGCGTGGTCGCATTATTACTAATGAATTTCTTGTTAAGTGGTATTTGTTTTGGGACGGCTTGACTAAACACCGAAGCGATGGTGCACTCGTTAGATTCGTGACTCCGATTGGTGTCTTGGAAAACTTAGAGCAAGCCGACGAACGGCTTGTGTCGATGATTGATCAAACAGTATCTATGCTACCCCAATATGTGCCGGATTGAAGCACACTGTGGTTAGTTTTTTCTTTCCTGTTTTGGTAGCACTGCTGGTGACGACGGCTTTGATTCCACCACTTATAAAAGTTGCAGCGCGCGCGGGATTACTTGATTTTCCCAATCCACGGAAAGTCCATACACAATCGGTTCCTCGTGTAGGAGGAATAGCGCTCGGAATAGGGAGTTTTGTAGCTATGCTGGCCTGGATGGAACATAGCCGTGAGTTAATGGCGATCATGGGTGGAATGGCGATTCTCCTCGGCTTTGGTGTATGGGATGATTGTTACAATCTCGATTATAAGTCGAAATTCGTGGGACAAATTACGGCAGCAATCTTTTTCGTTTGGTATAGCGATGTAGAAATCCACCGGTTTCCCATTATGGACGTATGGGAAATTCCAAGCTATTTGGCTTTCTTGCTCACGATTATTTCTATTGTCGCCATTGTCAATGCAATAAATATGTCCGATGGTCTAGATGGTTTGTCTGGGGGCAAAACCCTTTTAATACTAATGTGTATGGCTATCTTAGCATTTCAATCAGGGCAAAATGGGGTCATGCTCGTCAGCCTTATCCTAAGTGGATCAATATTGGGTTTCCTGCGTTTTAATACACACCCTGCAAATGTTTTTATGGGTGACGCGGGTAGTCAACTAATCGGTTTTTCAGCCGCCGTATTAGCGCTTCTTTTAACCCAAAGCACACATTCTATCTATAGCCCAGCTCTACCACTGGTGTTATTTGCATTACCTGTCTTTGATACTCTATCGGTAATAACTCAACGCTTAGTTAGCGGTCACTCACCATTTAAAGCGGATAAAAATCATCTTCATCATAAGCTTTTATATATCGGGTTTTACCATTACGAAGCGGTACTCCTGATGTATATTGTTCAGGTTCTACTCATCTGTTTGGCGTTTTTTCTACGCTATGAAAACGATTTGGTGTTGGTGGGTATTTTTTTGTTGTTTTCAATAATCTTGGCTTTTTTTATTGTGTGGTCAAACGGCAACTATCAGATCATCCATAGTCGGCAAATGTCCTCAGCAAGTGGGCTGGCAAGAGCAATCGCGCGATTAAAGAGTGGTTGGTTTAACCAAGTTTTGTTCATCATCACAGGGTCCTTGGTTTCAGCCCAGTTCGTTATTAGTGTATTGGCACCGAATGAGATATCGATCGATTTCGGTTTGTCCGCCTTTTGTATGCTATCAGCCTTCGTTTTGGCAAATCGACTTTGTCCCGCTTATTACAATATAGTAGTGCGGGTGATTGCGTATGTTTTAAGTGCATTTTCAATTTATTTAATGGAAATCATACCAGGGAGTTTTGATGCTTGGTCAGGTTTATTCAATGCTTGTTATCTAGCACTCGCGGCCATGGTTATATTCAATATTTTTTTTTCATCGAGCAACAGATTTGCATTGACAACGCTAGATTTTCTAATTATTTTTTTGTGTTTGGCGGTTGGGCTAATTCCTTCTTTGACATATTCTCAGTACCCTTTGAATGAGCTGTTAATAAAATTTGTGGTATTGCTGTATAGCTGTGAATGTGTACTTTCTCAGAGAAGCCAGCGCTTCAATCCCCTATATATAGGTATTATCGGTGCTTTGGGTTTTCTGGTTGTGCGTTGGTTAGGGTGGTTTGGGGTTCCCATCGTTGCTTAGCGTTGGAAGAGAAAAGACTTTCTTTCCAGCTAAATTTTGGTGTCAATAGCATGCGATTTTTTGTCCTTCTACCAATCGATATTTCGCCTAACATGGTTGGGTTAGCTGGTTGCCAATAAAGATGTCTTGACGGGGTCGGTTGACGTTTTTCAAGTTTATTTGTAATACCTCAAGGTTTGTTGGCTTTAAAAAACAAACCATTACACCAACTATTGATAAACTTTTCGGATTTGCTAGAATCATCACGGTACCCAATTGATGGGGCATCATCACTAAATTAGGAGAGTATCATGACACAGTCGAATCAATCACTCGATATTTCCAAACGCACTTTTCTGGGTGCTATGGCGGCGTTGACAGCAGTTGGTGTTAGCCCAACGATATTGGCGGCAGATGGTGGTGTCCATGGTAAACATACGGCGTATCCGAAAAAGCTGGTAGCAACAGCGGAGGAATGCAGTAACGTGGGGCAGGCATGTAAAGCACACATATATGGCGTTATGACGAGTGGGGATGACAGTTTAAACAAGTGTCTGTTATTGGTGCGGGACACAATTGCAGCATGCGATACTTTGGTCGAGCTTGTTACCAACGGATCATCACATAGCAAGCATATGGCTGGAGTTTGTGCCGGAATATGTAAAGACTGTGAAGCAGAATGCATAAAGCACGCTAAGAAACATGCTATTTGTAAGACAATGGCGGACAGCTGTAAAGCTACTGTAGCTGCCTGCAAGAAATATATTGGATGAGAAAACCCAAAAATAAATAAAAAAAGCCTCGTTTTAGAACGAGGCTTTTTTTGCCCAAGCTTTATCAAAATGAGTTTAATACAGGTTTCATCACTGTTTTGTGGAGCCACGGTATGGCTGCGACTTCTTTCATTGCAGAAACATGTTCAAAGAAGCACTTCGTGCTTTCCTACGCGCTGAATACTCACATGCTCTCGTGATCCTTCGCTCTGAAATCTCTTTGAAGCTAGAATTGAAGGGGTTTTATCGAACAGTTCTTCATGAAAAATTACATTAGTGATGAAATGGAAATGCCTCAAAAGTCCATGGCTATCGAAAAAACGCTAACCCACACCAATTTACCTTTGAGCTATATTTGTATCATAGGTTGTTGATAAATAAAGGTCTTAATTATGAAATGGATGGTCGTATTTGCAGTTATCGTTTTTGGTACGGTTACAAATAGTTTTGCTGATCCTCAGGTACAAAAACAGGTTATTGATAACTCACGAGTAGTCGTAACAATTCCTGCCAGCGTTAATTGGCAAGAAAATGCAAAAACGATTGCTATCAAGCTGAAAGCGATGGGCTTCGAACCAAGAAAAATTTGTATCGAAACCTCCGGTCCTCAAAAACATGTGGCATTTAACAACTAGCCCGATATTCGCTCTGAAATTTCAATAACTTTGCTATATCAGAAGAAACGCGTGGCATTGAATATTTGCGATTCAATGAGTAAGGATTTGGTTAAGTAGCCCAGATGAAATGGTGAAAGTGGTCTATAAAAACCCCATCATCCAATTGCTCTAAGTCTATGATTGCAAAATCTGGGCAGTGGCGCGTTGCAGCGGTCAACCCTGCGGCGCAAGGTGAACCGAGAAGAACATGACGAAGTTCCAGCCCAGTTCAAGCGGTGGGTATGGGCAGGGGGATGCAAATTGAAGGGATTAGAAAGAAGGCGCAATGCTGAAAGCGACCTTTATCAATACTCATGAGACTGGTTTTTTTAATGAGATCAACGTGTCGCCTACATTTTGATGAACAATTTCTAATATGGAAGATTGATTAACCTGGAACAAGCTTTGATGGATTTCAAACGGAAACCAAGCAGGATCAGAAATTATTTCATCAGTGGTCATTCGATCTCTATCATTAGAAAAGAATGCTGACGCTAACAGCCAAGTGGCCAATTCTGGGTTGTTGATCACGATTTTCTTCGGCGAATGAAAAAGACTCTTCGATTCTGGGATTAGCACACCCCATTCACCAAAGCTCTGTAAGAGTCTTGTTGTTGCTCGCCTTACGCTTTCGGTATCACCATGCAGCTCAACATTTCTACGGACTAGTTCTTTGCTGATGATGTCATCCTGCAGTCTTAGAAGGCGTCCGATTAAGCGAACGAGTGATGCGAAAAACGGATAACTGGCAATCGATAATCCCCAATGAATAGCTAAACGTTCATCATTAGAGCAAGTTTGTAGAAAATGGATTGCCTGTTTTTTAAATAGCTCGTTCTTATCATATGTATTAACCCATACGCCAAATAAAACGTTTTTCGTCTTACGAAGTGAAGTGGCACCATTGATGAATGGAGCGAGATAATCATCTACGAGTTGATGTAATTCATCACGGCTTTTCTCTTGCGCCACCCACTTGGATATTTGCTCTAGCCAGGCACGTTCTATATAACGGTCAAAACCTATTGATAACTTCTTTTTATTCACGATTGATCTACTTCTTTTGATTCGTTTGATATTTTTATATAAGGCAATATGACCTCTTCAATAGCAATGCCGCCATGTCCTACTATGTTTTGGTTGCTTGAAACAAAGGCTTCGCGTTCGGACATGACTATCGACCAGTAATCAGACGGCAGACCAATCTGCGGCCATAGAATGGCAGACTTCGATTCGTTTTCGATTTTCTTGAAAATTTCATCTCTGAGTATTTCTGTCTGGTATACCCGCGCTCTTTCTCCCCTTGAATCAGCAACTGCACCCTCTGATATTTTTCCACAACCGATTGCTTCAACATTGCCATGGTCAGATGTAATATGTATCGAGAATCCATAGTCAATCAGCGCGTTGATCAGTTTTGGCAAGTAGCCGGATTCACCCCATAGCTTTACCTGGTTGTGCATTCCTTCTGATCCAAGCTTCATACCATGCATGATGTCATCAACGGTGTTAATAACTAATCCAACAGATCGTAGTCGGTGATCAGATAATTGATCAATTAAGACCGCTACATCATCATCGGTGCCGAGACTCTTCTTGTACATAACCTCAGATTGACTCAATCCTTGTTCTTGCCAGAATTGCAGCCATGCTTTTGGTTCGGCGCTAGTAGTATGAATCGTTTTGCAAAACTGGTAGGGCGCCTTCACCGAGAACAATGCCTGTCGGGAGACAGAGGTTACCGTCGGCACCCAGGCAAACACTGATAGCTCCGTAGTAGCTTGAGAAATATTGAAGCTGTTCCGAAGCGTTACCCATTGATCCAAAGCCAGGCCATCTATAAGTATCAGCGCGCTTTTAGTGGTGCTTGATGAAGTAATCTCACGCGCCATACTTTTTGGAATATGATTCAGCATGACTGGCGGGTTTGGTGGGTGATTATGAAGGCTGTTGTAATTATTCAGCATCCACACTTTAAACTTTGCGTCTATTAGCTCTGTTAGCGCGGCAAACTTTCCCTCACCCAAAACGCCTTTGTTGGTGTAATGTAATGAGCCCAGTTCAGCCCAACGTGGTGCAAAATGTAGCCATGCCTGATGCATTGAGTCTTCATCAGGTAATGTGTCCTGGCAGAGAGTAACCAGACCAGCAATGCGTTTCCTGACCTCTTTTTCAGGATCTTGTTTAACGCCAATTAGACACCAATGATCTGCCAAGTCATCTGGTGAATCTATTTCGATGGGTGACAGAAAGCTCTCTAGAAATAGATTATCTATATATATCCGGACATCATCATGGCCAAACGGAAGAATGACTTCTGGGATTTCGTTTTTATTTACCTGATAAATGGCCGGTGGCTCTTTTATTCCTTTTGGTAGTGAATCCTTTACCGCTGAAACATAAGCAGGCCAAAGAGTTTGCAGAAACTCGAAAAATTTATGGCTGTTGGAAATTATCTCGTCTAATGGCCAGTCTTTGAACTGTGCTCGTTTGCTTAGCAGCTCGGTTAGTCTGCTTTTGAGTATTGTTGGGAGTTGAATGTCTCGGTAATGG